>Ga0123342_1003215_pt1 | contig 26421 bp, 21 predicted proteins | sample Turbeawhitnodule_FD_89960 | JGI IMG/M metagenome (GOLD analysis project Ga0123342, IMG submission 89960) | Root nodule microbial communities of legume samples collected from Mexico - Turtle bean Mexico white nodule | ecosystem: Host-associated > Plants > Roots > Nodule | place: Mexico: Nepantla...
ATATAAAATTAAATATTACATAAATTTATTTATTATTTATAATTTCAAAAATATTTAATTATACTATTAATAACAACATATAATTATAAATAATAAAATAATAAAATAAAATTATAATATCAATAATATATATAGTTATATAAAGTAACAAATGAATATTATTTTTATGTATTTAGTAAATTAATTTCAATTTAACACCAAAATATTTTATATTATATTTTTTAATTTTTTATTAAAAATATAAATAATTATGGATATTATATATTAAAAAATTTAATTAATTCAAACTTACACAAACAAAAATCATAATTCATTATTTATATATTTTTTAATAAGAGAGATAATTTTGTAAACTTACAATAAACCATCTCCACAAATACACTATATCATCCCTCAATCCAAACAACCTCACGTATCCTCACACATCCTCTTCAATCCTTACAAATCCACTCCCTCCCCTCCTCTCAAATCCCTTCATCAATCCAATAAAAAGAGTGGGAATTTGTGGAGATTTAAGAAAATGGAAGTGTGAGAAAAATTTATTGAGATTTGTAAATTATATAATGGTTGTAAGGGAATTTATAATTTTTTTAAAATGTGGAAAATATAAGTTTATAATTTATAATAAAAAATTTATAAATAATGAACTTAAACAACATATGAACAATGAATTCTGAACTCAGTATGTAATGTTTGGAAATTGATTTTCAACTTAAATATAATGCATAATCGATTCTAAACGAAATATGTAAGTTATGGTATTCAAACACGACTCATCTACTTACTTAAATTTTTTTCAAATCTTACTATTTTGGTAAATTTGGTGCAAAATTGGACCATTCTAATAAAATTTCCTTTAACGTGAGAAGGAAATTACGATATCCCTTTCTTTAAACAATAATAACTTCTGTGCAACAATTTCACAAGCTACAACGTTGTCCAGGAAGATCAATGGGTTGCTTAGCTTAAGGATTAAAAGGGAAAAAGAAATAGGAAAATTACATGAAATTTCCCAATTATTCTCTTAATATTTAGATCACATGAAACTCGAGTCTAATCGATAAAAGTAGGCATGGGAATGAGTTGGATTTTTCAAAACTTTATTTAGATTTGAATTTAAAATCCATATTCATTTTAAATAGATCGAATTTAAATGTATATTTTAAATTCATTTAAAGTTATTGAATCTAGATTCAGTCATTGTTAATTAGATTAAATTCATTTTAATATGGACACAAACTAACTTGGCTCGAACTGGACCTAAGTCAACTCAATCTGAACACGGACTAACTCGATTCGACAACAGTCCGAGCTCGGACAACTCGACATCGGCCTGAGTCCGAGCCCGGACGACTCGACATCGACCCGGGTTCAGACGACTTGACATCAACCAGGACCCAGTTGACTCAACACCGACCCAGGCCCAGACAACTCGACATCGACCTATGCCTGGAGGACTCGACAATGGCCCAAGTCCGCTCGACTCAACATTAGCCAAGGCCCAATCAACTCGACATCGACCCAGGCTCGCTCCACTCGACATCGACCTGGGCCCGAGAGACTCAACATTGGCTCGAGCCAACTCAACTCGACATTGGTCCGGGCCCAATCGACTCAACATCAGCCCGAGAGCCCAGGAGACTCGACATCGACCCGAGCCCGCTCCACTCAACATTGACCCAGGCCCGCTCCACTTGACATTGGTCTAGGCCCGTTCGGCTTGACATCGGCTCGGGCCCGTTCAACTCAACATTGGCTCAGGCTTGGTCAGCTCGACATTGGCCCAATTGACTCAACATTTACTTGGGCCGCTTAGCTTGACATTGGCCTGGGGCCATTCAAATCGACATCAGCACAGGCCCGTTAAACTTGACATTGGCCCAGGCTTGCTCAACTGAACATTAAACTGGCCCATTCAGCTCAACATCAGCTCGGGCTTGCTCAGCTTGACATCGACTCGAGCCAGCTCGACTTGACATCAACCCAGGCCAACTCGGCTCGACATCGACTCAAGATTGCTCGACTCAACAATGGCCCGAGCGCGCTCAACTCGACATTGGTTGGATTGTCTTGGCTTAAATTGGATTGGGCCAAGTCAAAATCCATCCCAAAATACAATTTGGATAATCCAAAAATGTATCATATCTATATCTAATCCATATCCAATTAAATGGATTGTTTTTAAAATCCAAAAATATAGATTTGAATTTAAAATCCAAAAATATGGATTTAAATTTGAAATAAATTCATTTAAATGGATTAAAATTAATATGAATAATTATGGATTATATAACCTTATATATAAGTATGAACGGTTCTACTGCGTATTGACACTTTGCCATCTTTAAATAGTTAATCTTTTGGCAAAGCAAAAAAATCGTGTACCACTAAAAAAGTTATTAGCGTGCTAGTTTCCAAAAGTTTATTTATCTAAAAGTCAAGCACACTAAGATCTTCATTAAATTCAGAAAACGCTGGCAAAATTCGTTAAACCTTTATTTAAGACTTCTCATACAGTCCACATTGCAACAGCAGACTAAACCCTTTTGGTTAACAGATCAAGATAACAATAGAGAAATCATTGCATCCGAAGATTCTGGTCCATCGTTATTCACACTTGGTATAATGTTACCAGGAGATACAAGTTTTACAAACTCTTTGAGTTCTGTAAAGCTGCTATGTTCACTGTAAGGTACTTCATACCTGATAAACAAGGAAAACTTCGATTAGTTAATAGTTGTAAAAATTTAAGGAACGCGAGCCTGATCTGCCAACTACCATTACTAAATAGTCTAGTGAATATAACTCATAGATGTACTTATCAGACCAGGGCTTTAGTAAAATGAACTCTACTGACCAGAAGTAGAAAAAAAAATCGAGTAATTTTGAAGGACCTAATCCATGTATATGATTCAAGATTCTGACCCGAAGTATTTAATAAAATAAGAAAGTAATGAAAGAAATTAAAGCGTTACCTTATAATAGTACCCTGCTGACATCTTCTTCCGGAAGACTTCTTTTTACCTTTGCCAAACGTCCAACCACTGGGGGAGAAAGCAACTATAAGATTGTACCGACCCTAATTAAAGAAAAGGCATCCAACTATTAAAAGCGTAGAACTAAAAAGTTAAGGACAAATCTAATTCAGTATAAATATCCCCCTCTAAAGATGTACAACCCAGCCACCAATATATTCAATCATGGAACAGCTCTCAAAAAATATTACATCAAAGTATGAAAAATATTACTCCTTCCTTTTTCCGTCCTATCTATAACATCCTTTTAATAAAACTTGTTGCCTCTTTATATAACATATCTTTGTAGTTGAATGATGTACTAATTCTTTCTTCTTAAAATAACCTTAATTAGTCCACATGTTTTTTACCAAAAGAAATTCATAAGGAATGACAGTTACACTCTTACAGACACCAAAGTTTCAATATGACAACCAGCAGCAACACTCACCGTATATTGACTAGACATTTGCTTCAATCTTTTGAAGCTTGCGAGAGTCCACATAGGGGCAACATGAATGTTGCTTTCATGTTCATTTGAAGTGAACCACTTCATATCCTCCTCCTTAAATTCCAAACATTTTAAAAGACGCAACTTTGCCGCAGTCACGTGAACCTTTTTACTGAGCGCACGAGCAACCTCCAAGAATATCCTTTCTTTTCCTAAAAAAAACAAATGAAAATAGGGACGGAAAGAGAAAATCTTTTTATTTTTCCTCATTAATTTCTTAGTAATGGGGCAATGGTACCACAGAAACACAACTCTACCAAACCTACCAATGGTATAACTGCCGATCAGAAAAAGAGTCTTGGGATTAAAAGTTTCTGCTTGAATGGCATCAATAACGAATTGTATTACAGCCTCTTGTTTTGGAAAGTCATACTGCAATGAAACAGAGTACAAATATTGAAAGGAATTATTATTATTAAGATTAAAAGGAAAAAAGTATATTAAGTTATGAACTGATTTTAACAAACTCAATGAAATTCAGTGATTGTATAAACTATGTGCAGAGAATATTAGAAAAATGGTTGTACTCGTGTTTTTGGGGAAAAGGCATAAGTTTGTTGCATTTTGTCACTTTTTCATTTATTTTTAGACTGGATTATATTTTCAGTCTTTTATCTTCAATAGAATTAAATTAATTAGTTATTTCTTTAGAGTGAATCAAAATATCCTTCCATCAGTTTAAACATTAAAGATTTAGAACTATCAAGAAACACCACTTGTTGAAATATTTTCAGTAAACATAGTGGAGGATTTTTACCACCACTATAGTTAAAAAATAAAAATTCTACCCCCCACCACTCTAGGCTTGCATACTCAATTTTCTGATACGAATAAAGTACTACTACTATCAACTTATTTCTGAAGCAAATTGTAAGTAAGCTTGTATTAGTTTATTCAAATGACAAGCGATATTGGGCATACTATTATTAATTCAAACTAATCAGTTTCTTTGGATAACCTTCTAAAAAAAGTTTTTACGAAGAACTTTTTTTTCTGAAAGCAACTTTCTCGAACTAGAAGTGAACGAAACTGAACTTTACTTTAGAAGACTAAAATTATTGGGAAAAAAAATCCTAGAAACAATCTCCTATATTTCAAAAGCTTTTTTTTTTTTTTTTTTTAAAGCCTAACTCAACCCCATAAAACCAGCTCATGGTTGCACTCACTTATGTTCATGTGGGATCTCCAACCCACCCCCTCATGCCGAGACTACCCGATAACGGTCCGATAGCTGGTGGCCTGATAAACCCAACAAACACTCGCTAGGATAGACTCGAAATGACCCTGATACCATATTACGAAGTGGACTTTAAACCTAAATCAACCCCATAAAATCGGCTCATGGGGTGAGGGTTACACCCACTTATATACGATGAAATGTCTTAATCTCTGGCCGATGTGGGATCTCCAACATTTTTCAAGAAGCTAGCAAATATAAAGTGATTATTTCTCCAACACACCCGAATCAAATTAGCACCAAGTTAGCAGACTTTTGTAATTGATAGAGGGGATTCGATTTTTCAAAATCCAATCTAGATCCAAATCCAAATAAATGGATTGGATTTAAAATCCATTAATTAGATTAAATTCACTTTGTCAATTACATTAAATCTATTTTGATATGGTCACAGACTAACTTGGATCGAACCGAGTCTAAGCCAACTCAACCTGAACGCGAACCAACTTAGTTCGACATCGGCCCAGACCCGAACAACTCGACATCAACCCGAGCCCGGAAGACTCGACATCGGTTCGGCCCAAGACAACTTGACATCGGTCAGGACCCAGACGACTCGACATTGACCAGGACCCGGATGACTCGACATCGGCCCGAGCCCAGGCCTAGACGACTTGACATAGACCAAGGCTCGCTCCACTCAACATCGGCTCGTGCCCATTCGGCTTGAGATCGGCCCTGACTTAGGAGACTCGACATTGGCTCGGGCCAGCTAGGTTTGACATCGACTCGAGCCTGGGAGACACGGCATCGGTCTGAGCCCGTTCAGCACAACATCGACCAAGGCCTAATCGACTTGACATCGACCTGAGCCCACTCCACTCAACATCGGCCCGAACTCGTTCGGCTCGACATCGACCCGAGCCCAAGAGACTCGACATCGGCTCGGGCTCAGGAGATTTAACATTGACCCGGGCTCGTTAGGCTCAACATCCACTCAGTCTTGCTCAAGTTGACATTGGCCCGGGCCTGTTAGCCTTGACAACAGACCGAGCCCATTAGGCTCGACATTAGCTCGAGCTCGCTCATCTCGACATTGGCTCGGGTCCGAGAGACTCGACATCAACCCGAGCCTGGGAGACTCGACAACGACCCGGAACCGTTCGTCTCGATATTGGCTCGAGCTAGGGAGACTTAACATTAGCCCAGGCACGTTTGGGTCGACATTGGCCCAGGCTTGCTCAACTCAACATTGGCCTAGCCGGTTCAACCCGACCTTGCTCGGCTCGACATCGGCCTAGGCCAGCTCGACATTGGCTCGGGATTGCTCAACTCGACAACGACTCGGGCACGCTCGGCTCAAAATCAACTCGGGCCTGCTCGGCTCAAAATCAGTTCAGGCCCTCTCGACTTAATATGGGCTCGGGACTACTCAGTTAGACATTGGCCCGAGCCCGCTCAGCTCGACATCGGCTCAGGCTCGTTCGGCTTGAGATCGACCCAGACTAAGGAAACTCGACATTGGCACAAGCTTGGTAGACTCTACATCGGCTCGAGCCCGAGAGACTCAGCATCAGTCTAAGCCCGTTCGACACAATATCGGCCAAGGCCCAATCGACTTGACATCGACCCAAGCCCACTCTACTTTACATTGGCCCGAGCCCGGGAGACTCGACATTGGCTCGGGCCCTACAGACTTAACATTGACCCGGGCCAGTTAGGCTCAACATCGGCTCGGGCTTGCTCTGGTTGACATTAGACCGGGCCCATTAGGCTCGACAACAGCCTGGGCCCATTAAGCTCGACATTAGCTCGAGCCCGTTCGGCTCAACATTGGCCCGGGCCCAATCAACTTGACATCAACCCGAACCCAAGAGACTCGACGTCGACCCAGGCCCAGGAGACTTGACATCAACCCGGGCTCGGGAGACTAGACATCAGCCCAGGCCCTTTTGACTCAATATTGGCTCGAGCTCGAGAGACTCAACATTAGCCCAGGCTCGTTCGGCTCGACATTGACCCGAGCTTGCTCAACTCGACATCAGCCTGTCCCATTTGGCCCGGGCGACGACTCGACATCAGCCCGGCCTTGCTCGGCTCGACATCAACCCGAACCAGCTCGGCTCGAAATCGACTCGGGATTGCTCGACTCAAGAACAACCCGGGGCGCGCTCGGCTCGAAATCAACTCGGGGCCGCTCTGCTCACAATCATCTCGGGCTTGCTCTGCTCAGGCCCGCTCGACTCGATATGGGCCCGGAACTGCTTACTTAGACATCGGCCCGGGCCCACTCAGCTCGACATCGGCTGGATTGTCTTGACTTAACTTTGATCAGGCCAAGTCAAAATCCATCCCAAAATGCAATTTGGATAATCCAAAAATGTATCTAATGTATATCTAATCCATATCTAATTAAATGGATTGCATTTAAAATCCAAAAATATGGATTTGGATTTGAAATAAATCCATTTAAATTGATTAAAACTAATATGGATAATTATGGATTAGATTTTGTAATTTGAATTTTTTTCCGTCCTTAATAATTAATAATAATGAATAAGATATTTCACTTTGGCCAGCCAAGCCAACCATAAGTTGCCATGACAATATCCAAGGCCCCTAATAAACTATTATAGACATGACTTGGATTTTATAAAACTTCACTTTGTCTTAATCTCGAGTAGCTGGACTGTAATGTGCTTCTCCATTATTAGTTTAATCTGTTATTGAACAAAAAATAAATTTATGGAGGCGGTTCCTAAACAAAAGCATACACATTCATGTCATTTTGACAGATGACTCCATTAGTAATATCGAACTAACCTGTGGATTGCAGTATGTCGTATCAAGAATTAGAGTATTGATAGGACACGTCTTGAGTAAAGGATTGATTGTCATTTCCTCACTAAACCGGAAATCACCCGTGTGCAGCACAGCCTAATAGGAAAACATCAAGTCATTAATCAATTATAACATAACAATGAATAACTGCAAAATAATAAATAAGCTCATAAGTCAATCCAAGCCACACCTTACCATTTGGAGGTTGAAAGAGTATGAGTATGGAACCTGGACAATGGTTGGCATCAAAGCAAGTCACATCAACACCAGCTACTTCAATCTTTTGGTTCAGAGGCAAAACATGTAATTTATCATATGGAATTCCAATGTTCGTATTTACTAGTCTAGCTGTAATGGAGGAGCAATAAATCTTTCCATGATTGAATGACTTGGTAAGACCTTGATAATCTGCAATTTAACGTGATCACAAATGTGAACCAACAGCCAAGGCGTCACTTGGAAAAGTTTGACTCTGATGGCAATAATCCACTTAAAAGGAGCGGCACACAAGGAACTCCATTATTTATTTATTTGGTAGTTTAAACTAATGTCTCCAATTTAACGTGATCTGAAACTATTTTTTTTCTGATACAAACACCAAAGCACCCTAATGTAGTGTGGACGAAAACAGAATCTACAATTTTATGACATTCAATAATGCACTTCCACGTATCAAAAAAGCACCAAAACTACTTCGTTACTAAATTGTTTTTCATGATGAACATCTTTGATCTCCCACTGTGAATATTAGATTTCCACAGTAATTGTATATCTAAGCTAACCATTTGTTAGAGATCCGTGTGTCAACTGTTAAATCAAATCTACTAAGAGCTAAACAATACGAGGTCCTACTCAATAGGATCACTACCTAATGCCAAAAGTTGTATTCAAAACTGTAATTAAATTTCAAGAAAACACCACTTTAAGTTAACGAAAAGTTAAACCAGATTGAAACATTTTATAAATATAACACAACAATAAGTTTGAATTTATATATATATATATATATATATATATGCGTGTGTGTATGTTTCGAGCATGAAAACAGTGACTCACGACTGAAAATTTGTTTTATGATAAAGATTAACTGTTAACATTGGAGAAGTAGACTTACGGTCCAAGTGGAAGTGTGTTAGAAACCAGTGGGAACAATCTCCTCTGAGATATTTGAAAGCATCCTGCATATAATAATGTATTTGTCAAACACTCGGACTTACATCAAGACTTGATAGAGCGATAATGGTGATAGAATAGCAGAAGTTTCTTAGATGTTAACGTTCATAATTTATTGGCATGAATATTGCATACATATTTTGCTCATTTTCTTAAGTTTTCTTTTCCTAGTTCAGAAGGTCAACATGAAACGTGATTGATGTGTATGCTCAGTTTGAAAATAGTCGTCCAACTGGCCAATAAGCATTTGAATGGATTTTGAAACCAGTTACCAAGCAACACAGAAGAAAAAACTCTTTTATCCGACCAACAATGAATCAAAAACAAGGATTTTCCCTTTTTTTAGATAATTTAGAAAAGGCTTTCCTTCTGGCTAGGCTATTTCCATAGTCGTAAATGGATACATGAAGGCAATATACATTAAATCAAGTCAAATACACATGCATCATTTAAACTACTATTTACCACTCGAAAAGGCGTTCCTTGTACAGAACACCATTTGGGAACATCACGGAGCTTTCTATTTGCAGTCACATTTTTTGATTTGCGCTTACGGCCAGAATCCAAGCCACTGTTTTTCATTTCCTTCTGTTCTCCAGGAGAGGCAAAAACTTTCTTTTCCTTGGAAGCAAACCCCGGAAAATATTCAGTAATTAATTTGTTTGCCACTGGTTTAATAGAGCCATCAGCTTTTCTTTCAGATTTGTCATGCTTTAATTTGACTTTCTGGTTTCTAATCCTTCTAGGCTCCTCCAACGCATCCTCTTGTTTCTCATTTATAGCGGCATCTCCGTTTCTTAGTTCACGCAGGGCATGAACTATCTTCTTTCTGGGCCCAAGTGCAGTGATACCCATGCTTAAGAGATCCTGCAGATACAAAAGGAAAAGAGGAAAAATATTGGCTAACATGAATCCTCAACAACAAAGTAAATAGACAAACACTTAATAGAAACAAACCGTAGTACATTTCGAATACCCAAAAACAAAGATATCCTTATATTTCCAATAACAAAACCTCACTAAGTTAAGTGGTCTCCATAAACCCTCTAGGTCACCAAATTGCAAAGTAACTATTTATCTCATTAGTGGGGAGAGAAGAATAACAAATACCAATTCCAATTTTTTACCTAAAGCTGAAAAATGAAACAAACAGTTCTTCAAAGCATAAAAGAACAATGAACTAATAAAACGCATAAATAAATTAAAGCGACATATGTGGCAGGGGTTATGAACCTAAAACTAATGGAATAAATGAACCAAGTAAATGCCATAAATAAACCTCTTCTGTGAGGCATTGCAAGGTGTTCCAATCAACTTCTTCCCTAATGAAAACCACTTCATACTTTCCCAAACCGAGCCCGTGAAGCCAATCAACAACAGAAGCGACTTTTGGCACATGTTGAGCACCCTTCTCGTCTTCAAGAACCGCAACCTGCACAGCATTTTCACAACTTATAATTGAATTGAAATTATAAAGATCCCCGTTTCAATCACCATGAATGGTGGTACTTTTGTGCAAAGGGCGTGAATCTCACGTTATCTCCTTCGTCAAGACAATTATTGGTATGAAGATGTCGCTGTTCCTCGGTCAAATTCGAAATATCAACGTCACACAGGGGACACCGAACGGAACTATCTACTTCCTCCAACTCGTCGCACAGATTCATCAACAGACCAAGCTCCGAATCAGAATCTGCATCTGCAGCGTTAAGCGCGCCGGTTGTCGAAACAACCAGCTTCGACTCTATCGAGTTGCGAAGATAATTCCCCTTTTGATCCAGCTCCGACAAAGATGCGGAAGAAGAGTCACTGTCTTCTTGTTCCGAACGTTGAACGCTGCAAACCGAACCACAATCTATGGTGGAAGGGATGAAATCCAAGCTGCAGTTCTCAATTTCACAAGACTCGCTGGGTCGGACGTTCTCCTTGCCACTGCCACGATGCGCCGTCGTTTTGCGTTTAGGTTTCTTCGGTGGCCGTTGATTGTCATCGATAGAAGCGAGCGCGTGAAAACTCGTTGCCGTTTGAGTAAGAGGGATCTCAAATTCATCGTTCTCGTCCCAATTCATTGTGGAAATCATCTCTTCTTTATTCTGCGCCAGAACTTGAAACAAATATGATACGCATTTCAAATTTTTAAGCGGGAATTGATATGAAATATATCTTGTGTTTGGGCCAGGCCCATCGTTGCCCAGCCTAAGCCTAGGCCTAGTTTGTTTGTGTGCGGGCTGTTTCTTCCTGCACCTCCATACACAACATGAAAATATATATTTATCCTTCTTGTGTCACTCCCATAAAGTAGTTTTTGGATTATGTAATCCGAAAACTTATTTGAAAAAAGACTTCTGGATTACATAATTCGGAAGCTAACTAAGACTTCAAGATTATGTAATATGAAAAGTAATCATGCATTTGGAAAAAGACTTCCAGATTATATAATCCGGAAGCTAATTACAAATTTGAAAAATGACTTCCGGATTACATAATCCGAAATATTATAGAGGGACATTTTTGGAATTTTGAAAATATATGGAGGTGAGAGAAGAAGGTATAGAGGTGCAGGAAGAAACAGTCTTGTGTGCGTTTTTTCACGTGAGAAAGATAAGTCTTCGGCAATTTTTTCCTCCACCTCCATATTTTCATTCTGCACCTCCATAAATCTTTTAATTCCAAAAGTACCTTAGGCAAAAGGTGCAAGATTTTTTGTTTTCATTTTTTAATTGTATAATTTATAGACCTTCTGAATTCTACGGTTTGAAAGATATTTTATGGATTTCTTCATATATTCCCTCTTCTCCTCTTCTCGTTGATTTCCTCTTTGCGATTTTCTCAAACTCTACATCGAAAAATGGTGTTGTGTGTTTTTTTTCCTTCGGACATTGACCTTTTTTTTCATGAACAATGCGTATTTTTACAAAATTTATTCAAGTGGATCACTTTGCATTTTATTTTCTAAACTATAACCCTTTATTGTTCAGAGGTGAGAATTTGGTTATTGGGAGCCAAATTCTCACCTATTTTTTTGGTTTTCAACACGGAAATTTGTTCAGAATTTGATTTTTGGGATTCGAATTTTGGGAATAGTTTTGATTATTTTTTATTCGATAGTGAAGAATATATATATAGGTTTTTCAATGTGTGATCAAAAAATTGGTCTTTAGGGAGCTGAATTTTCACTTGCCTTTTGCGTTTCCAGGAAAAAAATAGTTATATAATTCGGTTACAACGACAACTTGTAGAAACTTATTTTTTTTTATTTCCAACGTTGGAGTGGAGTTGAGCGTATGAGTCTGGTGCTCATAATCTCCATATCCATTTTCAAATTTTGACATCTAAACTTCAACTATAATAGTGGAACAATAAAAAATTTATGGGAGGGGATTCTGAATATTTTTTGGTAGTAGGTGGGTGATTGTGAAACAATGAAATAAATTTAAGAATATTTTTTCTAATTTTAACGTGTAAAACTTTATCAAAATTGGAATTTGTGTCAATTGGATTCGAAAATGAGGTTTTCATTTGCTTTTTAACAATGTTGGAGTTAGTGAGGAAAAATCTTTTGAAGTGAGATTATATCTACTTCAAATTTTATTGGAATATCTTCATGGTAGAGACATGCAAGATATAAATATGAACGGAATATGTGGAAGGTATAAAAAGTGCAAAAGAGGAATATGTGTAAATGAAAAAAACACAATACGTGTTTAAAAAGTAGGAAAAAACAAAAAAAGGGAAGAGACATGTAAGGGGAGAAAAACAATCTAAGTTTTTTGTATGTATTACTGAGTTTTTACAAAAGAGATAAAAACTTATTAAATAGGCAACATAAACACAAAAGTAACCACTTCACTAAGCCCAGTTGCTTTAGGGAAAACTCAATAACCTCGCTCAAACTGCATGATATATGTTCATTAGACCCAATATTAAAACAATAGGATCAAATTTAGCCAATTCAAGTGGTCTAGTAAATATGTCTGCAACTTATTAAGAAGAATATGGGAAGCAATTGGAAGAGCTTTGGCTGAAGTTTTTCACAAACGATATGACAATCAATTTCTATGTGTTTCGTTTGCTCATGAAAGCTTGGATTTAAGGCTGTTTGTCTTAAAGAGTTGCTAGATATTGAGTAGTGATGCCAAAATCGTCAATAAGGTATATTTCACAAGTTAGAGTTGCGAGAGCGCGATATCCTGCTTTAGAGGATGATTGTGACACAATTAATTGCTTCTTTGATATCCAACAAACAAGAGATGATCCAACTAAAACGCAGAAGCTTGTGACAGATCGTCTAGTTTAAGGACATGTTGCCCAGTCTGAATCAAATAATCCTTTCAATTGAATACTAGATTTTTTGGGGAAAAATAGACCTTTCCCCTTAGCATTTTTTATATACCTAAAAAAATGTTGAGCAGGATTATAATGGTCAGTGGTTGGAGCATGTAAAAATTGACTTAGAAATTGAATAACATAACTTATACTAGGTTTAGTATTTGTAAAATACAATAACTTATCAATCAATCATTGATATGCATTTGTGTCTTTCATACAAGTCCCATCTTCAAACAAATGTTTGATGTCTTTGGTCAGAGGAGTTGAGCACGGTTTAACTGGAAGTACTAATGTTTCTACAAAAATATCTAGTGCATATTTCATTGTGAAATGTGTATACCTGTACTGGATTGTGCAACTTCAAGATTAAGGAAGTATTTTAATTTCTTTAAATATTTTATCTTAAAAGCTTTATCTAAGAATAAAGTAATTTGCTCATTAACAACGTGTGTGATCCACGAGATAACCATGACATTACATCTCTCTCATGCTTCATAGAGAGATGTTCCATATTGGAATATCTCAATGGTAGAGACTTGCAGTATATAAAGATGAAATAGAATATGTGAAAGGTATCAAAAGTACAAAAGAGAAATATGTGTAGATGCAAAAAAAAAACAACACGTTTAAAAAAGCAAGAAAAAAAAGAAAAAAAGAGGAAGAAATACGTAAGGAGAGAAAAACTCTTAATCAAGTATTTTGTATGTATTATTTTGTTTTTACAAAAAAGAGAAAAACCTATTAAATATACAACATAAACACAAAAATAACCGCTTCACTCAGCCCAACCACTTAAGGGGAACCTCAATAATTTTCATTATTTTTTAAATTCTCTACCTAACCAAATTATATTAAATATTACATAATTAAATAATTATTTTTCTTACATCTAAATTTTATTCTCTCCATTTTTAATAAAAAAATTTAAAACATATTTTACCTACAAAATTACGAGTAACAAACTCATATAGCCAACTTAGTTCCAACATCAAAAATAAAAAAGTAAGCTCCTGCAAGTTGTTTACGAGAATCGAATTTGAGAACTAATTTTTTTCCTAGAAACACAAAAAAACAACTGAAAATTCGACTCTTTATAAATCAAATTTCGATCATGCACCGAAAAGTTCACATCTCTTCTTCATCAAAAGAAATAAAAAATAAAAATTCAAAACTACTCCCTCCCAAAAACTAAATTATGAACAAATTTTGGTACTAAAAAAAGGTGAGAATTCCACTCTTTGAAAACTAAATTCTCACCTATAAATATAAATAGTAAAGTATTATAGTATGGAAAATAAAATACAGAGTGATCCACTTGTGAAATTTTTGTAAAAATTCGTACTATTTAGAGAAAAAAAAAAAGTCTCGTGCACCCTCTTCTCTTCTTGCTCGATTTCTCCTTTCAATAATTCCAAATTAATTTTTTTAATGACGATATTATCCTCTGCCACGTAATCACGCACTGCCAGCTCACGGTTTTCAACGCAATGCCAGCTCACTGTTTCCCAAGGGTTGCCAAAGAACGTTTTTGTACGTGAAGAGCAGTGCGTGAATCTTATTGTTTCCTCCACACTGGTGTGTTACTGTGGATCTGCAATTCGAATCAGGTGAGCTTTCTGTTTAACCATGGCAGCTCAAGACAAGTGGTGCGTGGTGACCGGAGGTAGGGGTTTCGCCGCTCGGCATTTGGTGGAAATGTTAATCCGGCACAACGAATACTGCGTTCGCATCGCCGATTTGGAAGACAACATTTCTCTCGAGCCCGCCGAACAGCTGGGGCTTCTCGGCCAGGCCTTGCACTCTGGCCGGGCCCAATACGTCTCCCTCGATCTCCGCAACAAGGCCCAAGTCCTAAAAGGTGATCAACCTCTTCTCTTCTCTCTCAATTGTAGCAACATCTATCTCTCGCGCGCGCACTCGCTAATGTTGGTTTTACGTGTAGTGCAGCATTAGAAGGAGTTGAGGTTGTTTTCCACATGGCTGCTCCGAACTCTTCCATTAACAATTACAAGCTTCATTATTCCGTTAATGTGCAAGGTGAACCTCACTCTTCTGCGTATTTGCCTTTTCGAAGTTTGAATCTGACTGAGATCTTTCTTATGTAAGGGACAAAGAATGTCATCGATGCTTGCGTGGAGCAAAAGGTGAAGCGACTCGTTTACACCAGCTCTCCCAGCGTGGTTTTTGATGGCGTTCATGGGATTCATAATGGTGACGAAACAATGCCTTATACACCTTCGGTATACATTTTAGCAACTCTCCTTTTACTTAAGTCACATATTACCATGCGTTTCTCCGCTTGGAACTTGAGAGAGATACATAATGTATAGTGTGAGAACTGTGGTATGTGTTTCTTATAAGACTAGTTCGGGGTGGTCCTAAGCTTAATTTTATTTGTTTGTTTCAGCATAATGATCATTACTCAGCTACGAAAGCTGAGGGTGAGACATTGGTTATGAAAGCTAATGGGACTAATGGGCTCCTAACGTGCTGCATACGCCCCAGCAGCATTTTTGGGCCCGGTGATAGACTGTTGGTGCCTACACTAGTTGATACTGCCAGAAAAGGGAAATCCAAGGTAGATGTTGTTTTTCCTCCTAATGGTATAGATTTTAGTCCCTGTATATCTAACAGCATTTCCAGAGCAGGAAATGTATTTATTACATATGCATATGACTAAAGGAAGCTTCCATTCTTTTAGATCTTCCTTGTGATACGAAATGTGCCTTACGGTTTAGTCCATTGAAATAATTTAACCTTCAGTGTAACTGGTTTTTTTAGCCTATTGTCTGATTTTATGGTGTATGTAACCCATTGGGCTGACGCTCAAGGTTATTGTCTGTTGTGCACATTTGGAATCTTAGTAAATACTTGGTACTTTTTACTGTATAAACTACAGATTCAGTACTAATGGAAATGTAATCTTGAATTTTTTTATTAGCCTTAGGAACATCTTGAAGAATCAGAAAGTAGCTAGATTGAATGAAATTGGACACTGCTAAATAAAACATTTTTCTTTATGGCTTTGGGAGGAATATGTATACAAATGGTTGCAAAGCAATTAACTACTTATTAGCAGAAACTGCCATCAAACCTTTCTTTGATTCTCTTATTTATATTTCTCTTTTGACCAGTTCCTTATTGGCGATGGTAATAACGTCTATGATTTCACATATGTTGAAAATGTGGCTCATGCCCATATATGTGCTGAACGAGCTCTGGATTCAGAAGGGCCAGTTTCAGAAAAAGCTGCTGGAGAGGTACCACTAAGATTCTGTTATTACTTAGTATCTTCTGTTTATTTGTGTTTGTAAATGAAAATTAAAAAGTAGACTTACAGAGATGATATGTTGTGTTTGAAAGTTTATGGTATAGTCTCTTCATTAGGGAAAAATAGGAAATATGAACGAATGCAAGTTGAGAAAGACTTGTCAGTGACCTTTGTTAAATTAAGAAAGAATTATTGCATTTTATTCTAAAGGGGTGGGAAAATTGATTGATTTGCAAGTTAGGAAACTTAGCAATTACTGTAGTATTTTCTTGCTAAAGGATATTTGTTTTGTAGGCATATTTCATAACAAATATGGAGCCTATGAAATTTTGGGAGTTTGTGTCAGTGGTATTGGATGGTCTTGGATATGAAAGGTAGGTTCGTACATACCGTCACCTTTAGTTATTTCTTCACTTGTTATCTAGCCTCTCCTTTTTTTTTATTATTATTTAAGATTCTCCAATAACGTAAAACCAAGGATTCAAAACTCCAATATTTCATGCAATTTTGTAAGTTTTCTTTGTACTATTAATTTATAAAAATACCAATTTGAATTTCAGAAAAGGAGTATATATAATACTAGAATGACCAGTAGTCAAGTCCTAATCAAAAGACTGAGGCTATCTATAGATATGGGAAATTCTCCTATATTTAAAAATTGAATAATATAAACTATCTTGGACTATAGATCACTAGGGTTGGTTTAGTTGTGGTAAATTTGGGTCGCATGCATGAGATCATAGGTTCTAACCCCAATGCAACTATTGTGTACAAAAAAAGGACATCTATTTACTCTGCACTCCTCTGTTCAATTCATAGTAAAAAGGAACGTGGTGGCAGTTTCAATTGTCAGATTAAGAATAAAATTCTTATGAGATTATACTCAGTTAACACTTGTACATCTTTTTCTTTGTTTTTTTTTCATAGTATGAAAGATGCAAATTTTGGTTGTCCTTTATCTTCGTGGCTGAAGTTGCTGTCAATTTGGGATGTTGGATTATGGGATTTTTTGTCTTGCTATCCTGACCAGTGGCTATTATTTGTTATCTATTTTATTCACTTCTTTATGTTAATTAGAATATTGGATTCTATTATTAATCAATCATTCATAAGTTTTAAAATTTCTTGCATTTAAATTTAAAACAAATAAGGAATATAATTATGCCTTTTCATTCAGATAAACAAACATGAACATTATTGGGGCATTATCTATGCTATTTTCTTGCTATCTCAGTCATGTTATCTTTTGCAGGCCAAGAATAAAGATCCCTGCTGCTGTTATCTTGCCCATTGCGCATTTGGTGGAGTGGATATATAGGCTGCTTGGCCCATATGGGATGAAGGTGCCTCAGTTAACCCCTTCAAGGATAAGACTCACGACCTGCAGCAGAACTTTTGATTGCTCAAAAGCAAAGGATCGTCTTGGCTATGCACCCATCGTGACAATGCAGGTCTCTGACATTTATGAAAAGTAATAATATATTATAGCTTCTATTATTGATATTCATCTTGTTAATACTTTTAAAGACAAAAACATGATGAGAAGTTGGCTAACTCAATGCACCCAAAATCACTGATAATACCAAGTTAGGATTATATAATATACTACGAAAACAAGTATGAAATGCTATTCTTAAATGAACGATACTTCAGTGCAATATAGTGTACTAAGGTTATTACATATATTGCTGTGAATATATACATAATAATCATACTTGCCTGGGTGCTTCTCCCATACTAATGATATTGTAATTTTTCTTGCAGGAGGGCCTGCAGAGGACAATTGAATCATATGCACACTTGAAGGCAGAAAATCTACCTAAAACTAAAAGAGAAGGTCCCTCAAAAGCTTCCAAATATCTTGGAAGTGGAAGAGGTGTGACTAATCAATTATATGTATCTAACTTCTTTGTTGGACAATCTGGACTTGCTTGTAAAGGAGAATTAATCTGTTAATTTAACTAATAGCCATATATAAATAGAAACATGCTGCTCTTCCATTACTGTATCACGTGGTTGATTGACTCATGAATCTGATTAGATTATGATCAAAAACATTTTCATAGACATTAAATACATAACATTTATTTTCCACAGGTAAATTGTAATAGATAGAGCAGGAAGTTATAGTTTATACTCACAATTACATCATCATGTACTACATATTATCCATATGTTTCAGTATGGTTAATTGCTTTTTTTAAACTGTTATAATGCTTGTCTGTGTTTGATGTGCTAGCTCTAAGAAGCCTGAAACAGCAACTGAACTCAAAAGTTCAAATTTTGGTGTTAATATTTCCAACTTAGTTGATTATAGAAAAATTGACTGGTTGTTATCTATTTGTGTGATCAATGCTGTCAGATCTCTTCTACCTACTGTACAAACACAACAGTGTAGCAGTTTGTGCTGGGAGTAATTTTACAGTTTACATTTATTTACCTGTAAGTTTTGATTGATCTGCTAATTTGCAGTTGCTGACACATTGCTTTGGAAGGATAAGAAGCAAACTCTCATCACCTTGTTAGTCTTGATTGCAATATATTTCAACTTCATTGCATCAGAAAATACCATCATCAGTGCTCTGACAAAGCTTCTATTGTTCGCATCTATCTTTTTATTCATTCATGGCATTCTACCTGCAAAAATGTAAGTGCACTATATATTGTTGAATATTGCAGTTGTCAATTAACATTGTATGCTACTATTAGCTTGTCCAATGATGTATTATTATTATGATAACTATCAAGTTAATCCAGTTGTTAGAAGCATCGAAGTTTTTAATGTGAAAATAAATGCTAACTATTGCTCTACTTTATGCTTGTGCAGGTTGGGGTATACTGTTGAGAAAATGCCAAAATCATGGTTTCACTTGTCAGAAGATATGTCACGTAAATTTGCTCTCTCAGTGGCCTCGTTATGGAATATTGCTGTGAATGTTTTGAAGTCCCTTGCAGAAGGGAATGATTGGGTGCTATTATTAAAGGTATCTGCACTGCATTGCCTATATTTCCTTGCCATTGCTTGCTGCTGTGATTATGATGTATAGGATGCATCAGTTTTAGAAATCCTATCCCTTTAATATATTATTATTATAAATATAATAAAATATGCATTATTAATAATAAAAATATCATTTTCTTTAATTTATTTTATTTTTAAATTAAAAAGTATTCGTGCAATATGTTGGTATACTTGTCAGTGAATTTGTGAAATTCTATAGGTGAAACCCATAACTCTGGAACCTTCATTTTAAAATTTCTATTTAAATTTTGCATATAATCAGGTTTTCTGTTTACAAATGCAAAAAAATTCTGGAGTATAAGTTTCTCAAGTATCAGAAGTGCTGACACATCTTTCCTTTGATGATCAATAGGTTGTTGTCTCTCTGTTCGTTCTTAGTTTCCTTGGAGCCTTCTCACTTCAGAACTTGTATACTATAGGTTCTTTCTCTTTCTCTTTCGTGCGTGCACGCACACTTGCAATATATACGTGTCTACATGAATTTGTCTGTGCCGAAATTATGTTATTATGCTTGCCTCTCTTTAGTTGAATCTACTTTTGCAACCAGTTAATTTGTCACTGGAGGTCTATTTATATTACTTGAATTCACAATAGATTTGTGACATAGATGAAATTTGAATCATGTTTTATTACTTTCAATTAAAATAAAATCATTTTGCAATCAGCATTCAGATGTATGTCGCCCACTACTACCACTAGGTCAAAAGTTATAACTTTCTGAATCTGCAATAATTTTTCCCTTAACAATTGTCTCACTAGAAATCAAAAATTGCCTCACTAGAAATCAAAAGTTATAACTTGCTCAATCCGCAATAATCCTTCCCTTAACAATTGTCCCACTAAAAATCGAATTTATGACATTAACTTTGATACCAATTATTAAATTGAAAACTTATTACTAAGCCATAAGCCAAAAACTATAGTTGATACCTTAAAAACATGATTTATGATTTGACTGTAACTTCCCATTTAACAATTATGTACCTTGCAACATATCTCATTGAATAATTTGACTTACCATTGGTGAAAAGTTACATGTTACACCTCACTTTTTTTAGCGCTGATGCTGGAAGACATTGATGTGTCTTGTTTGAATCCAATGCCCTGAAAGAGAATGACCCTTGTTTTGCTTTTTCTTTTTCTTTTTGGGTGAGGAGTGATACTAATTTGTTTCTTGTCGTGGTTACAGGAGTTACATTTGCATTTATAGCTTTCTACGTGTACGAACTGAAGGAGGAAGACATTGATGGCATATTTATAAAAACACATTCTTTTAGTAGCAAATTGAAATCTGATCTCACCAAAAAGTTTCTTTCTTCAAAGAAGATTGATTGATAGGCTTTGTAGCACTAGCTTTTTTCTTAGATAGTTTGCACGTTAAAATATTCTATGGAGTTCCATGTATGACTGTACTGTAATTGTAATTTAATTTTATATTCGACCAACTTTTGACATGTTTGTTGGACACTCATGAGAGAGAGTTTTTAAAAAATTGCAACGGTATTCTTTTCTTGTTTTCGTTCTATTTCTTTTCAACTAAAGAATTCTTTTTCTTCCCACTCTTGTATTGTTTTTCCTCTATCAGAAAGTCTTATGGTGGGTTCGGACAAGAGAGTGGAAAAGAAAATAAATATAAAAGTGAGGTTATTTGGATTATAATAAATATTATATTAAATTATATTAATGAAGTGAATGTTTAAAGTAAAAGTTTTGAAGTAACTCCATTGATGTAATATATATTTTTTAAATTATAAAATGATCATATTATAATTTTGCTATTATTAATTTATAAATTTTCTATTATTATTAATAGTTTTATTTTATTATATACTTTTTATAACTTTTTGATTATTAATAGTTTATTATTATTTATGATTTTAGTATTAATACTTTTGCTATTGTTATTCCTATTTTTTATTATTAATATTTTTACTATTGTTAGTCTTATTTTTTATTATTAATATTTTTACTATTGTTATTCTTATTTTTTATTATTAATATTTTTACTATTGTTATTCTTATTTTTTATTATTAATATTTTTACATTGTTATTCTTATTTTTTTATTAATATTTTTATGATTTTTATTATTAATATTTTTACATTGTTATTCTTATTTTTTTATTAATATTTTTATGATTTTTATTATTAATAGTTTTATTACTATTGTTTAATTTTATTATTATTATTGATAGATTTGGATTACAACAATGAATCCAATTGCAAGAAAAAAATTCAAACACAAACAAACTAGTCTAAAATTACCAACAAAACCTCAACCATCATCACCAACAACAAAACACAACCACAACACTACCTTGTAAAGCCGATCTTACATACCCACAGATAAAATTAGAAAAAAATTGAGATTTGTTAAAGAAGAAAAGGTATTGATTAAGAATTCCTATATATAATTAAGATGTATAAGAGTAATTAATGAATAATTATTTATATTAAAAATAATATTTAAAATTTATGATATATTTAATCGTAATCAATCAGTTTCAATTGTATTCATCTCTATGGAAATCAAAAGCACAACAAAAGAAAGTAGGAGTACAAACAAACAACATTAAAAAAATCAAATATAACTATTAAATAAAAAAGATAAAAAAAAATATTTTCGTATTCTATCATAAAGTACAAAAGAAAGAAAGTAGGAGTACGAGTAAATCAAATATAACTATTAAATAAAAAGATAAAAAAAATATTTTTGTATTCTATTATCAAGGACATATGATGATGTCTGTTTTTTTTTCCATCTTTTATTGTTATTAGGGTTTTTCATTTTCGCTCCCACTTTTATCAAAAAAATAATAAAAAATCACATACAAAATAACCTATGAAAATTTGATGCCTGTAATTTGTAAATTTAAAAAATTGCTCAATAGGTTATAAAAATCATTCAATACCTATTCAAAATTGTTCCTTTTTATGTCTCTGTTCGTTTTAAAAACAAAACAATTTTCAAAATAAAAATGTTTATCCACTACCACCCTATCTTTCTTAAGAAGTGCTCAACATAATAAGAATAGTTTTACATGATCTAATAATAACGAACAAATATTTAAAATAAAATAAATGAAAAAAATATTGTGGATATAAATTCTTTCAAAAAATCAAATGAAAAATTAATGTTTAAAAGAAATAGTAATGACTAAATATTCTTATTAATAAAATAATGACCAAATATTCTTTTAATAAAATAATAAAATACTAGATGTTATCCAAAACTGAGAGCGTAACCTAATTTGGGCAGAGAGCCCTAGAAACCAAACTCTCTATTCTGCATACTCTGCCTCCATAACGCTAAGACCGGTGTCGCTACAATCATGGCAGATGTCATGGTAATGAAGGAGATCGAAGACACGGCGCTGCGTCTCGGCCTTGATCTCTCCACTCTCGATCTCGACTCCGTTCGTCTTCCTCCCGGCGAAAACTGTGGAATTGTCAGGTGCGAATTTCGTATTTTCCAATGTATTTTTGTTCTGGCCACTGGACTGAAACCCTAGGTAGCGGTGCTCTTACGCTTTTTTTTTTTTACACTGTTCAGCGATGACGATGAAGTTTACCAGGAGGATAATCTCGAGTTCGAGTCTGGATTTGGTAACATCATTGTTGTGGATAACCTCCCCGTCGTTCCGAAGGAGAAGTTTGAGAAGCTCGAAGGAGTGGTTCGGAAAATTTATAGTCAGATTGGTGTTATAAAAGAGGATGGCCTCTGGATGCCGGTTGATCCTGAAACTGATAAAACCCTGGGTTACTGCTTCATTGAGTACAATACTCCTCAGGTATATTCACTCTTTCTTCAATGTACGTGGACACAGTGAAATTTAAAAGATTTGTTGGCCCAAATCTTTTGTTGTCAATACCTAATCCAAATTGCAAGCAGAAGAACATAAAGACTATGTTTCAAATAGTTAAAAAGAAGATAGGCACAACAGGATCCAATCTTACTGATCTCGTGAAAGTGTTCTATGGATATCGAAGACTCAACAGTATCCGTGGATAAGAGTAACACTAGAATCTATAACACTAGAATCTAAAGTCACAGAAGCTCGGTAGATTCCACATAGTATACTAGATTCATGGTCCTTATTCATAGATCCATCAGTCATGGAGCACTCACTCCTAATGTTGTCAAAGAGTTTATTTCTTTCATTCAGATTTCCCCTGTAGATACAAGTGTTAATGCTGATAATTAAGGGAAACAATTAGAATAGGATTACAGGGTTTAATCTACAGAAATCAATCAGCATTATGCAATTTAGTTTGTAAAGTTAATATTAATATATGATATTCAGGCCTAGATTAGTCTACAGAGAACTAATCTCCTCTCCCTATTTGAACATCCTCATGTGTATCTGTTTCAAATCAGAGAAAATATTCATTTTTCTGCATTTAAAGGAAAGATCATTCCCTGATTTACAGGCCTAGATTAGTGTACTGAATTAATTTCCTCCTCCCATTTATACTTTTTTATTATATCAATTTTGAGTAAATTAAAAAAATTAACTTTTATGCACTTAAATACACACTTGAAAAGAAGTACTAAAAGGGTTCTATGGAGAAGGAATCTCCAAAATCAAACAGGATGTGACAATCAGATTACTTGCCTCTCCAACATCACAACAACAAATTGGGATTTAGGCTGCCTAGGTATTCCACGAGATTGGACATAACTACGAACCGTCTTTGAGAGGTCAAATCGTATCACACATGAGCAGTTTGGCACATGAATTCCTTCCTCAAGTACATCAGTAGTAAATAATAGATTGACCTAAACAAAACATTAATAATCTATTAATTATTAGATTCTCAATACCAACATTTGGGACAAATTTATTGCACATTACTTATCACATGATGCAATAAACAAATACCTTTCCAGAACGAAAAGAATCCAATATCTCCTTCTGCCTTTTAGGAGCCACAGCATCAACCTATGTATTGTTTCCACTTAAATAAGAAACTGAGAAATGAAAAATCTGAGAAATCAGGAGGCATTTGTGAAGGGGAGTGTTAGGAAGTCTCACATCATCTGCCTAAAGTCCTGGAGTGTGGCTTATATATCTGTTGGGCAACTTCAATTAGTGCCAATTGGTTTTAAGCTGAAATCTAACACTTCTTTAAAACAATGACTAATTTAAGAAGCAAATAGGATTTGCTTATTAAAAAACACTTCTAAGAAAATAGCATAGACAAACCACCACAATATACCATAACCAATAACCCCTTAGTAATTTATCTTTAAAAATGTGTAAATCCAATGCTATTACATGTTGATATTTCTACGTATCGAAAAGACTTTCTACCCAACCTCAGATACATAAAAAATTTAAGTTAGTTTTTTTCATCCTAGTCATAAGAAACAAAGTGGTCCAAAAGTTGTGCAGAATATTCTATTATCTCCATCATTGTGCAGCTAATGATCGTCAAACAAGTCCTCTGGAGGGTTGTAAATGATCATATCTGGGAAAATTTCTAAGAAGTCATGTTTTACAATCTTTGGTTTCAAACTCAACGCAGAAAAGCGGGCTTGGTCATAATACCTACAACTCTCCTGAGCAGACAATATATATTCATTCATATCTGTCCGATTTTCAATAGTATTCTTTTAATGGTATAAACATACAATCACACGTGCACTCTGATAGGCTAGTAGAAGACTTTGTCACCAGCATGACTTGGAAACTTAGTCGCCAAAAAAGAAAATAAGCAACTGATTGAAGCTATTTCAGAAAGGTTGTTATGTGTATGGATGGCAGTTATTTTATCAGATATGTTTTTTTTTTGTGTGTGGATCATAACTATTTTATAGGACAGTTATTAGATTAGAAAGATATGTGTTTTAGGGATATATGTATCACTGGTAGTTACAGGCAGAAGATATAGGCTTAGGTGTGTGTTTTGTGGGTTTGTACTCTAATTTTAGTTATGTCCAGAATTATTATCAATAAAATTGTCTTATTCATGTGTGCAATCTCTTGGGCATAACACACTCACAGAAAAATTAAATCAAATCATCATGGAAATTAATATTACGGTAGAATCCAAGATGCTTTCAAGTTCTGATATTTGATCCTCACAATCCGTAGGAGAGGTAACACCTGATTCGAGATATAATACATAAATAATGCATATACTTCTCAGGTATATTCACTCTTTCTTCAATGTACCTGGACAGAGTGAAATTTAAAAGATTTGTGGCCTAAGTCGTTTGTTGTTGTCAATACCAGTGTTAATTTTGTTTTTTGACAGTTTTCAGTGGATATTGGATTGGAAATTTTTGATTCTGTATGGTTAAATTGGGTGCTTTTTTTTTAGGAAGCAGAGCTTGCTAAAGAGAAGACTCATGGGTACAAATTGGATCGGGCACATATATTTTGCGTGAGCATGTTTGATGACTTTGACAGGTTTATGAAGGTTCCGAATGAGTGGGCTCCTCCTGAAACAAAGCCATATGCTCCAGGGGTAATGTTTATATATACTTTTCTTCTTTTTGCGACTTAGGATATGTGATACTAACCCTATTTAATATATTGTTGCATAAATTATATTTTGTGACAGTCATGGTCCTCACCTTTCCTTAGTTTTGTTTCAATTAACAATTGTGACCTATAGATACACTGTGCATGATGTATGTCTTACTAGATACTTGGTTCATTGCTCAATATTAGGAATTATTGAGGCTTTTCACTATGTATATGTCATCTACGTCCAAAATATGTTTGCATTGCTTGCTTTTAATTTGGTTCTATGCATATTTTATTATTACGTGGATTTTGTGAATACAGTTTCTTTACTTGTTGTATAGTTTAAAGTTTGTACATAATTTATTTGTATTTAGCCATGATCTTGTAGCTGTCAGACTGGAACTTTGTAGCTTATTGATATTTCTTATGCTCTTTGGTTTTGGCATCTGTTTCAGGAAAATCTTCAACACTGGCTCACTGATGCTAAGGCCAGGGACCAGTTTGTGATTCGTGCTGGTTCAGATACTGAGGTTTTGTGGAATGATGCAAGGCATTTGAAGCCTGATCCTGTTTATAAGCGGGCTGTGAGTAGACATTTTATTTGAGTA
>Ga0123342_1003216_pt1 | contig 26420 bp, 13 predicted proteins | sample Turbeawhitnodule_FD_89960 | JGI IMG/M metagenome (GOLD analysis project Ga0123342, IMG submission 89960) | Root nodule microbial communities of legume samples collected from Mexico - Turtle bean Mexico white nodule | ecosystem: Host-associated > Plants > Roots > Nodule | place: Mexico: Nepantla...
TAGGTAAAAAAAAAAAAAAGAAAAATTAAGAAGGGGGTGAGATTAGAAAAAAAAAAATTTTTATATTTAAAAAAAAAAAAAAAAAAAAAATCACAATTTGGACTTAGCTTATTGGTTTAGGTCAAACTAGTTCAATTTTTGTTCTTAAATTAATATTTAATGTAAAAGAAATAAATATTAGGTCAAATAAGTCCAATGATATTAAGGTCAAAAAATTATTTACTTAAATTAGTTTGTTTAGCTTGTTGAATTGATCTTAATATTCAGAAATAGGTTATGAAGGAAAAGCAAATAGGTTGTGAAGGAAAAAGGTAGAATAAAAATATCAATAAAATAAGAAATACTTGAAAAAAAATGCAAAAATAATTGTTTTTCAAAAAATACCTTTGTTAACAGATGAAACTCTAGAATTATAATTAAAATGTGAGAAATAAGTATAAACTATGTATTTTAATTAAGTAATAAATTGATTTTACTCTAATAAATATGTAATGAAGAAGGTATCATAAAATATTAATAAATTGTCAATGTATTTAATTAATAGATATCTGAGTAATAAACAAAACAAAAAGGTATTATGGGATGAGATTAAGTGAGTATTTAAGAGTTAACCATATATATTTAATGAGATGTAAGAAAAATATTCTATCATATAAAAGGGAGGTTTTAAATAAGATATTTGAGAGGGCAACTATGAGTCTCTAATGTTGAAATTAATACTAATCTTCTAAATTTTACAATAAAGTTTAATATTATTAATCAAATTACAGAATGTTTACAAGGTATAAATAAGTGTGTGGATGAATATTTTAATTATACAAAGTAATTTTCTTATTTGGTAAAACTTATAGTCAATATTGTTGCTTCCTTATGCAGAATAGTTTCGTTGTCTTTTCTTTTGTTCAAAAAGTCACTCATTATAACACCTTAAACAAAATGACAAAATACAACAACCCTAATTTCTTCCACAAAAGACAACATTTTTAACATAAATCATTATGTACAAAAGTTAAACGATCTTAGACAAGTTATAGTAATGGACCAATTTTTACTTCATATATATAAAATAATTCACGAGATGGAAGTTGACATAACCATTATTAATAATTTGTTTGGAATTACGCAATTAATTGCTTGCATTAACACTGAGTAATTTTTATATATAAATAAACTAGAGTTACAATTACAAGTAAAATGAACACGTGTCATGATTAAAAAACAATTAAAATTTTTGTTACTATAATATAGCTAGTTTAACATGTGATAGAGTTAAGGTTGATTATACTAATTTACTTTTCAATATCGTAATTGAAGTTGGTACTGTTATTATTACGAGCAAGTTTAACACGATAAGAAGTCATTAATTGGTGTTGCTAGCAGCTAGTTAAATTTATGCAAAATATTTTTTTAATTAAACTTAACACACATTGATTTACAAAGTTTTTGTTTGCAGTAATCAATATGATAACTGGTATAATTATAAAATACAGCATCGTTATCTTCTCTACAAAAATAGAGCATTAAAAAGTATCCTTTTTAATATTATATCACTACTTAAACTATTTTCTAACCAAAAAATCGTTTTTTAATAACAATAACACTTATCCTGATAAAGTTATTTTTTTACATATAAATTTTCAAATTTATACTTGGTATGATTATTAAGAAGTGAATTTTAAGTCTAACTATATCTCATAAAATCGGCTTATAATGTGAGGTTTGCACTCATTTATATGTTATGAAATATTCTAATATCTAGTCGATGTAGATCTTCAACACATCTCTCTCACACTGAGACTACCAACTCGTGCGTGAGACTATATACTATGGGTGATTCGATAATGACTCAATAACGAATGACCGAATAAGCTTAACAAACATTGGTTAAGATGGATCTTAAATGACTCTGATACCATATTAGTTTTATATATTTGATTTAGATAAATAAGAGTAAAGGTAGAAAACAAAATAAAAAAATTAAATTTGATAAGATGAAAATATCTAGATACTAGATTTTTCTTTTAAAAAAGGGGTTTTTCATTTGTAGGAGAGAACTAGTCCCCACAAACATTTGATTCCATATGATTGTGTGAATTTTTTGGATTGTGTTTGAGAGGCATGGAATTGTTGAACAAGTAGCTTTCTAGTTTTGTAATATACAAGCAAGTTGCATGTCATGCCAATTTCGCAAATAAACAATTTCGAGTGAGCAGAGAACACCCTGTCTTACGTTTGTAATATAAATAACACAATATTTTATAATACTATAATGTCTCAATATCATTTCATCCCTATCTTATTTAATATATTTTTATTTATTTTTCTTTATCTCTTTGAATAGGGATTTTCCATCACAATTACGTGAACTAACTACTAATATAAGATTCCCCACCAGGTCTTATATGATCCATTCATCTTTGTTCTTTATTGCATGGGGACCACTTCTATACTAAACTTTTATTGATGTTTTAATTTTGTTTAAAGACATGCATCAATAATGAAGATTGAACCATAGAAAATAAACCAAAGCAACAAGTTTTCATTGATAAATAGTATTTTCACATTCAACAAGTTATCAAGTCGAGTTCAAATTAGAAAATTTCAACTAATCAAAATTTAAACATTAAATTTAAGTCATTTAAGTAAATCAGTCAATCTTAAAGTGTTTTTTATTTATTTTACTAACATTAAAATTTATGAAAAAAATTATTTTTATATATAGTTATTTTATTTATATATATATATATATATATATATATATATATATATATATATATATATATATAGTAGGGGATATTACGTGCTCTAGAGATCATGGAGAAATAAAATATACATGCATAAATTGATCAAACTTTTTCACATCAAACTCTAAATAAATAAAAATACAGTCATAAAATTCACTACTACTCCAACACAAATTGAGGGTTTTATTGTAAAAAATAAATTAGAGTAATTAAGAAAAATAGAGATTAGATTGAAGAGAACAAATTATTTAAAACAATAAACTCTTAAGACAATTTCTATAACAGCTGTAAATACTAATTGTTAATCATAAAAACATTCATTGCATTGAACAATATCTTCCATTATTAAAAAATCATTAAATAGAAATCACTAATTTTAGATATAAAAAATAATTATTTGTTACATTAACTAAATTATATACAATATTAAAAAAAAATTGGTATATAAATTAGTTTTTATTATTGATAAATAATGTATAAATTGGTATCTAGTTAACTACCAATATTTTAGGTACCAATTATTTAGATTATAAATTTGGTAGCAAAAACATTAGATATCAATTTAGAAACTATTTAACAATAATAGAAATTAATTAAGAAATCAAAAATTATTTTAGTCTCTACAATTGTTTCTAATTTAGTTAATATAGTGACTAATTATTTTTTGTATCTAAAATTAGTTTTTATTTAATGATTTTCTTATAGTGAACCACCTTATATACCAATAAGTTTGTAATTTCTAAAGTAATATATAAATTAGTCAATATAATAACTAATTATTTTTTTCTCTAAATTTAGTTGTTATTTAATAAAAAAAATAGTGATTATTGTACTAAATTTTAAAAAATAAATTTAAATATTTATGCATAATATAACATTTTTAAAAGTATATATGGTTTGAGAGTCATTCTTAATAAAAGGTGTCAAGATCACCCATGTCTTATCTTACTATATATGAATATTATCTATTTAAAAAATAAATAAAACCTCTTAAAACTTCAATTTATTCATTTAATAAGAGGGGACCTCCATCTTATACCTATGTTTCAACGGTTATGTATATATAGTGACATGAATTGTAATCAAAGTATTAATTAAAAGTTTAAATGGCTTAAATAAAGTAGAACATTATTCGAATCAATATTTTAAAATTAAATTATTTATTTGATTTTGTATTATTTGAATTCGAGACTTCCTCGGTCTCAAATAATTACATTAATTAAACATCATTATTGTACACTAAAAATAAAATAAAAAAGGAGAATTGTAGACAAAATTATACATAGTGTCAGAATGTTAATCACGAAAATCATGTTAATACTCATTCATAAACGAAAGGGTCAACTTATCCTTATAAATAGGTTGACCAACATCATGTCAATGTACGCATTTATTACACTTAGTCATTTTAGACCGAGCACTAACTTAAGTAGACCTTTTGCAAGTATTTTACCAACATCTCAACCCTAACCAAGATTCCAAAAAGAATGATAATTATACACAATAATAAAATGTTACCTTCATGAATGAATCGAGTAAGAATATATCAATTTATAACTAAAATGTTTAGACAATATATTTAAAGATTAACTTTAAAAACAATAAATAATTAAAGAAATATATATCTTTAATTTTTGTTATAAATTGCTCATATTTAATTACAATATATTTAATTTATCAAAATACGATAACAAATTTGCATTGTATTTTTTTATTATAATATTATGTAATTTATTTGTAAATACAAGAGAAACTTCAAAATATGAACATAACATCAATCATATTGAAATTACAATATATATATTTATTTGATAATTTTTATTATATATTTTTAAAAATAATTTACAATTTTATAATAATAAAAACCTTAATAATAATCCAAAATCAAATTAAAAAACATGGGTCTGGTTTGAATTTTATGTTAAACTAAGATTCAACAAGTACAATAACATTTAATTTTATCTATTTGGTTTAGATAAGGATAAGTATTTAATAACAAGGTGAACGAATCACAAATATATCTATCTTTAAAGTGACTTATTTGCATAAAAGCCTGCGGAATATTAAATAACATGTAATCTGCATGTGCGAGAGTTTGTACTTTTAAGTTAAAAATTGAATTTAAAATTTTAAAATTCAGTCCACATTACCCACAGATTAAACAAGTTTTACCCAAATTAAAACTCGTTTAAGATATAAATATATATATACGATTTTTTAAGCATGGACTCGATGGTATATAAGGTATATTTAGAACAATTGCATGTGATAATTTAAAATTTCACGAGATTAATGTAGCAACGAAGGAGCACATTAATACATTATATAAACCTTGTTTATCTTTAAATAGAGTTTTGCATTTACTAAGCAAAAAGAAAATCTGAATGATCCTATAAAAGGACAAATAATTAACATTTTTCTATGCATGCTTAGTCTTTGTCATAACAACCATGAATTGGAATTTGTTTTTTAAGTCAAAAACTTGTTTTCTTTGAAGACGTGAAGGAGAATAAGAAAAAGACGCAACCCATTTCGAAAGCAACACCTAAGCCTCTTTCTTACACCATAATCAAATCAAATTATACAAATTCCAACTATGTTTCTTTTCATGTCTAATCATAACCCTATTCCTATATTGAGTAAAACTAACAACCGGTTAAGCAAATCGCGTTTTGTAATTGGTTTGAGTGCAAAACAATTTTTTTAAACGGAAAACAAACACTCTACTATTTTTTAAATTAATAAATACGGTTAATAATACCTTTCTTCAACCATAATCTGGAATAAATGTATTTTTGTAATTTTATTGAGGGATATAGTAATCCCATGCCTGTTTAATATTAAACTTAGAATTAAAGAAATTTAGGGTTGTGATGACAGCTATGGATGATGAATCCCAAGCTGTCTTTAAGGTTGACATTTAATTCAAATGAAATGGCTCAGCACAACACAGCAGCTATAAGAACAAATGGGCCTTGGAATACAGAATTCCATTTCGAATTTTACTTCCTGCATCCTCCCTTTTTGAACCTTCACCTCCCAAAATTTCAAAATAACTATTTTATCCTTCTTTAAAATGACTTTCAGATTACCTGTTCTATACTTTTTTTCTGGAACAAAACTTGCAGAATTCATGAAATGCATTTTCAAATAAAAATTTCAAAATATATAAAATATATTATGGAACAAGATGTGTAAAATATAAAATATATAGACCAAATTTTCCAGAATATATATTATTCCTTGTAGAACACATTTTTCAAAATAAATTTTCAGGAACAAAATTTCTAGAACATAAAAAATGTGTTATCGAAAGAAATTTCAGCAACGATATTTTTTTTTCTTCTTCTAACTACAATATTCTCCTTCTATTTTTTTCTGCAACTGGTCATGGTGCAACAATGTGACAATGGTGGCAAAGAAGTGAATGGAGCAATTCGATCACTTTATCCAACTGTGGGGGTGCAGATTTAGGAAACGAGGAGCTGCAGAAAGTCAAAGCCTTCAAATTTGTATATTTTTCAAAGATTGTTTCTTCCTGCACCTCCATATCTTCTTTTGTCATCTCCATACACAATATAAAAAATACATTTTTATCATTTTTTGTCACCTCCATAAACTAGTTTCCGAATTATGTAATCCGGAACACATTTAAAAAAGACTTATGGATTATATAATCCAGAAAGTAATAATGCATCTGAAAAAATGCTTCTGGATTACATAATCCGAAAGCTAATTATAAAATTGAAAAATGACTTTCAGATTACGTAATCTAGAATATTATAGAGGAGTATTTTTGAAAATTCAAAAATATATGAAAGTGAGAGAAGAAGGTATGGAGGTGCAGGAAGAAACAGTCTTTTCCAAATAATGAAAAGGAAAATTATTACAAACAAACTGGGCCTTGGACAATTAAAATAGGCTACAGAAAGATGTTCGAGCCCAGTAATTTTCTGACGTGAATGATATTTTATAACATTAATGAAGGAATTCTCTTTTTTTTTATACAAATTCTTATCATTAACTGTTTTTAAATTAAATAAATACCAATAATAAAAAAATAAATATCAAATAAATAAAATCTATCCTCAATAAAATTAATAAAAAATATTTATTTTCATGTTTATTTTTTGAAAATTTTATAATGTAATAACATTTCTATCTTTTATTATCATAAAAAAATAGACACACATAGGAGGATAGGTGTTTTCATTAATATATATACAAATATATTTTATTTCATAACTTTCTTTTAATTAGATAATTTTATTTTTTAATAAATACAAAATTATTTATTTATTTATTTTATAAAATAAATAATTGAGTTTTTTTTTATTTCAAAATAATTAAATAACTTCTGTTTTCCTACAAATAACGAGTAGATATTTTTTAATACTATTTTTATAAATTTATATATATATATATATTAAAATATATCATTTTTTAATTTTTAATTAAGTACTCATAAAAATAAAAATAAAAATATAATTTTTTATATAATTAAAATAAGAAAACACTTGTATACATATGTTTTCGTTCGTATTTTAAACTTTCTTATAATTTATAAAAAATTAAATTATTCGTCAAACCTAATTATAAAATAAAACGTGGAGAACAAACTTAGATATGCATCATATTCGGTCAAATTGATACTCTGAATGAACATCACATTCACCAGGGAAAGAATAAAAAGAAACGAAAAGGTTGACGAAATTTTAGCTAACATTCATACACAAACACAAAGTCAACGGAATATTTCATTTACATTTTTTTATTTGCATTCAATAGAAAAAAGAAATACGAGTAAAAAAATAACGAATGTTTGATTAAAATATTTCTGGCTATTTCAACTCTTCTTAACCTACCTCATTTCTTAATTTCATTATCTTTCTCCTTCTATATTTAGTTCTTATATAATATACCAAACAATGCATTACTTAATAGAAAAATTATTAAAATTGATTAACAATGTATCATGAAATGTATCAACCAAATAACATATAATTATTTTAGTGTAGTTAATGGTCCATGATATCTTTATAGCAGTAGTGATTTCATAACATAAATGATAGTAATAAAAATAGTTTAAACTTTAGTAATTAAAGTTTAATCTGAGTTAGTAAAGACATACCAATGTATTTATTGCAACCATGGCCCATTCTTGTTTATTGATAATACAGAAAAATGAACATAGATTAGACATCTTACCTAACATCATTGATCTAATTTTGTTTGATTAGTCAGGTTAAGGTGTTTTGAAAAATCTACTTAAAGAAATAAAAGCCACGTTTAAAGAAAAGTTTAATAAAATTGTGAGGGTAGTTTATTTAAATATATTATTATTATTATTATTGTGAAAAGGAATCCTAAAATGGATTAAAGTGAGAATAAGAAGTGAAGATTGAATTGAAGAGTGTGCAAGCGTGGAAGTTTCTTATATATATAAAAAATGGCTTATACCAGTTATTGATGTCGGTGAAAAAAGGATAAACAGAGAGTGTTTCAAGAAATTGGCAACAACACTGTATCTGAGTTTGATAATTATAATGATACCAACAAAAATAATTTAGGATACAATATGATAAAATATTGATCTTTAAAATAGATAATACTTTAAATATAATTATTGTTTCTATCAATATTATTAAGATCAAAACAATATTATTCAGTAAAATAAAGTGTAAAAAAAAATTTAAATAATTTTTTTTTTTGAATAAAGAAGAATTTAGATGATTGACATTTTTCGCAGCAGTATACAGTTTGAATTTTATTTCAAGAAGCATTAATTCTATTTTTCAGGCAGTCAAGAAAGTAGGTGGACACTTTTTCCTTTATATATTAAACTATCATTTTTCCTTTTCTTAGTTCACATTGGTGTATAATGAATTATGTTGTAATTTTTCCTTTTGTTTATTTTTGAAAATGGGAAATTTTTAACTATTTATAAGGTTGATAATTGCACCCACTTATATACAATGAAAGGTTATAATTTATAGTCGATATGAATCTTTAACAAGTGATTTAAAGATATTTGATCAATAATGCAGAAGAAAAAGGATGATTTTATACCATAGATTTTAAGTTGGAGAAAGATTTAAACAATAATTTGAAAAAAAATCTGACAAAAAAAAGTCTTAGATAAGCAACTTTGTTTTAATCATACCTTTCTATTTTACATATTTACCTTATACACTGAAATTCTCTTTATATTATTTTTAGTTCTTAACCAATGTTTATTTCAAATTGTTATATTACATATTCAATAATGTATTATAACTACTGTCAATTACATCTAAAAGCATAAATAATTATATTTAATATTTTTATAAAAAATCTTATATTGAATAGAGATATCAGCAAACAACCCTTATATTAGATTTGAAAATATTTTGTAAAATGATATTTGAAATAATTTAGATGAAAAAAATAAATAAAAGTGGAAGCTTCTTAAACATAACTTTCTTTAAGTAGGAGTAAAACATAATAATAAAAATGGAAGTTACAACTTTATTGAAAAAGTATGAATTTCAAAGGTTGTACGGAGTGTGGGAATACTACATTTCAAAGTTTATAACAAAATATGAGATTATTACATTTTTATAAAATAACTTTTAATTCATTTATATTTATATAATAGGATATCCTAATATAATAATAATACAGAAACTTTTTATGTTATTGTACGGTGAGAAAATGACCGCCATAGAAGGAGACATTCATAAATTGGTGGTATGAATAGGACAGAGAATCACCACCAACTTCTCTACTCACTCCTAACATTATTTAATAGACATTAATACACACTTTTTATTAATTATTAATTGGCTCTACTCTTTTTTATTTGAAACGGATCATGTTTTAAATTTTTAATACTTTGGATTAATTAAAAATTTATTCTTTATGTAATTTTAGAGAAAATTACAAATATATTTAATTATAAAATACTTATAATTGATCTTATTATAATTAATCATGGATATTTTTTTTATCACAACAATAAATAATTTTAAAGAATAAATAAAATATTAATATTAAATTAAATTATTTTATCTTTTGTTTATTTTCATTTTTTTCACTTTTTTAATATAATTATTTTCTTTTCCATTCGTTCATTTTCTCATGGGATGTCTGAAATATGTATGAGTTAAATCTATAAATACCTTCTGCAAAATCTTCTTTTCTTTGGACACATATAATTCTTATTTATAAAACCATAACACGTTTAATTGAAATAAGTTAATTTTAATTTAAAACCTATTTCCTTTCAAGAATGAATACCACTTATGATGAAGATGACGTTGGCATATGGTAGTCTTTCATTTGATTTTGTCTAAAGAAGAGAATTTGGATTACTTCTTCAGTTTTAACACTGTTGCAGTCATAAGTTTGAAATATATGAATATAGAGTAATCATATCTTTAGAAGTAGAAGATTTTGGATTTATTCTTGGTTCATATAATAGCTGAGATAATTTCTTTGATGTCTTTTGTCAAAACTAATAACATTTTCCTTTAATTAACTACTAAATGTTGTAATCAATGAGTTCAAATGGTTGACTTCAGAATTTTCCAATGCCACCATCTTTCATCCAATCCCATGTTTTCATACATTCTCAAGGTGTTCTCTCTCTCACACACAGTTTAAGTGTTCAAACCCTTTCATCTTTTGTACCTAATCATTCTTCTCTCCTTCCATTCATGACACAGGCCTCTGCTTCTTCATGCTGAAAACATGATCAGACACCAGCAGAAACACACATGCCCTCTTCCACCACTTCTACTGATTCTTCTCTTTTTCAACTTCACATGTGCCATTGATTTCGTCTTCAACGGCTTCAACTCCTCTGAAGTGTTGCTCTTTGGAAACGCCACCATTGATTCTCGAATTCTAACACTAACACATCATCAAACTTTCTCCATCGGTCGTGCCTTGTACAGGGAAAAAATTCCCACCAAGAGACCAAACTCTTCTTTTGTGTACCCTTTCTCCACCTCTTTCATCTTTGCCATGGCACCTTATGAAGACACTCTTCCAGGGCATGGCTTGGTTTTCATCTTTACACCTGTCACGGGCATCCAAGGCACAAGTTCTGCACAACACCTTGGTCTTTTCAACCTCACCAACAACGGAAACTCAAGCAACCATGTGCTTGGTGTTGAGTTCGACGTGTTCATGAACCAAGAGTTCGATGACTTCAACGCCAATCATGTGGGGATTGACATAAACTCTCTCAAGTCTTTTGTTTCCAATGATTCTGGGTATTGGCAAGATGATGGTGACAAGTCCTTTAAGGAGTTGACGCTTAACAACGGTGAGAATTACCAAGTTTGGATTGACTATGAAGATTCTTGGATGAATGTTACCATGGCACCGGTTGGTATGAAAAGGCCTAGTAGGCCTTTGTTGAATGTTTCTCTCAACTTATCTGAGGTTTTCGAGGATGAAATGTTCGTTGGGTTTACTAGTGCCACTGGTCAATTAGTTCAGAGTCACAAGATTTTGGGGTGGAGTTTCAGCAATGATAATATTTCGTTGAGTGATGAACTTATTACTACTGGGTTACCATCTTTTGTTCTTCCAAAAGATTCAATTTTTAAGTCCAAGGGGTTTGTTGCAGGGTTTACTGTTGGAGTTTTCTTGGTTATTTGTGTCTTGGTATTGTTGGCACTGTTCTTGATTCAGTGGAAGCGTAGGAGAGAGAGGAAGAGGCAGGAAATGGAAGATTGGGAGTTGGAGTATTGGCCACACAGAATGGCGTATGAAGAAATTGAGGCAGCAACAAAGGGGTTCTCTGAGGAGAATGTGATTGGGGTTGGTGGGAATGGGAAAGTCTACAAGGGTGTTCTAAGAGGAGGGGTGGAGATTGCTGTGAAGCGCATTTCTCATGAAAATGATGGCGTGCGAGAATTTCTTGCTGAAGTTTCAAGCCTTGGAAGACTGAAGCAAAGGAATTTGGTGGGGTTGAGAGGTTGGGGCAAGAAAGATGTTGGGATTTTCTTCTTAGTCTATGACTACATGGAAAACGGTAGCTTGGACAAGAGGGTGTTTGATTGTGATGAGAGGAAGATGTTGAGTTATGAAGACAGGATAAGGATCATCAAAGATGTGGCTTTTGCAGTTTTGTACTTGCATGAGGGGTGGGAAGCTAAGGTTGTGCACAGGGACATCAAGGCCAGCAATGTTTTGCTTGATAAGGATATGAACGGAAAGCTTGGGGATTTCGGGTTAGCCAGAATGCACAGCCATGGTCAAGTTGCTAGCACCACAAAATTGGTTGGAACAGTGGGGTACATGGCTCCCGAAATGTTCAAAACTGGAAGAGCTTCCACTCAGACAGATGTTTACATGTTTGGTATCTTGATTCTAGAGGTTTTGTGTGGAAGGAGACCTCTAGAAGAAGGTAAGGTAGGTTTGGTGGAGTGGGTTTGGCAACTAATGGTACAAGGGCAAATTGTTTTTGCACTTGATGAAAGATTAAGGGCCAAGGGAGAGTTCAGTGAGCAAGAGGTGGAGAGGTTAATGCACTTGGGTTTGTTGTGTGCCTACCCTGAACCAAAGGCCAGGCCCACAATAAGACAAGTGGTGAATGTTCTAGAGGGGAAGAAAGAGGTCGATGATTCAGAAATTGAGAATATGGATAGTTATTTGCTCCAACAGTTGAAATCAAGGGATATATTGTCTGAGTATTCCCAATACTTTAGCTTTGCCTCACACCCAACTTTTCAAGATATTCGCATCTCTTCCTCAATATCTCTTACTTGGTCCGAATCTGTAGTTGAGGGTAGGTGAATCCGTGTCATGAATCACAACACAGGATTTGTTCATTAGTTCATTGTTGTATCAAACATAGGATTCATTTTCTGGCAGCAGGAGTTGGTTTTTTTACAAAACAATCATACAGAGTTCAATTTTGTTTGTTTTGAATTTTTTATTGTACAGAATGTACCATTTTAGATTTTGATCTGATATATGCTTCATTACATACATCTATTATATATCAGTATAAGTTCATATAGTCTGACGCAACTCTAGGCCAGACCAAACTCTATCCTGATTTTACAATTCATGACACTATTGTAGAAGGAATCTGCCAGTTATTTTCTCAAAAGCTGTCATAAGACCTTTTGGCTTTTTGGTTAACGTAAGGAAGCAAATAAGAACATTGATTTTTTCCATCACATGATTATGGTTAGGTGGGAATTTGGCAGCAGTTGCTGAGTCTGCACCTAATAAGCAAAGCTATATTGACATCACCAAAAATCTTAGTATTTTCACATGTAAGATGAGAACTCAAAATCACAAGAATGTAGTGATATTAAATGATGCCGAGCACCAGCCACATACAACCATCTAATAATGAGCATTAAGACCTAAATGTTGTTTATGGATTTATTTACAAATATAAGTTTAATTGAACTTGTTTATTTTTGTAGGTTCAATCGAGATGACAACTCTAGAATGAAGGAAGGTAAAAATATATCTAAGAAGACCTCAAACTCATCAAAATATAAACTAGAGCTTTGGTCAGAAGAACACAAGAAGACTAGTTGTTGTTGACTAGTAAACATTATGTTTGGGTCAAGCCTTAGCTTAAATAAATTGTATAAAGTTGTTTAAGATTTCATGGATTATGTATTGAGCCTAGTAACATAAAATAATTGGACCAAATATTTGAGCCAAGTAACATAGATTTTGGGCTTGTATTTGGACCAATGGTAAAATAGGTCTAGTTAGGGTTAAAAGTGACTAGGTAGGGTAACAATTGGCTTCTTTGAGCTTAATGTATCCTAAAACGTTTAGGGTATATTAGAGGACAAAAATTTCTTTGGCATGGAGTACATGGACGTCCACATGATAACCTAGAAGTGGAGAGGATTTAACATAGAAGATGTGAGCTCAACGGAAAGCATGACTCCACATGACACCTTATCATTGGAGAATTTTATTTTGAATTTTCAAATTTTGGATCCAAAATGTTGAGTCCTCTCTCCTAAATATTGAGATGTTTGGTTTCAAGAATTATTAAGATCAAATATATGAGTGAATTACTGTCAAATTTGTATGTTTTCTCACTCCTTTGTCTATACTCTTTAGAAAAGATATATAATCTTCTTCTTCATTTTTATCAAGTGATATGATCCAACCAATCACTCTCCCTACTTCTCATGCACCTTTAAGAAAATCATAACTTCATTGAAATCATCCTTTATCGGCTTCCACCGTCAAACTTCCACACAAGTTCACCAAAATTCCAAAATACCAATTCAAAAATGAAGGAACACCATCTTTAGACTTACCATTAAAATTTTTGAAGTTGTCACAATTCATTTGCAAATCACAGTGAAATTGCAACCGTGACCGCACTTTTAAACTTTACCATCCATAATATCTATGGGTAGGATACAATCGTGTACCAGCTGTCACCTGGTGCATTAATTGTTGGGGAAAGTCTACTATAAAAATTTGCCTCTTTTATCTCATTTTTTAAGGAAACACGCCATAAAAAAAAATTAAGATGACGCATTTTATGTTTTCATGTTATAGCTTGGTATCCAACGAATCAAGTAGATAAATGGTGCAACACGCTATTATTTTAATGAGTTGAATGACCCAATTTTCCAACCCAGTGGACCCGTACCAGAAAATATCAACGTCTCTCTTTCTCATTTCATGTGGAACATTATCCAAACAGTACTTTTTTGCTTTAGGGAAACGTAAGATACTCTCTTTTTTTTCTCTTCAAAATACTCGCCAAAGATTTATCTCGGGGCTGAAATTGAATGATTTCATGGCACTCTCACTAAAAAAATGTTTAGAAATATCAATTGTTTTGGAGCATGCAATTTATTGAATTAATTAGTACAAGTAGCACTACTCACTAATTTTATTTATAGATTACAGAAAATGAGTAAATTAGATGGAGGTGGTGTTGTCCACTTTCATAGGCAAATTGTTGAGCTCAAATAATAGAAAGAAAGAGGTAGACAAAGGGCCCCTAGGAATAGGTTGGGTTGGTTTTCTTAAATGCCCTTTGTTTCATAGTACCATGGGCGCTTTCATTAACGTAAGAACTAAAAAAAAAGTGAAAATGATTTGAAGCCATATTGTAGTAATGGCTTTTATATTAACGGTATCATAAAGCTTTCTGCTTTAGGAGTAATTTTCTTTAGATCAGATTCACAGATTGAAGTGAAGTGTATTTGGCATGAAATACTATAATGGGATAAAGTTATAGTTGAATTACATATTATATTAGAGTATGCAAATAAGACGCAATTAAGAGGTTGAATACCAAACATAGCTAATTTGTTACTTTATGAATTAAATAATCCTCCTTCACAAGTATGAGAAGTAGAAACTTAAATTAAATATTATTATAGCATACTTTGTTTTTATCTATTCTTATATTGTAAAGATTCGAATATGTAATTTAAAAAACAAAATTCTCATTCTTATTATCTCAATTAAAAAAGTTAATATTTTTAAAGAATCTTTCTCCCATCTCTATAAATGGTCAAAATATATTTCTCTCAATCGTACTAAACTACTCTTGCTACTTTTATCTTTATTTATATATTTAATTTTCTTAATTTCTAACCCGCTTTAATATTAAAACAATTTTATATTTCAATTTTTTTTTTCAAATATAACATATAACATCATGTTTAGAATTGATCATTTATCAGAATTCAGTTATGATATAATTTATATACTTCAAAATTTATATTATATAATAAATAATAAATATTTATTATGTTGTAAAAAACATATATTTCACATCAATTGTCAACATGCAAACGGAAAAGCAATATCCTGTTGCCTTTTAGCAAATATACATTAGTTTCCATCCGAACAGAAGACCAAATACATATGAATTAGGTCATTTTTTTGTACGAAAATCATTACTGTGTTTTGTATTGACAATCTAGTTTCTTGTCTTCTCCAACATTGAAGATGCTGCATTATTTTTAATCTATGGCATTTTGGGCTCTTGTTTCTCTGCTCATTGGTCTTATACTTAAAACTTCAGTTCTTTTGTTTGTTATCTCTCACATTTCAAAACGTAGGATTAAATCACAACCAATGACTGAACTTTTTTAGCCACTGAATTACGTATATCATCAACACAACAAACAGTATTAATTTGTTTTAATCCATATCTTCACAAAAAGGACATGTTATTAATGTAACACGGTTTTTTCTCCATTTTGAATTGTCTCACACATTCATTAATAAGTGTGAAAAAACAGGTTCTTTTAAGTATTCAATTGTTCATTTCTTCCTATAAGGCAAGTCATTGAAAGTGAATGAAATGGTTTGGCTGAAACAATATTAAATATAGTGCAGTATGTTTATGCTGCTCCCAAGTTGATTAATGGAATTTTAAATATTCAAAAAGAGGGTGGAAATTTACATGCTCGTCTTGCATACAATTTCAATGGTGCTGTAAATCTGCTGCTCAAACGCATTCATGCACAATGTGCCTATTCAGTTTGCATTCTCCGTAAAATCCTTAGCATCATTTACCATGCCAACTAGTCTGTGTTTCTCCAACCAAAGGGTGCTAAGAGAGGAAACTGTTCCTATATATTTATATCCCATCAAGCTTCTTTGTGTCTAATATTTTTCTATTCACTTTTGCACTTCAATTCACTGTGAGCATGCCCCTCCTTATTTTTCCCACCACTTTTTTCTTCAACCAACACATCATCTTATTGTAACATAATTCCTCCCCCATGTCAAAAGAAAGTGAGGATTTTTCTACTGAGATTGTGCAGAGAGGTGTTGAGAACTCTGGCCCAAATGCTGGCTCTATTTCTTTCTCTGTGAGAGTACGGCCTAGGCTGCCAGATTTTCTTAGTTCAGTTAATCTAAAATATGTGAAATTGGGTTATGGCTACCTCATTAGCCATCGATTGTACTTATTGCTGGCACCACCTCTGCTTGCAGGCTTTGTTGCTCGTATTGGAAACTTCACTTGGCACGATCTCTATGACAAATATGGTCTCATTGATATTCTATTTATATCAGCCCTTTTGTTCATACTGCTGTATTTTTACATTGACTTCACACCCGGCTCTACCTATTTGCTTGATTTCTCATGCTTTCGTCCCTCAAATGAATACAAGGTTAAAAAACTCACCTTTTCTTAATTAGTAGTCACACCTCACACACCAAGAGAGTGGGTGAGTTTTAACTTTTATTGCCAAACTTAGATACATTTACTTGAGTGATTTTTGCTGTTACGTTGCTAATCCATATTGAGCTTTAATGTAAATCTTCTTTCTTTCACTAATTACTGAGTTGAAACTCCAATTTTGATGCTTGAGGGGGTAAGCCTGTTTTTTTATACATTCAACGTTTAGATGGATTTAATAATGAGATATTTATGCAGATCTCAAAGGCAGAGTTTATTGAGCTAGCAAAAAAATCTGGGAATTTCAATGATGCTACTATTGAGTTTCAAGAACGAGTTCTTAAGAAATCTGGAATGGGTGATGAGACCTACCTGCCAAAAGGAGTTTTTCGCCCTGGTTACAGAAACTCACTGAAAGATGGCAGAGAAGAGGTATCAATGGTGATGTTTGGGGCAATTAATGACCTTCTTGCTGCCACAAAAGTAAAAGCCAAGGACATCACAATCCTGATAGTAAACTGTGGAATACTAAACACCACCCCATCACTCTCCTCAATGATAGTGAATCATTTCAAGCTTAGGCATGACATTCACAGCTTTAACCTTGGTGGGATGGGTTGTGGTGCTGGAATCACAGCTATTGATCTTGCTAAAGACCTTCTGGATGCCTATCCAAGAACTTATGCACTTGTAGTTAGCACAGAAGCTGTGAGCTCTACCTGGTACACTGGCAATGACATTGAAATGCAGCTTCCCAATTGCTTCTTCAGAATGGGGGCTGCAGCCATAATGCTCTCAAATTTCCGCCTAGATAAATGGCGCGCCAAGTATGAACTTAAACAGGTATCTCTTCCAAACTCAGGATATCTATTTAGTAAAATATTAACACAATACTAACTAATGACTTTAAATGAGTTAAGCTTACAGAATAGTCTGATTCTAAACAAAGAGTAGTTACACTTGACAAATCTCATGTAATTATTACTCTTTGGTATTGTTTTTCTATCAAGTTTGATTTTGATAATCAACATGATACAAATTTGTACTAAATGTTAAGCTATTGGGGTGAAACTCTAATTCTGACAGGAATAAAAACTGATAAAGAACTAATCTAAAACTTTTGCCTTCAGATAACTTCTACTCTGTCCCTTTGCAATAATGACATGATAACTTTTGTTTTCTATGAGATAAGTTTTAGGATATCTATTTTATTGCTTTGGCATGTGGCAGCTGGTTCGAACTCACAAAGGGATGGACAATAGAAGCTACAAAAGCATACATCAAAGGGAAGATAGTGAAGGGAGGAAGGGGCTTTGTGTGAGCAAAGATATCATAGAGGTTGGAGGCCATGCACTAAAAGCCAACATAACCACACTAGGGCCACTAGTGCTACCTGTTTCAGAGCAGTTTCACTTCTTCACCAACTTGATCTTGAAGAAAAAGAAAGCAAAGCCATACATTCCGGATTACAAGCTGGCATTCGAGCACATGTGCATTCTGGCAACGAGCAAGAAAGTGCTGGATGAGATTCAAAAGAACTTGGAGCTCACAGAGGAGTACATGGAAGCATCAAGGAAGACATTGGAGCGATTTGGCAACACATCAAGCAGCAGTACTTGGTATGAACTGGCTTACCTTGAGTTCAACTCAAGGATCAAAAGGGGTGATCGGGTTTGCCAAATAGCTTCAGGGGCAGGGTTCATGTGTAACAGTGTTGTTTGGAAGGCCCTTAGGAATGTTAGAAAACCCAAGCACAGTCCTTGGATTGAGGATGAAGGCTGAACTACCCCAGATGACTTTATTGCATGCATGCTTCTATCCAACAACCTTAGATCCATATTATGAACAATGGATAAAAACATAAGTTAAATAAATAAAATCTCTGAAGCAACCATACTTCAATTTATGTTCCATATCTGATATTTTCGATACTTCACATGAAGTACTTACCTATAAAGCTGGAAAAGATCATTATTATTTTTTATTTATTTCAACAACGTCTAATAAATGTGATTTTAATTTATATTTGCATAATTACAATTATATATATTATATTTTTTTTAAAATATAGATTTCTACATATGTATCTATCATATATAATATCCTCTTATCTTTAAAATAAACACAGCACGGTATGGCTAATCAATACACATATAAGATATGTGAATTTATAAATTCAATAGACGTAAATAGATTTTGAGAACTCAATTAAAGGAGGATAATTGATTAGTGACATCTTTAGGTAAATCCATACTTTATGAATTCATCCACATGATTGATAACAAAAATAAAGTAAAATCTTGTAACTTTATATCATAATTAGCAATAAACCATGCATTGCACCCTTTTATGTTGAAAATATTTTTTATTTGGATTTTCATTAATTTTTTAGGATAGTGTGGGTTCAGATATAGTTGACATGTTTATTTCCAACACTATCAAATAATAACTAACGTTGTTGAAATGTGACATTATGATGTAATAACCATTACAATGATCGATAAACGATCTATTAATTAAGCATAATGCTATGCTATGGAAATGTCAATGTTGTTTGATGTTTCCAAAAATAAATTCAAACATAGTTTTAACATAGTAGTAAAACGTAAATTTAAGTCTCCAAATTTCAACAGTTTCCCAATAAATATATTACGTGAACTTTTAATTTTTATTATCCCTCAATACTGAATCCATTTAGACTTAAACCGCAATATGAAGCAACCAAAACACTATTTTTAAAGTTTTCATCTTTATACAGTAAAGGAAAATTCATGAAATAAATCTTAATATGAAATAATTGATATATTACACGTAGGGGCTTTCTTATCATGGGCTTATCGTTAGAGTCTGCCATTTTAGGCAATTTTTCCTGCACATCCATTGTTCCTTCATGCATCTTCATATAATTTAAAAAAATCAAATATATTATTGACATTATATGAGGTTGGCCAATTCAGACACCTTTTTATTTTATTTTCAATACCAGTTTTTACAATCCGATAGTTGAAATCAAAACCTAACTTGTATATTGAATTGTACAAACCAATTTAAATTAAATTGGTTTGTACAATCAGATATACAACCTTAAATCCGATATAAATTATCTGATTGTATAAGTTATTCAAAATAAATAAATATAAATGTATCTGAATTGGTTAATCTTGTATATTGTTAAGGATATATTTGACTTTTCAAAATTATAAAGAGGTGGAGGAAGAAACAATGGAGGTGCAGGAAGAATTTATCAGCATTTTATCCATACAAATCATAGTAGGCATAGTAGGAGTGTCCACAATATTAGAGAGTGAATGATAAGCGTAACTCAATTTTGTAAAACAAAATTATAAGGTATGATTTGCACCTTATTATATATTATGAAATCTTTATCTTAATTGATTTGAGATCTTCAACATCGTCAAGATACAACTCATACATGAGATTATACATAAAAAAAATATATATATATTTTATTAATGAAACAATTTTTATATACTTATTATTAAGTACAATATTTCTTCAGCACATGAAAAAATTAAAAATAAAAATAACATGTATCCTCAGTTGAAGTTGAAGTGTGATCACACTCCAAGATTTCAACCTGTAATGTAAGACTATATAAAAAAACAAAAAAAACAATACATTTTATTAATTAAATAATTGTTACACACATATTTATATTATATAGTAATTACTATTGATGGAGAGCATTTATAACTGATGATAATGTGATTATGTCGGATAAAAAGTAGTTACCACTGAAAGTAACATCTCATTATTACTTAAAGTAATGCATTGTCTTCAACGCTATGAAGATTCATTGAACTAATTTTATTATTTTTGTTTTCATTACATTATTGAGTACTTAAAACTTAATTGATATGTTGTGTAACTTAACCTATATTTAAAATCAACAAAAGCAATTTAATTTTAAATGAATTAAACTCTCCAATTGTTGTATAATCTTTATTCTAAAACTAAAATGCAAGAAAAACTACTTTTAAGAATGTCTTTTTTAAAACATCTCTAGAGTTACCCACACCCTCAAAATCAATATTATTATCACTTTGAATCATTGTATGATACCCAACTTCAATTTTTCAACTGCAAGTAATTAGTTACTAACATGAGTTAATTAATGTGATCAGTCCCTCTTATGATAAATGTGCGGTTAGGTTTTGAATATAAAACACAATTATTGACTGATTATTTTACGAAACCCTAAACAACCATCCCTTCGTCCTAATCTAAATTTTAAAAGACCTAAAAAAATTGGAATAATTAGAACCGTGGGCACCTGTGAATGGATATATATCAGAACGCTTTGTTCTATTCATTTTTCTTTGATTTTACCATTTTTAATGAAATTAAAATTTTGTAGATTTTGTTTTTGTGTGTGTTATATATATACTTTGATATATTATTAAATAGAGTGTTACACCAAACACTAAATAATATATCTTGTGGATCTCATTGAAGCAGAGTGTGACAATGGTGACATAATTGGCATTCTTAATTTTGTTGATTATTTCCTCATGTAGATACAAATGCACCAAACAAATTACACCTTCTAGCCCGACAGAAATTGCTATATGTTTTGAATTATTGAACTCATCAAAACGTTGCATTATTTTCATCTAAATATAGGCTGTCTTTGTTTGAATCTGGACGACCTCCTTTAATATTTTTATATTATTTTTAATTATAATTTATCAATATACAACTCTAATGCTTATTGAAAAATTTAAAAACTAATATATAATATATAATTAATATACAACTCTAATTTTTAGACAGTGCATCTGATTCTCGTATCCATGAAAAAATAATAAACAAGAGTTTTTGTGTTCAAATTTTAGTTTTAACATGATAAAAGTAATTTCTTTTTATTTCAAAAACATACTTCTTTTTAAATTATCAAAGATAACATATTTTTTTTGTATTTTTAATGTTAAGTGGGAAATCACTTTTAGATTACCTTTTAATTTGATTTTAGCTGTAGAAGACAAATTTAAATGAGTTAGATTAACAGAATTATTTAGAATACTTTTATTGCAATATTTTATTTTAAGATTTTACAAAAAAAAAAATTATTGTGATGATAATTTTTTTATTAAATATGTAAGATCTCACAAAATATTGACATTTTAATCTTTAGAATGCGAAGTTATAAAAAAATATTTTCTTATACCAGTGAGATATAAACAAGTATTTCTTTTAAGATTTTGAAAGTATTTTTGTTTAAAAAAACGTGTTTTTCAAATTGTAGGTTTCTTTAATGTAATTTGAGTGCAACATCTTATTAAAATTAAATCTTATATTTAAGATATCAATAAATTTTTTTCACTACAAGAAAATCATAAAATAGAAATTAATTTTTAGTGACTAAAAATAATTAATTGTTATAGTGACTAAATTAGAAATAATTTTATAAACTAACAATTTTTTTTTTCTAAATTGGTATCTAATTAGCAACTAAGTTTTTTTCTACCAAATTTAGAAACTAAATAATTGAGAGTTAAAACTTTAGTTACTAGTTAGATATCAATTTATAAATCATTTAACAATAATAAAAACTAATTTAAAAACTTTTTTTTAATTTTTGAAATGATCTTTAATTTAGTTTGTATAATAATTAATTATTTTTTGTTTTTAAAATTGGTTTTTATTTTATGTTTTTATTGTAGTTTATCGAATAGAGTTAACACTTGTATTAAAATAAATAGAAGTGATTTTGTAAAATGATTAAATAAATAATTATTTTAATCTCAAATCAAAAGTTAGCAAAACTAATTTCCGTGTAGTCTCTCTCACTCGCTTTCTGATAACGAATTAAGAACCTAACAATTTGAATGGTGCAGAGATTGTAATGTTGGGTTACATCTATCTATGTATCTATCCATGTATCTATATATCTTGAAACTCCAATCAGCACACATACTTTCTGTGTCTTCATTGGCAGTGCCAGCTCAGCATACATATCCAAAACGGGCACAGGACAACATGTAGCGTGCACCAATGCACCTGCATATCTATATACCTAATTTCATCAATTTATCAATGCTCTTTCTTACTATAAATTCGATTCAATTTATATCTCAAAATAAACTTTTTTTTTATTTTTTAACAAAACAAAAATTATCTCATTCGTGATACACAGATATTTATTGTGGAATTGTTGTTCTACTTTATCAGGATTTTGTTTTCCTTATATAATTGATCTTGGAATCTCACATATCTATTCAATCTCCATCATTAAAATTAATGTTTTCTTCTTCTTGTGATGATGAGTGAATGAGATTTTTCTTTCCATGTCGAATATCAGATCTGTTCTCTCTTTATTATTGGACTCATTATAACCTCACACGTTTAATTTTTATTTTTATTTTCATAATACTTAAAGATAAAAAATTTATTTCTACCAAATCAACTTCAACTTTGTTTATATAATAGTTATTCAGTCTATTAATTTACTATATAAGTTTTAAAAAAAATCCTGACTATTTTAATTTCCTCAAATTATTAAATTCTCAATTATAATTATTTAACCACTTGTTTAATATTAAAATTGTTACTTTAACTGATTTTTTTAAAAAAAAAAATCACATCAGCACAAGTTACCATAAACAGACTTGAGATTAATAACATGATATATATTTTGAGTTTTGTTATGATTTAGTTTACAACTGTAATTAGTATCTGATTTAAGTCGTTACATTTTCTATATTTAATTAGTATCATTATAATATTTTCTATATTAAAAAGCATCATTTTCTATATTTTCTATAATTAACCGGTTTCGTATTCGTGTATATTTAAAAGGCTTTTCCTCGTTGAATAAAGATGTTTGATTCCTCTTAAACAATATTGCTTTCATTTTCATTTATGATGTTATATAATGGTGATTTGGATTGGAGAGATAAGCATATGCTGTTGTGATGACTATCAAATGGGGACAAACTGAGAATATTGAGAAAAAAAAAACATTTTATTTAAACTAGTTGATGTAATGAGTATTAATTAAATTTTACTTTTTCATTTATTTTATATTTTTTTATTTCTTAATTTAAATTTTTTGCATATTAATTTTTTTATAACTTTTATTTTGTAATTTTTTTACATAACATTACGTAATAAAACACTAGTTACTTCGTTTTGTAATATTTTAAAAAATTTTGAACAACATAAAGAATTAAAATAACTTAATAAATATTCAATATTTTTAATTAAAAAATGAATAAAAATATATTGCTATAGTAAAAATAATAAACTATAAGTTAGAAATTTAAAAAATAATTAAAATGACTTATAACTTATAAACTAAAAATTGTTAAAATAAGATACCTTTCAATTTTTTTAAGGAAATAAAACTAATTTATAAATTATTTGAATAAGTAAATTAATCTCATAAAAAAATATTCAAAGAATAAAATTAAATATTTTAAAATATAATAAACCAATTTCAAACTTATCAGCAAAATGAAAGACAAAAAGTGTAATTTAGTTAAATTATTTGTAAAATAAATATTGTAAAAATGTTGCTTTTATATGGATCGAGTCTTGTGTGACTAGGTCTTTTCGGTCTCAATCTCAAATAATTTCGTCAGTCCACACAAAAAGTTTTTTCAACGTTTAAATAATGTTTGTGTTCCGATATTAATAAATAATTTATTATTCAGTGATTATAGATAATAAATTTTATTCGACATATACCTTAACTTGATATTAATTAATTTATTTATAGATTGTTTTAGATCCTTAATATGGTGGGTTTAAATTAGTGCAATTATCATATTTAATCTTTATATTAATTTAACTTTAACTTCAAGCTCAAATACAATACCATGTTTAATTGAGTCATCCCTTGTGTCTCAGATGTACTAAGCCTATAATTTTTTTGTCTTATGTAGTACATATGTCTTTTCCTATAATGGGATTAGATATCTATTTAAAATTATTTTATATTATACTTCTTTCAAAATATAATTAAATATTTTTTTTATTTTTTTTATAAGGGTTGAGACATCCATTTTATTTTATTTATTTATTATTGATAAAAAAAAAATAAATATTTTTATTGATTAAAAAATCTGTTATAGTTATGGGTATAGTTAGTATGAAGTGGGGCAAAAATTAAAAAATATGAAATTATTGGCATTGAAGTTGAAGAACAGATGGGTATGAATTCACACACAGTCACGAAAGGGAAAGGGAAAGGGATAGAAACTTAAAAAGAGTACATAAATAACAATTTTTTATTTACTTTGGCCTATGTATTTATCAGGTATTCTTTTATTGACCACTATATATATAAATTTGGATTCTTGATATAGACAACAAATGGTGTGAACAACAACACAATCAATCAATTTCATTGTTAATAAATATTGTACCAGACAACGCACAAGTCCTTTTTTTTCATCTTAACACGTTTAATTCATGCCTATTGGGAAAGAACATGGTTTGTTAATAATCTTATTTTTTAAGTTTCTATATTAATATATAAATATAAAATACATTATAGTCAAATTTTAAAAACTAAAATACATTATATTTTTAAGTATACTGTAAATATACATTATGACTAAGTAAAATGATAAACCACTCCAAAATCTAGAAATATAAAATAAGTTATCCAAATTAATTTTCCTTAACTTGAAATCTTGTACTTTTCTATACTAAATATATACGCATGTGATATAAATAACTGTTCTGGTGACGTTATTAATTATTGTATTTTAAATTTTGCTTTATTCTTCTTACATGATTTAAAAATTTAGTTACATTTGTCGAATTGTGTACTTTAACTGTTGTACAACTGGGGGTGGGGCATAAAAATAATTGTAAAGTGGACGCAAAATTACAGAAAGGCCCTTGAGTTGGTCCCACCACAGCCTTGGATGGGTCTCCAATGTGGCACTATTAATTATTAATCATTACTCGAAATTGTTAACAATGATGAGACGAAGAAAATAAAGTTATTGGAATCTTTTTGTTTGTAGAAAAGAAAAACCAAAACCATTCACAAGACGCCGCGTATTTCACCCGCTTTATCAAACAATAATCCCTCTTTGTGTGGGCCCCACCCATAGTTGCATCAGATAAGATCTAAAATGAACGTTCCTGATTGCGCAACGTTGCATCCATCTTGTTGCCCAGTGATCCCATCCGTTCAAAGATTGGGTTCAGATAGGAGGTACACGTACAACAACACTAACTCCCTCCACTTTTTCTATTTTTCAGTTTCACTTTTCCATTCTTTAGATCTTGTTATCGTTTTTAGTTATACATTTTACAAACTTTTTTTATATTTAAGACGATTATTTTTTAAATAATTCTCATTTTTGGTTCCACATAGATTCTGCATGCGTTTTAAAATAAAAATAAAAATTGTAAATTTTACATTAATGTAAAATTATATTAAACATTGTTGCAACGATTTTTTCGCTGATCGAATTTGTGTATTAAAACGCATTTGAAAAAAAAAAAAAAAAAAAATAAATCTTAATTTCTCCTAATATGTTTTTAACACAAAAAAAAAA
>Ga0123342_1003217_pt1 | contig 26415 bp, 17 predicted proteins | sample Turbeawhitnodule_FD_89960 | JGI IMG/M metagenome (GOLD analysis project Ga0123342, IMG submission 89960) | Root nodule microbial communities of legume samples collected from Mexico - Turtle bean Mexico white nodule | ecosystem: Host-associated > Plants > Roots > Nodule | place: Mexico: Nepantla...
AACAATCGGTTGTTTCAACTTAGTTTGAAAAACATTTTACTTTCATAAAGATTGAGATGCTAATTGCTTGAGATTTAATCAAAGGGTGGATTACAACATATAAACTACCCCAGAACAAAGCTTTAAACCAGCACAGCAACATCAAGCAAAGCTGAGGCTTCAACATCCTTAAAAGGATTTGGATTCTTCAAAACATTGAACACCACTTGGTTCAACAACCCTTTCCGGGGATAAATCTTTCTTGATTTTCATAAAATCTTTAGACTCTTCCTCTGTCAAACTTAATCCAGTCTGGAGATACTCATTTATGGCCTTTTTATCATATTGGATTCTCATCCTTGTCACCCAAGAACAATTTCCCTAGTGAATTCCTCATATTCTCTAGGAATTAGTTCTACCATTCTCTCAAGTAAAATAGTTTTCGTTTCTAATTCAACAAACATCTATTGCTTATTTCTTGTAAAAAAAATCTAGTTTTGTGCAACCTATCCACCTGAGTAGAATAAATGCCAGATCCACTCCTAGGTGTATGCTCTAAAGATTCTTCAGCCCTAGATGATGATGCTATTCATTTTCACTTTTTAAATTGAGGGATGGTATGTGTGGCTTTTCTTTGACGCCTCATTTTTGCACTACCTGAATCAAATTATATATATGCACATATAAATGTATGTGACAACATTTGATGGAGTTTTCCATGCTCCTTCCATAAATTCGTTTGTTTTGGATGGTTTGGATGATTGAAGAAGTCATGGCAGTGGAAGAATTAATAGAAATGGATAAGAATGAATGGGTTTGGGCATGAGAATTGGAGAATGGTGCTAGGAAAGAGGTTCAAACTTTCTAGCAGTTTCTAAGGCTTCTACACATAGAGAGTGAGAACAAAAGAAAAGTGAGACTTTGGAGAAATTATAATACCAAACTAGCATAAATTTGTTAGCAAATAAAGTCTTACAAAAGTACAAGAAGAGCTCTCTATTTATAGAGCCAATGTAACCATTAGAGTTGTAAAAAACTTTCCATTAATGGAGAGAAATGTGACACCTCTAATATTCTCTATTCAAGTTTGCCATGTGATGACTTTTCTACGGCAAGTGCACCGCGTTGTCAGAAGTAATAATTTGTCCCTAAGGACGGATATCGAACCAACAAGGAACAATTGAATAATCAAGTAAAAGATTCACTAAATATAAAATAGAATAATAAAAGTTTGTCGAGAGTTGTTATGATGACAATGATTAATAAGAAAACAAGTCAAAGAGTTTTTTGCTTCAATTGGAAAAATAGGGATTGAGGTTCATCTTTTTCACTCTTTTGTATTTTTATTAGCATGACAATATTGTGTCCTTTGATTGATATTGATGCCCATATAAAAATAATTTATATTCATTCCTCGCATATAAAATTATTAATATACTTCCTAAATATTGATTCCTCTCATTTATAAAAACTACTTATAATTACAATTAGACTTCGATAACAATTAACATTTCAAATATATTCCTAGCTTTCAAATATGTTAAGCATTATCGTTTGAGTCAGAATCTTAGAAGTACTTTCCAGTCACATCTAAGTTTCGAGATCATGGAAAACCAAGCATTACAAACAAAACAATAATACCAATCATCAATCAAGAACAAAATATTATGTTTAGATATCACCTCAGTACATAAGAGTTTGAACAGATTACTCACAATCCCAAAGGGTAGAATTAGCCACACATGATGGTTGTTACAAACAGGGAGAGCAAGAAAAGAAGATTTCAGATGTTTCTCCTCGACGACTACCTCCTTTAGGGTTTTCTAACACCTTCTATTCTCACAATTGTATTACAATTCACTCAATGGTATTTTCCTCTCAATCACTGATGCCTAGGGTTGTGCCTCCAACCTCCTATTTAATTTAATTTGCTTGGGCTTAAGTGACTTCTCGCTTGGACACTAATGGGTCACTTGGGCTTATACTCACATTACTGGAGCAAACTCACCCAAGCGAGATTGAGCTCGCTTGAGCGAGATCTATTGGTGATGTCTTGGCTTTTGGCGAGTTTGGGGCAACTTTGGTGAGTGTTGGTGCATTCCAACTTTCCCTTTTTAGCTTTATATATTCTCCTTGTGCCCAATCATCTCCATTATTCCCTAGAATCTTGAAATTAACACAAATTTGGGAATAAATCGTTCTTATTTAAATTGAAACCACAAAATATGTAAAAAGGTATAGTTTTATAAATTAGGGGTTATTTTATACTTATGTTAGCATTTAATACCCATAAGTGTCTATATTTTAATATGAAATATTACTGAAAAGTGGCACTTATCACCATGTGTTAATCCATTCCTTCAAATGCTCTTCATCTATGTGTTGAAAAGTGGCACAAGGGAGAAAAGTGGACAAGCTTTAGGTGGCTAAGTCTTTACAGTACTCACTTTGGAAAAAGGAAGGGAATGACGCCATGTAGGTGTCCATGTGGCGCCTATGTGGATGCCATATGTACTTCCTTTCAAGCTATTTAATGGCCCAAATACAAGGGCCAAAAATCCAATATAGAAATTAAAAGACTAAATTTATATACATGGCTTTAGAAGGAAATCTTCTAGAAAAGAGTCTTATGATCAACACTTATTCTCTTTTGAGCCTAATTATTTTGGTGGCTAAGATAGTCCTCCATCAGTCCCTCCCTTAAAATTCTTTTGAGCCTAATTATTTTGAACCTTATTCTTTAAAGTTCTTTCTACTCCCCTCCAGGTTCATGTACTACCTTGCAAATTACAACAAATATAAGTATCAAACAACTGTGTTGAACAATAATTTGCAACTCATTTTGCTGTACCTCTTGAATTTTTTATGGAAAGAAAATTTATCACCTGATCCAAAAGAAGAATACCTAAGCATACACAGAGGTTTAGAATATTTTACCTTGTTCTCTTCCTTCGTCACAACTCTACCTTCTTTATTTTCTTTTTCATTTTTCTCTCTTAACTTAATATCATCCTCCCTTACCTACTGAGGAAAGGACCCGAAACAAACCAGCTTTGATCATGGAATAAAGTTATTTTGTTGGTGTGACCCTCATGGATAGTTCTATGGTCAAACTTCTAGGGTCTACCAAGTATAATGTGACCAACTTCCATAGGAACAACATCACAAACCACAGTTTCAACATACCTTCCTATAGAAATTGGCACAATCACTTGATCCTTGACTACTATTCCTCCATCCATTCTGATCCAATCAAGTTTATAAGGATTGGAATGTGGAGTAGTAGTTAAATTTAACTTCTCTACCCTCATGGAAATACAACAATTACAACATGATCCACCATCAACAATTAAAGAACAAGTTTTTCTCAAAACTTGACAGTGGGTTAGAAAAATGTTTTCTCTTAGACATTGATCTAATTCTCGAGGACGGTTTTGAAACAATCTCTTCACCAAAAAAATCTCACCCTTGCATGGTTGGGTTTCTTCTTTAGAGACTTTGACCTCTTCTTCCTTGGATGAAATTTCTTTTTTGGGGACATTCAATAAAATAATGCCCTTTCTCAAAGCATTTGAAGCATTGAAAACACTTGGTATTATTTTCTTTAAAAAAAATCTTTAAAACTAAATTTTTCTTTTTTCTTTAAAATCATTTTTCAACCTCTCCCTCTCTTAGTTCTTCTTCCCTATATTTGGAGGGCTAACCCTCTCTCTTCAACTATCTCGGATAGTTAGGGTATTATCTTTTTGAAAAAATAATTACAATTCAAAAGTTCAACTCTATCCCTAATCTCCAAGTTAAGACCACTATAGAATCTAGTCATAGGTATCCAAGGTTCTTTCCTAATACCCACCCTCATCATCAACAACTCCATTCTCTGTCTATACTCTTTCACAATCATATTTTTCTGTTGGAGATTTTGGAGTCTATACATCAACTCCTTATCATAATAAAAGGGGACATGTCTTTTTCTCAAGGCAGATAAAAAGTGAAATGATAAAAAATATACTCAAATGTTTCGTGGTATAGCTAACTCACATCTTTCACTCTTCATATTTTGGTGCAATCTTTAGTGTGTTTTGATTTTCAACCAACTCCTTTTGAGTCTCTTATTCTCCTTTGATGGCACTATAAAATTCATAAGAAAGCCTTAAAAATGCAGTTAAAAGTTGCCTCAACTTTCTTCCAAGAATGTTCACACCCATCTCCAAGATTTCAAGAAATAAAATCAAGTTAATTTGAAATGGCTAAACTAAAAGTTCACAATATATGTAAACATGACTAAAATGAAATTAAAGAAATTAAAATCAAGAATTAAAGCACAAGAAAATAGACGACACAACAAAAGGAACCTATCAAACGCACTATAGTAGATGAAAACCAAAAACAAACTAGATTTTCCATTCGTAGTGATGCTTCCCAAAATTATGAAAACGTTTTGGATGGAATTTGGCTATGAAATTTTAACCAGATGCAACTAACACCTTAAACATAATTCTCTCTAATTTTTAAGTCAAATAAATCACTGGATTATGTTTTCAAAATTAAAAACCGAGAGCAAACAATTCTCGCTCAAACCCAGTTTTCAACACTAAACGTCTTGACTTTTTATATTTATCATAATTTTTCTATTAGGAATTTATATGTGCCTTTTTAACCCAACATCAATGACATATTTAAAGGCTCAAATATAAAATTTCAATTGATTTGGACATGTATATTGATCACAATAAATTATCGCAATCCATAGCAATTACACATAATTTTGGCAACAAGATAGAAAGCTGTGGAATCCAAGAAATAGAACAACTCTACTAGACACAATGGAAATTTTTAATGTATGAGACTCAAAACTAAAACCAAAAATGCCCAAAAAGCTTATAAATGTATTTTTTATGAGACATTTTCACAAACATATGGCGTGCAACTTATAGAAACAAATGAACAAACACCTTGGATACATTACTAATCATAGAATTTTGTGACAATTAAAAGGAGAAACATGACAAGACAAAATCACAACAAATTTATCGATCAGAACAACACAAAAAAAATCAACAATTAACATGAACAAAAGATCCAAATCAAGACACCCATTCGGTCAAGAAGAAAACCCAAGAACCTATGAATTTTTGATGATTTTAAAACACAACTGATGGAAACACATGAGTTGAAAAAATAGAAATGAAAAACAACATTAATTGGTGGAAATTGAAAAAAAAAACAGAAAAACAACAATGGGTATGGTTCGATCAACAAGAACAAAACAAAGAACAACCAAATAACTTATTTATTTTGATTTGTGTTGAAGAAAAATGGAAGCTCTGATTACCAATTGATGGAGTTTTCCTTGCTCCTTCCATAATTCCTTTGGTTTTTTATGGTTTGGATGATTGGAGAAGTCATGGCAGAAGAAGAATTTTATAGAAATGGGTAAGAACGAATGGGTTTGGGCATGAGAATTGGAGAATGGTGCTAGGAATGAGGTTGGGCAACCTTCTTGCAATTTCCAAGGCTTGTACACTTAGAGAGTGAGAGCAAAAGAAAAGTGGGATTTGAGAAAAATTCTAATACGAAAATGGTAGACATTCATTATCAAAATCATGTCTTAACAAAGTATAAGAAGAACTCCCTATTTATAAAGCCAAAGTGACCATTAAAGCTCTAAAAAACTCTCCATTCATGGAGAAAAATATGGCACCTCTAAAACTCTCCACTCATGGTTTGCCATGTCGAAATCCTTGCCATCAAATTCTCTCCATCCATGTGTTGACAAGTGGAACAAGGGAGAATATGGGACAAGCTTTAGGCATCCAAGTCTTCATGAAGGATAAGAAGAGTAACTTTGGAAAAAGAATAGGAATGACACCATTTAAGTGTCCATGTGGCGCCTATGTGGATGCCATGTGTACTTTGTTTCAAGATATTTAACCCTAGGTTAAATATGGCCCAAATACAAGGCCCAAAAATTGTAAATAGAAATTTAAAGATTGAATTTAAAATCCTAATGACACTATACAATTTTACAAGGCTTCAAAAGGAAAATCTTCTAGAAAAGAGTCTTTTGATCAACACTTCTTCTCTTCTGTGCTTGATTATTATGGTGATTGAGATGGTCATGCATCAACATTGTTCTAACAACCACTAGAATGTGAAGTCTACATTAAGAAGTGAACATATGCATTTTTATGTACAATTCAATTTGCTTCATTCAGATTGTCTAGACGGTCTATCTCCCTCTATGTGTATGAATATTCATGAGTGTAAGCATTCAATCATCATATTAAACCTCAAGAATCACTATTGTTGTAGAGTTGAGTGCATACCCTAATTATAGTGAGAAGTTCAAAGAAATTTAAGGGTTCAATGTAATACCTGAAGTCCTTTGTTGTAAATGAATTGTTACAAATGAAGAACAATAATACAATGAGAATCGAAAAGCGATAAAGAAGTAAAAGGGAAGAGGGAACCTCAGTGAGAAATGAGTGATGCAATTTTTTTGACTTTATATATACCGTGAAATTTTTCTCAATAAAACGTTATTGTGCTCAACGAGTTTTGACCAAAGAGCACTTTAAAGTTTTAGTGAGGAAATCCGCTCAGGGAAATGCCTTGTGCTCACCAAATCTTAACCAGAAGGCACCATTTTTTACATAATTCTATTTTTTTAAGCCCCAATTTATTTGGCTCGAGGGAAATTTTGCTAAGGGAATTTTCCATGTTGCAGTGAAATTTTGCTTAAGTTATTTTTGAAAAGCTTAGTGAGATTATGAAGAACTTGGTTTGATTCTTTTTTTAGAATTTTTTTGCATAATTTGGCTTCCTTGAATTCTTGGGGCTCAGTGAATTTCTTCATAAGCCTTTGTTTGCTCAGCAATAGCGAAATTGGCTAAGTGCAATCCTTATCAACTAGTTCCCTTCTTTGGATTAGTTAAGTTCTCTTCTTACTTATTCTTTTATTTGTAGATTCTACTCAAAATTACATACTAAGTAATTAGGTTGCCTTCCAAAAAGCGCTTGCTTAGTATCATTAGTTTGACATTCTCTTAATTAAACTCTCATAAAAGCAGATTATGGTGGTTGCTTGATCTAGCTCATCACCCAAATAAGGTGATGAAGGACCATCCTCCATTACCAACCCATCATAGACACAACTAAGAGAAAAAGACCAGTCTCAAAGATCTACAATAAATCTTTGTCTTAGCTTGTTCAAATTGTAAAAAGTAGAGTAGACTTGTCTTTAGGCACTCTAGAAACCTTCACTTTACACTGAAGCAAAGGTTTCAAGAGAACTTTCTAAACCTTGGATGGTCACTTGCAAGGTCTCACCATCACCATAGTTAAATTAGCTTAACTAAGGTTAAGGTAACCTAAGGGACACAATTTAGTATTTTGTGAGGCTATAAATAAGTGGTTCTTGTATTGTAAATTTAGATTTGGATGTTAATGAATTTTCAACACATTCTCTCCTAATCTCTCTTTGCTAGATGCTCTCAAAGCCTAGTGAAACTCCAAAGAAGTTAGCCTAACCTCTTCCTTAAACCATACAACATTCTTATTCATTAACCTTTCCTCTTCCATTTTTGGTGCAACTCTCCTTCAACTCTTTGCTGCCAATAATCTCCTTCGAAACACAAGAACACATTGCATCATAAGGCTTCAATATTTGTCCATTTACTATCCAAGTTCTCTTTGTAGTTGGTTCTTCCAGTTCAATGGATCCATATGGTTTAATTTCCTCAATGCTGAAAGTTCAAGACCATTTAGATTTCAATTTTGCTGAGAATAATTGTAGTTTGGAATTAAAAAGTAACATTGATTATTTGACATAAAAATTTCTTTTTAAAATCTTCTTGTCATGATAAAGTTTAATTATTTCTTTATATATCTTGGAAGATTCATATGCATTCAACCTCAATTCCTCTAACTCTTGCAATTGTGAGAATCATTTTTCTCTTGAAGCCTTCTTATGAAAATTCAACCACTTCAATGCCCACAAAGCCTTACGTTCTAACTCAACTGGAAGGTGATAAATGCTTGATTGTAGTAATTTTTATAGATAAAAAAGAATTTAAATTATGTAAAATATGTACAAAAGACAATGAGAGATATGCCAAAAACCTCCCACTACAACTGCACATGAAGATAAAGAAGAAAGGAAGGGAAATGCAGAAATTTCATGCACAAAAGTGTAGAAAAACAATCAAACAAGGATGAATCAACATAGGCAATCTACCCAACACATGTAGAATGGCTCAACGGATTGAGTCCAAAGAGCAAGCTCCATTTGAAAAATGTAATTCAAGGATATAAAATAAGATTTATAATTGAATGGCAGTGTCATATATCTTTCAGATAATAAGAAGGTTAATATGGTCACTTCCCTAACACAGTGGTTCATCTGACGCGTTGATGATGCTTTTTTCGTCTAATATGTGTAGATTCCAACATGCGTTTGATGCTTGTGAATTTATGCATCTATCTTGTGTTGCCCAAGGGGTTTGTCTAATATGATCTTTTAAAAGGTTCACCAACACTATTAGCATCTAATGTTATTTTTATGAGTTTCGTCTGATTTGTTCTTTGTCTACCTATAGCTTCGCCAGACACATTCTTTTCTTATCTTATGGTCTTATCTATGCAAGGTTTTTTCTATTCAATGTTCTCTTTGAATATGTTATCAATTTCGATAATGAACACGGAGACTAGATTGTTTGACGTTACGATGCAATTCTACTTTGTAGCCTTGCTTGATTTTGTATTTCCATTGTGTGGCAGATTGTTGGAGATGATTTGGAAGATGAATTGTGCGAGGAATGTTGAAATGAACAGTAGAAGTGAAGAACTAGAAGAGGTGAGGCCAACTTCTAGAGGTGCCTAGGCTATTCACAAGAAGATGTGCTAACTTAGAATGCAGTTTTACAAGTAGAAGTGTGATGTGAGTTGATTTTAGAATTACACATTTTATGGGTTACTCTTTTGTTTATGAGTTTTGGATTAGCAATTATGGTGATCAGCTTAAAGAAGATTTTCACTGGACACGAACTTAACCAAGTGTTTAAGTAAGTGTGAAGGTTCTTTTCTAGAGAGCAAAAGAGAAAATACAATATAAGGTGAACATGATGATGATGGTGGATTTAAATAACATAGAAGATAAAATAAAGCAAAATGAAATCGAAATAAAAGGAAGAGATAAAGAACGCCAATGTACATATAATAATGGAAAGGCGCAAATGAAGAAAAGGAAAAGATCAAGAGAAAGGAAAGCTAATGGAGATGGAGCAAGGAATCAGGCCACTTGAAATGGTGGAAGGTTCCAAGATGAGTGGTGAGGTGATGTGAGTTGATTTTTAGATGGTTCCATTTTATGGTGACACTTTACTTATAGTTGAAATTTTAACAATTTTAATGGTGATACCTAAGGAAGATTCCCACTGGACACGAACTTAACCAAACGGTTAAGTAAGTGTGAAGGTTCACTTCACAAAGGCAAAGATGAAAAATCAATATAAGTGATAGATAGAATGCAATGCGGAATGGAAATGGAAATAAGGTAAACATTAATGGTTGTCATGGTTGAACCAAAAGATGAACCATAAGCATATAACAAAAGAAAAACCAAGAGCAAGAATTCAAGACAAAGACATGTATGAAAGGCGGAAATGGAAATGAATTGAAAAGAGTGGAAGAAGAGGAGCTTATGGAGTGATTGTGAGAATGGTTCACGCCACTTGGGGTGTGGTATCCACCAAGATGAGTGATGGACCACCACTTGAGAGTCTCACACTACTCAAGATAAGTAAGACCTATCCAAGAAGAATCAAACCTTAGAAACACCTCACACAATTTATGCAAAGTAACTTTTCTATTCAAAATTAACATGTTTTATTTTTAAGAAGACCAAAAGAAAGAACATTTGATGTTCTGGTCTTTGCCAATTTCTTCTTCTGGTGAGGTCTGCTAGATCCTTGGTGGGATCTTCATTTAAAAGTTGAGATGACTTCTCATAATGTGAATGGTCATGTGAGTCCTTGGTCATCTCCTTGTTGGCTTGGATTGATCATGAGGAGATGCCACTTGAGGTGCACCACTCTCAAGATAAGACCCAACAACAAATTTGGAGACAAAGCTCATTAATCACTCAAACAGAATTTCTCTTCTACATTCAAAATCAAGTGTAAAAATACACGAGGCAAGGCACCCTTTGTATAGGATCTTAGGGAACAATAGTTAGAGGGGTAGAGGCATCATTTATGAGAAACATTTTAGAAGGTAGGTCAAAGAAACCCTAAACCTAGGTGCGCATGTCATGAAAGGTGGGTTGGCACAAGCCCAAATTACTAAGCACACCCTACTCTAACTTATTCTTCTATTTGGACCCCCAAAAGGCCAAAATTATTTACATAAACTTGTCTTGTAAAAAGACCAAAAGAAAGAACATCTAATGCTCTGGCCTATAGTTCTTCTTTTGCTGAGGTCCTTCTAGTGTGTGGTGGGGCCTTGTCTCGTATGCTGAGATGACTGACCTAATTTCAAAGTGTCTGTTTTTTATGTGAGTTGATTTTGATATTCATTAATTTGTGACACTTTAAGAACAAAATAAGGAGGCTTAAGAAAACAAAAATGGAGTTCAATGCCTTCCAAATGATGAACCAAACTCATGAACATGAGTGTCATTTCCTTACACGAATAGCAAACTAGAATTGAATGCGGAAATTGAAAGGAAAAACAAGAACAACACATTCAACCGAAAAGAAACACAATATAAAACACATTAACCGATTGGAATTGATAACAACACAAACTAACCAAACAGAATTGAAGAACAAACACAATTATCGAACAGAATTGAAGAACTAAGACGACTACCGAATAGAATTGAAAACTATGGAACAGAAATGGAAATGGAAAGTGAAAGCAAGAAGGACTTATGTGGTTGAAACCATGGAAGGGAAGAACACACCACTTGGAAGGTGATTGATCCAAGATAAGTGCATGAATGCCGCCACTTGGAGCTCCCAAAACTCACAAGATAAGACTAGTAGAAGGAGAACAAGTCTCACACAATTCTCTCTCAATTTGAGTAGAGTCACTTTTCTTAAAATTCCAAATATGAATTTACATGAGCATAGCACCTCTATTTATGGTGTGAGAGGGCTGAAATTAAAGTGGGAAAATTCAAATGAGAAGCATTTGAATTTGGCGCCTATTACACGTCACAAGGGAGGTGTGACTTGGTTTCTTTCTTTGACACCTCCTAAAACTACACCTACACCTTCTTTTTATGTCACATGGAAGGTGTGACTTATATTTGTACATTAACACCCCTTATATTTATATTTACACCTTCCTTTTATGTTCTACTAAAACTACTCAAAAGAAATTACAAAAAGAGACATCCAATGATGCTCATCTCCCAAAGCCTTGGCCTTACTCCTAGTAATCCTTTGAGGCATGAAGGATATTGAGCTCATGGGTTGGGCTTGAACCCCCCACTTGGGCTTGGGCCTTCATGTTAAGAACACTAATATTGGTGTTAGACCATTCCTAGACCATTCCTCCTATTGATGGAATCTTTATTTGCTTGTTGAGATGACCCTTTAAGTTTAACATCCTTGGTCATCTTCATGTGTTTTTGGATCACATCAGTTTTGTCCTTAGTCATCTACTTGTTGAGGTTTCTATCAAAGTGTCTCAATATTTGGACAACATTTCATTACTCAAATCAATGTTAAAATTACAAGAGAGGTGCACTCCTATTTAAAGGAGATTTGAAAGTCTAAAATAAAAATTCCTAAGATTTTGAATTATTACAATCCCCATTTAAGGATTCCTTTTGAAGTATGCTTGTAGGGGGTGTTATAATATACTCATCATCCTTTCTATATACCTCTTATTCTTCTTTTTCAAAAAACCCTTCATATGGTTTTTCCGTTGAGGAGAGGTTTATATTATATGTGGTTAATCTCCAAACACATATTTTTCTTCAAGCACATTTTCACAAGGGTTTTCTATAGAAGATAAAATGTTATCAATATCTGGTTCAACTCCAGACATTTTGTTCTTTCCTTTTCTATTCTCTATTTTCTTGCTCCTTTATTTCTCTTCTTTCATTTTGATAAGAGCTTGCATTTTTTATCCTAATTCTTTTTCTCTTATTATGAATTTTTTTCCTCATCTACAAATATTCTTTCTTCTATTACCAGCTCTTTTTATCTCTCCTCTAAGCTTATTTTTTCTGTCATATTACGATAGGACAAATTTTCTTCTCTGACACACCTTTAATTCAATCCAATTCAAAATTTATGATTGTTTGACCTACCCTAGCATCTTGTTGCCTTTGTTTCCACCAAGACATGGAATGTTCTTGAAAACTTATTGCAGCCATGGATAATATTATAAATTGATTTACTTAGTGGTTTTAAAAAATTTGATCAACCTTTGTTTCCATTAAAAGAAGGAAGACATACTGCAGGCTCTTTAAAATAAAGGGGATTTCTAGGCTTATAATGTTGTTTAGAAGGTGGTTGATAGGAATTATAACAAGGATTGCTACACACCCCTTCTTCTATTTGGCATTAAGGGTCACTATGATCTTCTTTCTTTCTATTTGATGCCTCTCCATGTTTACTCTTAAATTGTTTTTTATTTTGCATGTATTGAGAAAACATTGTTCTTAACTCTTCCATTCATTTTCTTTAGTAGTTATTTTATTTTAAAAATTAATAATTTTAAAGAAGGTTGAAAGGTCAAAGTGTTACCAAGTTCACTCCCAAGAAAGAGAGGTGAGTGTCTAGGACTGCTTAAGTACCAAATCTTTGCTAGCTAAAGTTTCCTCAGTTAGCTTTCACCAGTCTCCTTTAATGGAAACTCCAATTATTTTTTTAAAAGAAAATTAAAATTTAAGAGGACACTAAGACTATAAAGAAAGAAATGAATTACATGTGGACTTAAGATACATTCACTGTTTTAGGGTACTAAGATCAAACTAAAACTAGACAAACCCTTGGTGATGCTCATTGGCACCTATGACCCTTTGAGACACACTCACCATCTACATTCATTTTTATTATTTCACTATTTTAAAAGTAAAGTTGAAATACAAACAAATACAACAATTAAAATGTTTTAAATTCTTTATTTGGCTCTCTTTATGTTTGCACTCTTTAATCTCTTGTGTTTTCGCTCTTCCTCACTTGCAATTGTACTTGGTGAATCCTCCTAGATGATTAGTTCTAGCTTGAACTTTTCCATGAGAGTTCCAAGAAAGAGGTGGTTTATACCTTTCTGAAACTAAAGTTTTCTTCCCCCAAATAGTATTACTTCCAAAAGATCAACAATTAGAAAGCAATAAAGCAAAATTTGAAGTGCTAAACTCATATAAGAGTACAAAGTAAAAATCTGAAAGAGATGCAAGAAAATTTGACAATCAAGCAATTAAGGCATAAGAAGAAAGTTTCACAACAAAAAATGCTTAGGAATGGTAGTAGAATCGATTAAAATCCAAAAACGAGACTAGAGTGTTATGGTAACGAGACTTTCAAAATTTATGTAATTTTGTCCTTTTGGAATTTTTGTCTGAAATGTTTATCACTACTAGGTAAGATTTTATTTGACACATTCGCAAAAAATTCAAACATAAAACAACACTGGATTAATCACAATAAATTTTTCTCTAGAGAGAAACCGATCACCATTTTTAGAACCTTTCAACACTTGACATCTTGGCTTTCCTGATTTATGACATTTTTTTTCTATTTTTTTCATTACAATATGCCTTTTTCAAAATATTTTGTATATAACATGAAGTGTTAACATATAAATTTTCAGGAATAAATTGTTCAAAATAAATTTTTCAATTTAATGATGTTTTAAAAGCATCTGTCAGCGAGAATATAAACCTAAAGAGTTCAAAAAATTGAACAAAAACAACAAGACAACTGTGAAGCCTAATTCTAAGAAGCTTACTAATGATCTTATAATAAGTTAAGAGACTTAAAATCAGAAATAAAAAGGCACAAAAAATAGTACACAATATTTTTCAGTAAGGCACTTTATCAAACAGTTTATAGAGTTCAGCTGGAAAATTCATCAAATAATTGGTAAACTAGCCTAAGATGGAAGTTTATGACAAATTATGGATGCACAAGACATTGAACATGATCGAAAAAGATTAAAAAATTAAAAGAAAATTATTTAAAGAAGATTTAACTTATTAAAAGTTAAGAAAGACTCAAAAACTGGGGACAACACATAACTAGAATTCCTAGGAAAAAAATTGTTGGATGGTTCAAAAAAATTTGATACAATTGAGTTTGGCCATGGATGCAATGGAGGCAGTGGAAGACTTGTAGAGTTGTGGAGGAAGCACCAAAATGGTATGGGTTTTTGAGAGAGATGGGGCAATTTTCTAAGTGTTAGGAACCAAGGAAGAGGTTAGGCCAATTCCTTGAGTTCTAGAATGCAAGAGAGTATCATAGAGAGAAACTTGAGAGAAATATGTTGAGAGTTTCAAAAAAACAAATTCAATATATCATTCAAGTCTAAAAATTTAGAAATGGGAAACCACTTTTTTATAGGTTAAGAAGGATCCTAAGATAACTATTTGAGTTCTAAAATACTTTCCATTCCTAGCATGTCATGTGTCAATATTAAGTGCAAGAAAATCTCTATTCATGAGTTGACACACGACACAAGAGGATTGGAGAGTCTTGAAAGAGGCATCTAGCTTGGACTCTTGACAAGAGCTCGAAGAGCCACTCCATGCAAAGAAGAGGCACTTAAAATTATGTCTTTTTTGGAGAGAAAATATTTCTATACTAAAGTTGGCTCAAAAATACAAAGCCAAAAAATACTATTCTACTATTTACATATTTATACAAAACTAAGGCATATATTTTCTTCTATATTTTCCAAGGTTAATCATTTGCTCTTAGCTAAGAAAGATGGTGGTTTTTGCAAGGATGGTCCTCCATGAAGCCCTCCCCCTTAAAAATGATATGTCCTTAGAACCGGTTTGTTTTGAGCCACTTGTCCAAAATTTCAACAAAGTCCACCAAGTTCAAATATCATCTGAATAAAATTGGAAACATTAGAAGAACACAAATAAAGAAAAGATATATTAGAAAAATTCATGGTGAAATAGAAATGGTCATTTGTTGTTGTTTTTTATTTTGAAATTTCTTTTTTAAAAAAAAAGAGTGGATGATGAAGAAACACCTTGTTTATTTTTTATAAAATTTCCCTTTTTCACGATCTATTTTTTCTTTTAGTTTTATTTGATTCTCTCTTATTTGACGAGGTGTAAGAGGACACAAAATAAATTATGACCTTGAAAAGAAAACATAATTTTATTTGTATGACCCTCATGATAAGAATTATGATCAAACTTCCAGGGTCTCTCAAGAATAATGTGACCTGTCTCCATTAGAACAATATCACATAAAATATTCTCTTTATAATTTCCTAAGGTTATAGGCAAACTTACTTGGTATATCACATAAAATGTTCTCTTTATAACTTCCTATGGTTCTTAGAAAGTGTAAAAGTAAGAAGGATAAAATTCCACAAATGTGAAAACAATTTGCCACATAAAAAGAAACCTCTTAGCACTTTAAACTTGAAAAGAGAATTGCATTCAAATTGCTTTTGTCTTTGTTTTTGTTTTTATGGATTTAAAATGTCCATACATGTTAATTTTAATTCAGTTTCAATTTTCACAAATAGGTTAGGATTCAATTCATATGATCACGTGAATTCTTTGCTTTTAGCTCTTCACAATTAAAGTTAAAATAAGTAGAATGGATTTAAAGACTTCTAGAACACTAAGAACATAAGACTCAAGAAAAAGAGATAAGGTAAAAATAATTCAAAAGATGAATTTAAATTGCTTAATGAATAAAAAGGCGAAATTGTAAATAACAAGAATTTAAAGGCAAAATTGAAATTGCTTGAAGATAAAAAAAATTGAAATGTGCTAAAATTTAAAGGAAAAAATCAACACAAAAAAGATAAGCACAATTTAAAACCATGCTCTGAATACCACATGATGTGAGTTGATTTTAAGATTGCACATTTTATAGGTTGCACTTTTTGAGTTTTTGTTTTAAGCAGAATATGATGAGCAATCCAAAGAAGATTCCCACTGGACACGAACTTAACCAAGTGGTTAATTAAGAGGGAAGGTTCACTTCTACAGGCAAAGAGAAAAACACAATATAAGGTGGAGATGATGATGATGAGGTGTTGAATTAAGAACAAAAAAAGGAAGCAATTATAATAGATGACCCGAATTGTAAATGAAGAAAAGGAAGAACATAAAAAAAATGGAAGAAAAGTAGCGCAAAGAAGGAAAGGAAAAGGTGAAGAGATAAAGAAAGCTTATGGAAAAATGGAGTAAGCAGTCACGCCACTTTGAGGATGGGATACTCCAAGATGAGTGGTGTAGAGCCACCACTTGAAGTGTAAGACCCAAGGATAATAGAAGACTTAACTCACTGAACACTCTGATAGAGTTTCTTTTCTATTCAAAATTCAATGTGTCAAAATACATGAGGCAAGACACCCTTTATATGAGAATGATTTGGGGAGCAAGAGTGAGAGGGGTAGGGGCGTCATTTATGAGAAACCTTCTAGAAGTAAGACAAAGAAACCCTAAACCTAGGTGCACATGTCATGAAAGGTGGGTTGGCACAAGACCAAATTGCTAAGCACATCGTACTTTAGCTTATTTACACAAGGCCAAAATTATTTACATAAGCTCGTCTTGTAGAAAGACACCAGAAGAAAGAACATCTGATGCTCTGTCCTATGTCTAAATCTTCTTCTGTTGAGGTCCTTCTAATGTTTGGTGGGGTCTGGTCTTGTATGTTGGGATGACTGACCTAATTTTGAAGTGTTTGTTGTATCCTTAGTAATCTTCTTATCGAGGTGGTTTGGATCAAATGCTCTCCATCCATCTGTTGAAAAGTGGCACAATTTGGCAGAGTTTTTTTTCTATTTGGCAAAATTTCAATGTTGAAAATACATGAGGCTACACACCCTATTTATAGAAAGGAATAACAAGGGAGAGGGGCTGCCTAGGGTGTTGACCATGGTCAAAATCGCACATTTAGGTATAGCTTCTAGAAGATAGGTTAAAAACCCTAATTCTAGGTGCCTTGTCTTGAAAAATTGGGTTTGGTACAAGCCCATTTTGCTAAGTACACTCCCTTTTATTCTATGTGAACCTACTCTAGCCTTTTTTTTCTATATTTAGACCCCAAAAGTGAGCCAAAATTATTTACAAACATGTTTTTGCTTTTAAGAAGACAAGAAGAAAGAACAGTTGATGTTCTGGTCTATGCCAAGTTCTTCTTCTAGTGAGGTCTGTCTGATATTTGGTGGGGCCTTGACTTGATTGCTGAGATGACTGCTCACGTCTTCTAGGCTCCCATCTCCTTTCTCTAACTTGTCTCTCTTGAGCCTTCTCTAGCCTATGCATTCTTTCCACTAGTTTTCGCATTTCCTCTTCTTTGTGGGCCAAGCTCCTTTTGGCATCCTCAAACTCTCTTAAAAGATGTGCCTTTTAAGTAGATTGTGGTTTAGAAGATTCCCACAAAAGAAAGCAAACAATTAGTTAAAATAACAATTAATGTACTCACTGACGTCTATCACTTGGCTTTTTAGTAAAGGAGGGAAGAATTGTAATCCACTCAAGAAAGATTTTCACTCTAAAAACAGAGGTCTACACTTGGTAGCAACAACTCCAGTGAAAGATGACAAAGCTCTTACACTTGCTCACCAAAGATCCCCACAACAAAACTTAAGAAAATTTGAAAGACAAGGAAGAAAAGCTTAAAAGAAAGAAAGCTAAACTAAATGGGAAAAAGATAGTAACAAAAATTTGAGAAGACAAACAAGAAAAGTACGAATGAAGACTCAAAGAAACTTAAACTTTTAATTATGAAGTTTTAATTTTCTTAGAAATTGTAAAAGTAAGAAGGATAAAATTCCACAAATATGAAAACAATTTGCCACATAAAAAGAATCCTCTTTTTAGTAATTTTGAATTTAAAAAGTGAATTGTATAAACTTTTTTTTTGTCTTTGCTTTTGTTTTATGGATTTAAAATTTCCATAATCACATGCATATTTTAATTCACTTTCAACTTCACAAACACATTGGGATTCAATTCATATGATCACTTAAATTCTTTGTTTGGAGCTAAATCAACTTCTACTCAAACATATTTGTAGTTGCTTTTAGTTCTTCACAATTAAAAGAAAAATAAGTAGAAAGGATTTAAACACTCCTAAAACACTAAGGACATAAGACTCAAGCAAATGAGATAAGGAAAAAAATTTGACAAAAAAAATTCTAAAGCGAAATTTAAAGTGCTTAATGAATAAAATTGCGGAATTGTAGATGACAAGAATTTAAATGCAAAATTGAAATTGCTTGAAGGTAAAAGCAAGAATTTAAATGTGCTAGAATTTAAAGGGCCAAAATCAACACAAAGCAAATAAGCACAAAATAATCATGCTCTGAATACCACATGATGTGAGTTGATTTTAAGATTGCACATTTTATAGGTTGCACATTTTGAGTTTTTGTTTTAAGTAGAATATGGTGAGCAATCCAAAGAAGATTCCCACTGGACACGAACTTAACAAAGTGGTTAAGTAAGTGTGAAGATTCACTTCAGAAGGGCAAAGAGAAAAAGACAATTATAAGGTGACAAATTATGCACAGAATTATAGACAAGGAACAAATAAAGAAAAAGAACAAATTAAAGAACAATTTAAAGATTAGAAGAAGACATGTATGGAATGGAAGAAGGCGTAAATAAAAGATAAAAGAGGAAGGGATGAAGAGAACTTATGGGGAGAAAGGAAGTTACGCCACTTGGAGCAGAGGGTCTCCAAGATGAGTGATGCAAGAGTCGCCACTTGAGATATTACCCACCCAAGATAAGACCTAGAGCCGCCACTTGGGATATTACCCACCCTAGATAAGACCCAAATAACTCAGAGTACTCAGACTCATAAAATCACTTCTGCAGAGTTTCTTTACTTCAAATTTCAATGTTGAAAATACATGAGGCAAGACACCCTATTTATAGGAAGAGGTGCCTTGGTGGGCAAGATGGGTGAAGGGTAGAAATGGCAAGGGAGAGGGGCTAGCTAGGGTGTTGACCATGGTCAAAATCGCACCTTTAGGCATAGCTTCTAGAAGGTAGGTTAAAAACCCTAATTCTAGGTGTCTTGTCTGGAAAATGTGGGCTTGGTACAAGCCCATTTCGCTAAGTACACTCTTTTTTATGCTATGTATTTACAAACATTTTTTTGTCTTTTAAGAAGATCAGAAGAAAGAACAATTGATGTTCTGGTCTATGCCAAGTTCTTCTTCTAGTGAGGTCAGTCTGATATTTGGTGGGGCATTGACTTGATTGCTGAGATGACTTCTCAAAGTGTGAATTGTCTCTTAAGTCCTTGGTAATCTTCTCAGCTACTTGGATTGTATCAACAAGGGAGAAGAGTGGACAAGCTTTAAACACCCAAGTCTTCATGAAGAAGAAGAAGAATAGTCACTTTATAAACATTTGCTTAGGGGCCTTCCATCATAGACCTTCTATATGAGTCAACTACTGGCAATATTGGATTCAAATACTTTCCAAGGTTGTGCATGATTTAAAGGTTATGAAACAATCAAAATTAACCTAGATATATTTTCTCAAATATATTTTTCGAAAAATGTTTTGATACAATGAACAAATGCATCTTTGTTCTTCAAACCTTTCTAGTTAAACATTGTATATTCAAACTCTTTCTAACATTGTTTAATCTTAATCTTTAAAATATAATAGTAATTGAAACACTTTATAATCATTACAAGAAATGTATTTCATTCATAAAATATTAAGACACCCAATATTTGGATATTCCAGGATGCTCTATTTTACATTCACAGATATGACAACTTCCCAAAATTAATCCATTAGTTATCTTATTTGAAAAATATGATTTATATGAATTACACTAATCAAGTAAGATTTGAAAACATTTAAGTAATATCAGGAAGCATTCTAAGATTATAAAGATCAAGTATAGACACTCCCTGATATGTTAGACTATCTAACACGTAGAGGATAAAGTGACCATCTGATGGAAATTGTCCAACCACAAACATCCATAAAATTAGGAGGATGAAGACCTAAAGTCTACTTAAGGACTTTAGAACACATATAAGCCTAATTGGGCTTTTTATCTATCTTTTGTAGGCCCAACAAAAGGGACAACTATTGGATGAAGAAATGTATCAAGCATCTCCAAGAAGGCCTTCAAGTTAGAACTCAAATCACACAAAACATAAAATGCACCAAAGCTTATACAAGACAAAATCATTGAAACATTTCATCAAACAGTTAGAAGGTTTCTTTGAGGCATTTTATGAAACACATGGAGAACAAACATGTTTAACATGAATTCATGACGTATTTGGAATCATATTACATTGAACATGACTAGATATTATTATAAATATGAAGAAAGTCTAAGATAAATTAACCCATTGAAATTAAAAAGAACTTAAAAAATTCAAAGCAAACAACACACACCAAAGAACACCTAAACCATGACTATTTTGGATGGTTCAAGAAAATTATTTCAACCATTTAATTTGCATAAAACTCAAATCTAATAAGTTAAAAAGACTTAAAAGAATGTAAAAAAGTGAAGAACAACAGAATTCAAAAAGATTAATCAGTGAAAAAGTTTAAAAAGAGCTAAAAGTGCTTAGTTGGACAGTAGGCAGCTCATGATACCACTTGATAGATGAACTCCATGCTTTGATGAAGTGCTTTGACCGAATACTGTTGAGAAGGATTGGCAGCAGAATTTATATGAAGAATTGAAGAAGTGGAGTGAATGTTGGACGTGTAGCTTCTCACGAAAGCTAAGAGAAGAAAAGTTTTGATGCACTCCAAGTTCTTGATTGTGATGGGAGTGTGATACAACCCAACTCAAAAAGCAGATTAGTAAGACACCACAAAAACTTCATAATTAGGTCAGTCATCTCAACATCCAAGACAAGGCCCCACCAAACATCAGAAATACCTCAACAGAAGAAGAACCGAACATAGGCCAGAGCATCATATTTTCTTTCCTTTGTTTTTTTTACAAGACAAGTTTATGTAACTAATTTTGGCTCTTTCTGGGGGTCCAAGTAGAAGAATAAGCTAGAGTAGGGTGTACTTAGTAAAATGGCCTTGTGACAAGCCCACCTTTCATGACATGTGCACCTAGTTTTAGGGTTTCTTTGACCTACCTTCTAGAAGGTTTCTCACAAATTATGCCCCTACCCTTCTCACTTTTGCTCCCTAAGTCACGCTCTCCTATATAAAGGGTGTCTTGCCTCATGTATTTTTAACATTGAATTTTGTATAGAAAAGAAACTCTGTCAGAGTGTTTAGTCTCCTAGAATTTAGGTCTTATCTTGAGTGCTCTACACTTCAAGTGGCAGCTCTTCACCACTCATCTTGGAGTCTCCTCCCCCTCCAAGTTGCGTGACCACACCTTCATCATCCTAAACTTCTCTTTCCTTTCATATTTTTATTTCTATTTTTTTCCATTCCTTTATGTTCTTGTGTTCATCTTTTTCTATTTGATTTCTATCTTCTTTCTTTCCTTTATATGCTCTTTAATTTCGCACTTATTCATCATCAAACCATAATTGTTTTTCTCTTTACCTTCTAAAAGTGAACCTTCACACTTACTTAACCACTTGGTTAAGTAAGTGTCCAGTAAGAATCTTCTTTGGGTTTCCCACCATATTCTGCTAAAACAAAAACTCATAAATAAAGTGCAACCCCTAAAATGTGCAATCTAAAATCAACTCACATCAGAGTGGGAAGAGGCAGCGCAAGGCTTTGGAAATGGAGAAGATTCGAAAGGAAATGGCGAGGTTAGGTTTCAATGATTACGAATGCTTTGAAGAGGAAGGAGGTGAAGCCAACATTTCAAGGGCTCACTTGGCCTTCTAGGCTTAGTAGCAAAAGGAGATTTAGGAAAGAATGGATTCTTAATTCAAAATACTTCATTCACTTTATGTCAAATCTGAATACAAGTAGTTTATATAGGGTATTAATGGATGAAAAGAACGAGGGTAGCTTGCTCCTTAAGCTACCATAACCCCAGTTAACCAAACTTAACTTTGATGAGGTTTGGTGGCTTAAGGAAAGGCCTATGTATCCTCTTAAGATGCTCTAAAGATCCTTGTTTGTGTGAGAAGTGAGGGTCTTCTAAAGTGTCTTTGATTCCTCTACAAAACTCTCTTTAAAGTTTTTAAAAATACAAATCCTATACAAACGTATTCTACTATTTATACTATTCACGAAAGACTATTGTTGTTGCATTTGAATACAATGAATTAAGTGCATATACTCTAAGATTGTTTTATGCTTATTAGTTCTCTTTGTTTATTTGTGAAGACAAATAGGGAGAGGAGTTTGTGGTTGATTTGGTTGTATTTATGGGTTTAATTCTGCTACATTCTGTTGTTGCCACACTCAGATACACCATGATTCTGCTACACAAAAACACTGATGCTGCCACTATTTTGGACTGGTTTTATTTTCTGCTTATCGGTTATGCAGAAAACTGGTTTTGTGTTCCTTGTGAAACTTTTAAATCCTATTACTATACTTGCTTTGTATATGTACAAATTCTATTTTTCAGAACCTCTCAAGTTCAAAAACTACAACACAAACAAACGAGGGATTTGTCTTCATCAAATAAGGGGAGATTGTTGAACAAGATGCTTTGATGGCTCCAAATCTATGTGGAAAGCTTGAAGACCTTGCTGTTGGGTGTGTATCTTGTCTAGTCGTTTTTAACTTGTTAATTCACTTCTTAAGATGATCCAAGCTCATTTGAATCTTTATCTTTTTTAAAAGATGGGTTTTCTAAAAGGCTATGAAATTTCAACCCGTTGAAATGTCGAAGCAACCTGTTGTTTGATACTTATTGGATTTTCAAAATGGTTTGGAAAGACTGTGCTTATTTTGTCTTTGTTATCAAACAGAAACAACCGGTTATTTCAATAAAACAACTAATTGTTTTTATGAAAACCTTAATAGGAAAATTATTTCAATCGATCGTTTTGGAAAACAACATGTTGTTTTCATAACATAATTCTGTTAAGTGTTTTAAACTACTTTAAATGCTTCCAACTGCTTCTGGTTTTTTATCTAACAGCTTTGACCACTTCATTGGGTTTATATAAAGGTTGTTTAACATTCTTTTGAACTAACTAAGAAAGAGAGATTACTTAAAACGTTTTTCAAGAATTATTTTTTTTTGGATAATCTCAAGTGTGTGGAATAGGATTGGGTTTTGTATACTTTTCAACTATAGCTTTGTAATACCCAGGTGTATTCTATTCTCTTCTTCTTGAACATTGTATTTTAATGTGTTCTTGTATAAGGCAGTTTCAAAAAAGTGTTTTTGGAAACTGTGATGTGTGTTCTTGAGAGGTTTAAGATCATCACTCTTGGTGTGTGTTTTGTAATCTAGGTTTGATTACATAGTGAATTCTTAGTGGTTAGTTGAGGACTGGATGTAACTCTTGGTTAAGAGTGAACCAATATAAACCTCTTGTGTGATTTTCTCTATCGCTCCTCTTATAAACTGTTTTAACTTGGTTTTTTATTCTGTTGGTATAAACAATCGGTTGTTTCGTGAAAACAACAAGTTGATTTTCTCCATCAAAGACCTTGGGAAAGTAATTAAACTCAAATTTGTCAGAGTTTCTTTACACATTCAAAGTCTGAATATTACATACCGAAGGCCCTTATTTATAGGCATGGAAGGAGGGAGTGGCATTTTGAAGAAGCTACCCAAACCCTAACTTTCATGGCAAGTGAGGGTTAGAGTTTGAGCCTTGTCGTCCAAGCTTCTACAAACCTTAGCTTGCCATGCAAGTTAGTGTTTCTAGAATCTCTCCCTTGTGCCACTAGGTCTCTAGAGTTAGGGTTTCTTTCAACTATTTGTGAACATAATATAAGGTCAAATTAAAGGAAAACCCTATTTGTACTTTTACACCTTTATAGAAGGCTTTAGAGTGAATAAACGTATTCTTTTGTGTCCTTGCTCTAAGCTTGAGTTGTGGTGGCTGCCTTTAGTGGATAATCCTCCATCAAACACAATATGCTCAAAGCTAAAATGCATTAGACGATGTTGATGGATACACTAAATGATATGTTGTGAAAGTCATATAAAGCATGAGTGTTAGATAGACTAGACGATGATCAAATGAACGTGCCAGTGAAGATCATGCACTGGACGAACAAGTGTCAAGAAAGTTTCCAAACTTAATCCTTTCACTTATATATGTTTGATTGTTTATCAAATATTTTCTAAACACGTTTTGACAAAGGCAAATCATATAAATGATCTCTACATCAAAACCCAATGTTTTAGTTAAGACTTTAAAATATTTTCAAGTGAATTTCAATGAATATTTCATTGACTACATTGTCCAATATATTGAAAACATTCTTCTACACTGAGTAAAATTCGTATATGTTACTGAGAGATATTTTGCACAAGAAAAGTTGTATTTTAATTAGATATTCAAATTTGCGTTTGAAAAGGATTTCAAAAAACAGAGCACACACATTCCTTTTAAATGTTTTTGGAAAACATATTTTGTGGAATATATTCAAGAAAAATTAAACTACGAAATATTTATTCTAAACTTTAACATACTGATATTGTTTCCATTATTATCTGAGAATGGAATGTATTGATAATTCTAAATATATTAAGATAATATTGAAAATGTTAATATAACTAGTAATCACAAAGGTTTCAAAATATGATTTTAGGAACCATCAAGACGCAGAGGAGAACAAGCACAAGTTTCCTTATTGAGTGTTCAACGAGCATAATGAAGTTATCACAGACTATAATTCGTGGGAAATCATTGATGACAATCAAAGTTGCTGCAAATAATGAAGAAGAGATACAATTAAGAAGAATATGAGTGAGAAAATGCATTAAAGACGCAAATCTGAACTTTCCTAATTCAGCATATGATATTATGAAAAATTTGTACAATGTTCACAATGAGCTGGTTAAAGAAGTTATTCTAAGAACGAGTACAAGACAAAGTGAAGAACGAAATTCATGCAAAGTAAAACATGATTGAAGGACAATCAGATCAATTATATCAACGTTAAGAATCACAAGTAAAGGAAGATATTCATAAACCAGAGACGCATAGTAAATGACAACAACTTATTTCCATAATTAGCATTTAAGGTGATTATAGTGAAGCAAGTGATAGAGATATGATTGAAGAATCAGTGACATGCATTAAAGGGTTAACGTTCATATCAAATATCAAAGGAAAGAAATCAAATTGTCTCATATGCTCAAAGACGCAAGAATATAATTAAAGCAAGAGTTGCTATATTCAATGTTCGACGTGATGAAGATCATGAACAATGCACAAAAAAGAAGGATATCCAGAGATTACAATATTAATGAATCAACGTTCACATTGGGACTGAAAGAAGAAACCTTTCAAATACAATTGAAGTCCAAGATGCATCAGAATCAATCAAGAGTAAAGATTTCCTTATACATCGTCTAACGATTATGTGGACAAAAAGATGAATGAAAGCATTAATAGTCATAATCTAAAACAAAATATCAAGACCTTGCAGATGAAGAAGAAAAAAACCGAAGCATACAAGCATACAAAAAGATTACTACAAAGGATTTAGAGTTTATTGTCTTAATGTATTAAAAGAATACTTCATATCGACTATTAAGAGAACTCGTAGTTTGGGGACTGAGCCGTATCGTAAATCCTTCAATGTGTCAAGATTACCCTTTAAGATTTCACTATTTTCTCTCTTATAAATAGTGTTTTTGTCACTTGTTGAGAAATATTAGTCTCATGGGGACATTAAGACTTGTTGCCCAAAGAGGTCTTCAATATTTGCTACCTACAAAGGTGTTTAAGAGTGTTTACGTGAAAAGGTGGAGAATATTAGTCTTGAAGGTTCCATGGTTACCTCAAGTGGCGGCTTGCACACTTATCTTGGAGTCTCCATCCTCCTAGTGGAGTGATCATCCAACCATTCCTCCATCTTCATGAGCTTTCTCTTCTCCTTCCTTCCTTCTCTTTATTTGTTCATGTCTTAGCTTGCTTCATTTGAAATTCTATTCGATATTTTCAACTTCTTGTTAGTTTTGCTTCGGTGCTTTTGTTTCTTGGCTGTTCTTCATCCTTTCTTCTTCAATTCAAGTCTTTTGTTCGGTGCATTTTTAGTTTTTGTGTTGTTTAATCGGTGCCTTTACCTTTTCTTCCAATTCAATCGGTTCAATTTGACAATATGTGGAACTTCCATATGAGTTTGGGTTTTGGTACTAGTTTTGGTGAGTTCTT
>Ga0123342_1003218_pt1 | contig 26414 bp, 12 predicted proteins | sample Turbeawhitnodule_FD_89960 | JGI IMG/M metagenome (GOLD analysis project Ga0123342, IMG submission 89960) | Root nodule microbial communities of legume samples collected from Mexico - Turtle bean Mexico white nodule | ecosystem: Host-associated > Plants > Roots > Nodule | place: Mexico: Nepantla...
GACAGCAAGTCAACCATCAAAAACAGTTTTCAACCTTTCTAAAAACACCTAAGTATAAAACAATCGGTTGTTTCGACAAAACAACAGGTTGTTTTTCACTTAGTTTGAAAAACACTTTCAATTGAAAGGTTTGAGAATGCTTAAGCTTTGGATTCAATCAAGAGTGGATTTAACACAAATAATCTACCCCAGATCCTATTCTAAAACACATTAACAACAGCAAGCACATCCTGCCTTCCATCAACCTTCAAAGGGTTTGGATTCTTCAAAGCTTGAACACACTTGATTCAACATCAATCACTTTCATATAGACAAATAGTTAAAGAAAAGGATTAATACAACAAATCAAAAAGAAGTTCTCATGCATCTAGCTCTAGGGTAGATAATTCTTTTGGGGGAACAAAGCCTTAGAATTAACAAATACTATCAACCATCCCCTAGGAAATCTAGAAAGGAAAGAAAAGAAAACCCAAAGGAGGTTAGGGTAGAGCTACCTCATTTATGTGGAAAAGAAGATGTAGAAACATATCTAGATTGGGAGATGAAGGTAGAACAATTGTTTGCTTGCAACCATGTGAGTGAAGAAAAGAAAGTACCCTTAGCCACTTAAGTTTTCAAGGTAATGTTATGTATTGGTGGACTTCCCTAAAAAGAAAGAGACATCTCCACAAGGTCCCTCCCATTACATATTGGAATGACCTTAGGGGAGCCTTGAGATGTCGCCATATTCCCTCACATTACAATAGGAAGTTGATGGACAAGCTCCAAAGACTTCATCAAAGAAATCTTAGTGTAGAAGAATATTGGCAACAAATGATGTTATATATGAAAAGGGCAGGGATTAATGAAGAAAACCATACCACCATATCTAGGATTTTAAGTGGTCTCAAACTTGAGATAAGAAACAAAGTTGAACTTTTACTTTATAGAGATTTAAATGACTTCATTCAACTTAGCATTAAAGATGAAAAACAAATTTTGAGAAAACAATCAAGTCAAAAACAAAGTTCATACTCTGTGTCTTATGACAAGGATGAGTTCCAAAGAGGAGAAGAACATATAAAAGAAACATCTCTAGAACCTTCCCAAAACCTATCCAAATATGAGCTTATCTCACACACTCAAGCTAGAGAAATTCAATGTTTAGGATGTCTTGGTAAGGGTCATTTAGCATCTCATTGTTCCAATGAAAGATCTATGATCATAAGGAACAAAGATGAATATAGTAGCCAAGAAGAAGAAACTAGTGAGAGTGAAGAAAATGAGAAAGAAATAGAAAATCCAAGTGAGGGGTTGTGTGAATCTAGAAAAAATGAGGAATATCTTACAATACCCCTTACAAGCATAGTGAAAAAAGATTGCATAGGTAAATATGTAGTATTTTATTTTGATGACTACCTAAGACACCTTAGGGGAGTTTTCTTAGTGCTTAGAGTTAATAGTTTGTTTGCTAATAGTGTTAAATGTACTTTTTGTGTTGATAATATAGTATTTTTGGGTTTTATAGTTAACAAAAATGGGGTACATGTTGACCCCGAGAAAATCAAAGTCATCCAAGAATGGCCAACGCAACAAAATGTAGGAGATGTTAGGAGCTTACATGGTTTAGCAAGCTTTTATAGAAGATTTGTGCCTAAATTCTCAAGTCTAGCTTCACCACTCAATGAGTTAGTGAAGAAGGATACTCCATTTTGTTGGACCGAGAAGCAAGATCAAGCCTTCAAGAGACTAAAATCTCAACTCACTAATGCACCCATTCTAGCTTTACCAAATTTTGCAAAAACTTTTGAACTAGAGTGTGATGCATCAGGAGTGGGCATAGGTGCTGTATTGTTGCAAGGTGGACATCCAATTACTTATTGTAGTGAAAAACTTCATGGAGCCACCCTCAACTATCCCACCTATGACAAAGAGCTCTATGCACTTGTGAGGGCCTTAAAGACTTGGGATCACTATCTAGTTTCTAAAGAATTTGACATTCATAGTGATCATGAGTCTTTAAAATATTTGAATGGTCAAAATGAAGTTGAAAATATAAGTCTTTCTACTATGCCTAGAGTAATCATGAGAGACAATCACAACTCTAGGGATGAGTATGCATACAATAGGGCAGTTCACAAGACTACTAATATTTCTCCATTTGAAGTTGTATATGGGTTTGATCCTCTTACTCCTTTAGATTTGTTACCCCTTCCTAATCCTCATACCTTTGTGCATAAGGAAGGAGCTACAAAAGCTGAATTTGTTAAAAAAATGCATGAGAGGATTAAAGAACAAATACAACAACAAATAGAGAAATATTATGAAAAGTTGCCAAAAACAATAGAAAAAAGAGGAATGGCAACTTAATAAAATTGATTTTTATACAACTACTCAAACTAACTCATTTGATTTGTTTGATGATTCCCATAGATGGACATTTGATCCAGGAAGACGATCATAGTTGTTAAAGCAAGAAAAAGGCTGTTATTCGAGATCGACCCTGTAGATCTAAGGATAGATCCTCTCAAGAAGGAAGAGATGATGGACACCATCCATCCACATACATCCCCCTAACAATGAAGAAGAAGAAGCATTGGATTTGAGGACAAATCCTTTTCAAGAGGGAGGGGATGATGGAAGAGGCCCAAGCACAAACCCACATGCAAGCCCACCAAAAGGTAGATTTGGGCCAACCACTAGAGTTATGGCCAAGAGGATCCAAGAAGACTGGAATGCTGCTACTGATGGCAGAGAAACATTCTTATACAAATGCCATAAACTTTAATGCAGAGTAGACTTTAATTTCTTGTCAAAATTAGCATAAGAACTTTATTTGTAATTTTTCTTATAATTAATTTTGGCACCTAAAACACCAACCTAGGTAAACTTAGAGTTTCTAAAAACCTCTAAATTTACCAAGGTCGGTCTAGAAAGCCCATGGAGGGGGTGAGCATACAAATTAGACACACCCCTCCCCATGTGCTCATTTAGGCGCCACTTTTAGGAGGGAATTCATTTGAATTTTCGTTCACTTTCTTTTGAATTTCTAGCCTTCTAAACACTATAAATAAGAGAGCTTGGTTCATGTATTTGCAAGATTAATATAATAGTGAGTTGCTGCCAAATTTGAGCCAATATCACTACTTGTCAAAAACCCCTCAAGGTTAGACTATTGATCTTTAACTTTCATTCTACAAAAGAGAGATGGCCTCACCACTCTCATTTCATACCTAACCTGCACCTCTAAGGCAACCACATCTCCTAGGAGAGCCTTGTCTGTGAACCTCCATTAAGCTTCCGCAAATTCCACCAACAATCCTCCAAGAATGAAGGCACTCTTCCATCAGAGGGGGCCCTACCTGTTGATTGTACTCTGACGATCAAGTCAGTACAGGGCTTATAGAAACAAGAAGTATCTAGTTTTATTCTTAGAAACAACCTACCTTTACCTAGGATCTTAAGTCCCTTTTATAGCCTACCTCTTGTAGCAGCTTTCTATCACAAGAGTCCCTCTCAACTGAAAGCCTACGTCAATAAAGATATTTTGTTTTAGGGCACATTCTCTTAGCGCCACAACTAAACAGGATCTCTCCTTTTTGGAGTGCATCAACTTTTAACAGAATAACCACCAGGGTACCATCTCATGTACCAGCATCAGGGGTCCAATCTGTTTCACGTAGATATCTATGGCGAGGCGCTACGTACTACACATGCAACCTACTCATTGTGCCCTAGCACACATGGGTTTAGGTTTAAAGGAAACATTTTGTTCGTGCTAGACCCATATGCACTAAGCGCAACCCTAGGTCAATTACTACCCCTTGTTGACCGCCTGGGCCTTACGCGAGGGGGTTACGTTAAGTATATAGAAAAGAGTCAAATCATGTCCTGAGCCCAACCCCTAGGCCCATCAGTTTGGCTTAGAAGCCGAGTTGACCTAACTAAGGCTGAGCTCCGACCAACGAGCGTTCTGGCCAGTACAACAGTTGGAAACTTGTTAATGCAAAAGAGGAAAAAGTTGTATTGGACTCCTTGTGCAGCTCATTGCATTGATCTGATGTTCGAAGATTTTGAAAAGAAAATACCACTCCATCAGGACACAATCGCCAATGGTAAGAAAATTACAACCTACATTTACTCAAGAACTGGTCTTATCTCCCTGTTGCATAAATATAGTGGAGGAAAAGATTTGATAAGACAAGCCATAACACGATTTGCCACCTCTTATCTAACTTTAGGATGCTTGAATGAGAATAAAGGATCACTTATTAAATTATTCACATCCTCGGAGTGGCAATCCAGTTAATTTGTAAAAACTAGAGATGGAAGGTTGGTGGAAAATTTGATATTGGACAAGGGATTTTGGAAAAACATTTTAAATTGTTTGAGGGGTGTTCTGCCCTTGATTAAAGTGTTGCGCACGGTTGACTCATATGAGAAACCAGCTATGGGATTTATTTATGAAGAGATGGAATTGCAAAAGAGAAGATACAGAGTCTCTTCAACGGAGTTAGTAAAAGGTATTTTACCTATATTTGAATTCTAAATTAGATATATAGACTTGTTTTGGAGATTAATTTATTTATTTTTATCTTATTTAGCTACACTCCCCTTTGAGAAATCATAGATCAAAGATGGAACAACCAATTGCATAGGCCATTGCATGTTGCAGGTTATTATCTTAATCCCATGTTACACTACCATCCTAACTTTGAAGTTGATTATGAGGTGAAACGTGGAATGTATGAATGTTTGGAGAGGTTGGTGAGAGACCTTGATGTGATGGGTAAAATTGATCTTCAATTTGAGAGTTTCAAGTCCAAGTCTGGATTGTATGGTACTCCCATAGCTCAACTTGCACTCAAGACCAAAACTCCATCACAATGGCGGGAGTCATATGGTGATGAACATCCAAAACTACAAAGATTTGCAATTAGAGTGTTGAGTTTGACTTGTAGTTCATCTAGCTGTGAGCGTAATTGGAGTGCTTTTGAAAGGGTAAGAATTTAAATTATTGAAAGTGATTTTATAATTACTTTTTAGATCATCATATGATGTGTTAACCTAGTTTTATAATTAGATCATCATATGATGTGTTTACACCAAATGATTATGAATGATGTGGTGTTTGTGATGACTAATTCAAGATTGGTGAAGAAGAAAGATGTCAGAAAAACAAAAGAATATACTATTGATGATCTTTCTTCTGATGATGAATGGACTATGGAGGAAAATGAAACATTACATGGTTTAGATGAAGACATATTACTTGAAGTTGGAGAAGATGATGCTAGTAGAGGTGCAACAAGTGGTCCATCCATTAATGATTTGGAGGTTGCTCCAATTGATGATGATAATGATTTGGAAGTTCCTCCAATTGATGATAATGAAAATGAAGATCTTTTGGAGGAGGAAGATGATTATCCTATGATTAATATGAATGATATTCTTGGATAGTTTATATGTATTAAACATTATCTTGAATCTATTTGTAATCATGTTATGTATTTGGACCCTTTAGTTATGTTATATATTTGGATCATTTTATGAATTATGAATCTGTGTTAAATTATGTTATGTATTTGGACCATTTCATGAATTATGAATATATTTTAATTATGTTATGTATAGTCGTAACTCTTCTTAGTCGAGTTACGATCTCCGAGTTACGATTTTTTTTTCTCTCTCCGATCCGCCTTCGAGTTACGAGTTTGACAACATTGATTAGTAGTGTTTACTGCTACAACCATATTTATTTTAATACTTTGTTAAATTAGACCTAGTTGCAATATTTTGTATTAATGTGAGCTTGATTATTGAAATAAATCAAAAGATAATGACAAAATCATTTTGTTCCAAATAATGTGAGATACTAAAAATAAGTACTTGAGATTTTCAATTTATTGAAATTGATTCTAGGTAAAGAAGATTGAGAGATATTTGCAATAGATTGAGAAAAATATTTGCAATATTTATTTGAAGAAATTTGTTTATAAAAATGGATTTAAATGATAAATAGGAACAATGACAAATAAACTATTTTATAAACCATAGAGATTTAATTCTTTTCATCTTTGGATACAATATAAATTTGATTGAAGGCGTTTTAGAAAGTATATGTGTTCAAGATATTTTGTTTAATTACCATAATTAAATAATTTATAATAAATAGCAAGTAATGTATAATTATATTTGTCTAAAATTATTTAATATAATCATTGTACATATATTTTCATCCAAATATTTATCGTCACATCAGATGTTGAAGCATAATTACATATTTGTATTAAAACACAATTGTATACACAAAAAAGATCTATTAAAAAAAATCAATCTTCCAATTTTCATACATAGAAAATATCTATACAAACTAAAAATGTAAAATTTGGTAACCACTGTCTACAACTTCTCTTCAAATTTCTATTCACTCTACAACAATACTAATGTTATTAACATTGCAGTTCATTATAGAAAAACAATTAGTAACTTGAAATGGTGTCTGCACATAACAAATAGGTTTTAGTTAGAATAATCTCAAAACAAAAGAATTATATCAATACATTATAGAAAATAGTACTTGTAATATGATGAGAAATGTATACATAGTATGGCTACACATAACATGTTTTTCATTAAACCAAATTATATCTTCAAATGGTGCTTGCACGGAACAAATAGGATTTTCATTCTCGTAAATGAGAAATATGATGGAAAAAAAGAAAAGAAAACATAACACAACAAATGTTTTTCATAAAACCAAATTGTATCTTGAAATGGTGTCTACACAGATGTTGAAGCATAATTACAGATTGTATTAAAACACAATTGCATACACAGAAAAGATATATTAAAAAAAAACAATCTTCCAATTTTCATACATAAAAAAGATCTATGCAGACTAAAAATATACAATTTGGTAACAATTGCCTACAACTATTCTTCAATATTTTATGCACTTTACAACGATGCTTAAAACACATTGCAGTTCATGGTAGAAAAACAATTACTAACTTGAATGATGCCTACACATAACAAATAGGTTTCGGTTACAATAATCTCAAAACAAAATAATTATATCAATACATTGTAGAAAACAATATTTGTAATATGATGAGAAATGTACACATAGTATGGGTGCACAAAGAAAATGTTTTTCATTAAACCAAATTGTATCTTGAAATGGTGTTTGCACACAACAAATAGGTTTTTCGTTCTTGTAGATGAGAAATATGATAAAAAAACAAAACAGATGATTTTCATAAAACCAAATTGTATCTTAAAATGTTGCATGCACATAACAAATAGGTTTTTAGTTATGATGACAAAAATAAAACAGAACAAATGCTTTTCGTAAAATCAAATTGTATATAAAAATGGTTCTTGCACAAAACCAATAGGTTTTTAGTTCTCCTAGATGAGAAATATGATGAAAAAAAAGAACAAATGTTTTTCATAAAACCAAATTGTATCTTGAAATGGTGTCTGCACAGAATTAATTCTTATAGATGAGAAATATGATGAAAAGAAAAAATAGAGCAAATGTTTTTCATAAAACCAAATTAATTTGAAATTCAAAAACCATTACCTTGTTTATGTAAGTTGGCTTTGTTTTGAAAATTTTGGAATAGGCAAACCACCCAACTTTAGGCTTGCGTGAGAGAAAAATGGAAACCTACTTTCCTCTGTCAGAGCAGGTTCAAGGTGGCGGAGAAAATGGAAACCCTAATCCTCCCTTCAAGCACCATAGAAAAAACATCTTTAATATACAATATGTGCACAGTTGTCAAACCTGTAAAAAGATTATACAATAGGTTTCAAAGAAGAGAGAAGAGTGAGGATGAGAGAGAATTAGGGTTTCAGAGATGATGAGACGAGTGAGGGGAGCGAATTAGAGAGGAGATAAAAGTGAAATAAGATAGGAAAGTAGATAGTGAGGATGAGAGAGGAAAAAGAGGACCTTTAAAAATCGTTATGTGGCGTGTTGTGAGTTGACCACGTGGCATATTCTGATTGGTACACACTTTTCTATTTTTGGTATTAAATCATTTTGATTTTTTTTCAAAAACTTATGGTGCTGACACGTGGAAAAAGTTACCCTAGGAGTGAGTTCTATTTGTATTATTTATAGATTTATAGCTAGATAGATTATTAATTTAATTGTTAATTAATAAAAACAATTAAATGTAACTTAAAAATTTGTCAACAAAATTACTTCATATCAATACAAAATATATTTTATTAAAAGTACAATAATGTATGTAATCATGAAACATTGTAAAAAAAATATAATTTTACATTATGGGTAGATTCTAGTTAAATTAAAATTACTCTATTATCGTGTTAGTGTTATGAGAAATGAAAACCATCATTTACCTGGACTTAGTTTTCTTCTTCAATTGTTCATAAAAAAAACAATAAACTTATAAAATGCAAAATGTAAAATACAAAATAATCCAAAATTGTTCATGTTTGCATGCACTAAAATTTAACTTAAAAAATGTTTTTCAGGCCTCCAATTGATTCAAGGATTGGGAAGAACATAAATGCATGCATGCACAAACATGCATTGCAATCTAACCACCACAAAATAATCATTACAAAGTTAAAAACAAAATGAATGAACATAAAAACAAAGAGAAATTTAAGATCTAAGCCAAAGTTGGTCCCCAACAAATCAAATGCATGACTTTCTCTGCTTTCTCTGTCTTCTTGCCATCAACATAGTTAGGTTGTGTTGCAATGACATTTTCCCCTTTGTGCAAACCATGTTCAAACGTTGAAATTTGTCGTTTAACTCGTTTCTCCGGCAACAACGTTCTCAATGCGCTTTCCGATTTGCACATCCTCATTTTACCATTCATCATTGTTACCCTCTTTCTTACAAAAAAAATGTATATTGTAATGACAAAGTTGCTTACGAAATTGTCTATTACAAAAACTAAGAACGTATCTTCACAAAACAATGCAAGAATATATACACCATATACTAGAATATAAGTATATATAACTCCTTTTTGAACAATTTTGATCAGAAATTTTATTCGGAAAGTGAATCTTTGTTGAAAATCAGGGTTCAACTCTCATATTTGTGACGCTTGTGACTTTGTAATCCAACTGTTTTTGTTTTGTCCTTATTTTTTGGTGGGCAAAAGTTAATTCTTAACAAAATTTGCGTCTAAATATAATTTCTTTTTAGATTTTATTATCTATGATGTCAATTTTTTTATATTTTCTTTGTCAAAAATGTCATGTTAATGAATATTTTTATATTTAAAATGAAAATAGAAATAACATAAAAATATTGTAAATTAAATAGAATTTTACAAATATCATGGACTTTTGCAATAACTTCTTTTTGGAATTTGTCCACGTAACTATAACCTACCATACATATATAAGAGATTAGAGGTTGATTACTTCCCATATATATAAAATATATATATATATATATATATATATATATATATATATATATATATTAAGGACTAACCACCCTTGTTAATTGAGTGATAAAATAAAATAAAATCAATATTTTTTTAATATTATATAAGGTAAAATCTGTGTTACATCTTTATATAAAATTTTAAAAAATCTATGTTTTTATAAAAAAAAATTGTTTGTGGATGATAATATTTTCAATTGTATAAGGGAAGTACAAAATCCAAAAAAGATAAAACAGGTTGTCGAAATTTTGGATATAATCAAGGAAAAGTAGTTGTTGAATATATATGGAACATATTTTTTTTTTAATTTTAGAGAGAAGACCCAAGAATGAAAAGATGAAATGTTTGTTGCTATTATATTTTAATAATATAAAGATCTTATGAGAAAAATTGTTTCATATATATCTACGAGAACGATTAAAAATAAGTGTCATTATTTATTTAATGCTAATTACAAAATTGTTACCTTTTAATTTTGACAACGGTCTCCTTATAACTATCGGGTCATGAAAAAAAATTAAAATCAGCAACCAAAAATTAAAATTGATTGGTAAGGTTATTGGAAGTTCTAAAATCCATATTAGAGGTAGTTTATCAAATTATGTTTAATTTAACTTTTTTTTGCGTTGTTGTGCTTTCACTCTCTTTGTAATGTTTCTTTACATTTTTGTTTTGCAATTAATGGTTTATATACAAAGTAATTAATTTTGTGTGTTAGGTATGAGTTAAATAATTTATAAGTGAATAATCTTTCATATAGAGTGGATAATTAACTATTTGTATATTTAATTAATTATTAATAATTTGTACATATATTTGTAGATTAGTGATGAACTACGTTTTCTAGCAAACTATTTGAGAAAAAAATTATTTTCCTTTTTATAGGTTTCTCATTAATCTTATATTTCCTACTTTATTTGTTCTTTTTTAATGCATTTTTAATTGTGCTACAAATAATTGGTGTAAATTGAGAGTCAACATAGTTGGAATTACTTTATACAATGATGATTTTGCACACCTAATTTATTAGAAAATAATTATTAGTTGTTATTTTATCAATTGGTCATGTCATTCATCTTACTACATCCCCTATCCCTCTTTTAAAAATGTGGTTGGTGTTTTATGGGTTCACACAACATACATCTTCCATGTTAGATTCTTTTTAAAATTCAAAAGAGCATGTGTAATAATTAGAGTTATTCATGTGGACCTTTTTCCCCAAGACAAATTTATTGTAATATGAATTGTTTACTCATTTAGCAATCTCATTCCCTTCCACTTTTATGCTTTTATTTGAACTTCAAAGACAATAGTGATATGCCTCTAGGCTTTAATTAGTTTCCATTGAAATGTTCAGCAGATCCCACTTTTAGTAATATGAAAAATAAATAAATAGAAAACTACTTTAAAAATGAAAAGTTGATTAGAATGTTTTCACAAAATTTATTAGTTTTTAGTGCATTGAGAATTTGCGTAATTCTGTGTCTTGAAAGAGCTTATAATTTTATTTTTGTAAAATCTCATTAAGTAATAAAATATTTTGTTGAGTGTTTGTGGATGTAGAGTTCAAGGTGTTAAATCTTGTTAAATTTGATTGTGTTTTTATTTATTTTATGTGGATCATCTTCTAGTAGAAGAGATTATTTTTATTGGTTGAAAGCTAACATAAACATCAAGGTTTTAATCAATGGAGTGAGATGAATAATTTAGCCTGTTAAGCACAGTAATGAGACATTACTTTTGTTGGCTTTCACTATCCAAGTCTTGTAAGCCACCACTATTGCAACAAATGATAGGTGATGAGCAAAGCTCAAAAGATACTAAAGAACATTCTTTATGCAAATGTAGTTATTCATAATAATGATCTTTTAATGTGTATGATATTTTATGAAAAGAAGATATGTTGTTATCAAGTGTGTATTCACCAAAGTCAATATAAATTAATAGTTTTTTTTATGTATTTGGACTTAGATTATTTATCGTGAGAGTTTGTAATTTTTTTTATAAAAATTGTAATATCTGACTAATTCTATTAATTAATTATTATATATTTTAATAAATACAATAAATTTAAATTTTCTTATAAAATAAATAAATGTAAAACCTAAATAAAGCACTATTATACATAAAACATAATTTAAAATATATTCTTTAAAATGATTTAAATCTAAACATATCTAGAATAAAATTCTTATTACCTGAATCCCATGAATAAATGTACAATTTGATGTGAACCATGTTATTTGAGTGTGTAATTTTATTTATTTTTATATAAGTGTTCTTCTCCAAAAATAAATTAATTATTATTGTTGAAACGCATTACGTTTCACATATGTTAAAGTAATTTTTCATCTCCACTTATCCCAACTATAATAATTAATGTGTTTTTAATTGTTGTTCCATAAACTCCAAAAAAAAACATTTTTTAAAATTTCACATAACTCAATAACTATTTGTTTTGCGATATCAAGTATAATTTAGGAGCTATTTTTGTTATATCTAAATTTATTCTAGGTTATTCTAAATAGGCTTGACGAGAATAATAAGATGGACTCAATTAAACTTCAAATATTTTAAAACCTAAATGGCAAAAGAACTTTATTGAAATAACTTATTTTTTAATATTAGATTATTTTTCTTTTAATTCTCTTAAAGTAACATAATGCTTATAGATGCACCAGATCTATTTTCCATTATAATATTTTATCTTCATTCACCCTCCTTAATAGAGTTTATTAGTATACCTTATTATCGGTATAGTCAAATATAATCTCACATCGTTTAGAAGTCGAGGTCAATGGTATTTTAAATACATTTTATTCTCTTAATTTATTGAAACATCTTTTAAGGACAAAACTGTGACGAAGCTCAAAAACTCCAAACCAAAAAATATCTCGAATGTGGTGATTGACCCTAGCGATGTTATCTCAACGAACTTGAGGTCGAAATATTAGCATCGTCTATGAGGATCGTAAAATCTTTCCCAAGGATTGTAAACTCTTTTCCTTAGTCCTTGATGGGGGCTATTCTTCTGGTACGACCAAAATATAGTTTCACATCGCTTAGAAGTTGAAGTTTAAAACATTTTAAATATACATTCCTCCTTTAACACACCGAAACGCATTTTAAGGATAAAACCGTAACGAAACTAAAAAACTCCAAAGCAGACAATACTCGAATGCGGTGATTGATCCTAACGATATTATTTCAATTGAGTTGAGGTCACAACATTTTTATATAACTTTCTATCAATTTTATATAATAGAAAAGTAAATTTAATTGTGATAGTTGATAAATAAAATAAAGAAATTTGACAAAAAAAAAATGAATAAGAAACATATTGATTATAATAAAGAGATACGGAATTTAATTAAACTTGTAATACAAACAAAATATAAAGAATTTTTTTTAAATGATTCGCCAAATGAAGCCACGCTCCAAAATAAATGCTCACGACTAGGGCAGAGAAATGGACTGAGGAAAGTGAATTGACACGAGTGATGTGTGAAAAAATCAATCAATTTTTAAGATTTTTTTGAGACAATTCTGTTGAAAAAAAATAATGATGTAGTATTATTTATTCTTAAATGTTTTAAATTATAATTCTTATTTGACGGATACTTTCTAATTGAATATTTGGCATTTTTCTTCTTCTAAAAAAGACATGTGGTGATAACGAGATACCACAAATCTCTGAAAACAAACCTTGTCTCTTATTGTCACATTGGACTAAGTCAATAGATTTGAAAAAGAAAGGCTTTGTAACTACCATGAAATGAAGGCAAATCCAAATGGGTTGGTTGAAACTTGAGAATCCATTAATGAGAGGTGGAAGCTTTGATATTTTGTGAAGAGAGAAAAGAAAGTTGAAATGGAAAAGTGTGGTAAGAATGAGGCTTTAATGGAAAGAAAGGGTGAAAGTTGATTGATCAAATATGTTTGTTGAAGTATAGAAAGTAGTAGGAAAATAATAGAGCTTGTGATAAAGCAAAGGAATGTCATAATAATTCCCATAATCAATTTCCCAACAAACAACAAACCCACACCAACAAACCTAGCCCACATTTGTTAATGCCCCTACATCAACCCATACCTAACTTAATCTCCCATCATTAATGCCTTCACCCTTCAATCCTAACCCATCCCTCCTTCCTTTTAATCATTTTAACCTTTTTATTATACAAAAAAAAACACCTTAAAAAATATTTTTTTATACTTCAAATAACTCACTCTTTCACATTAGATGCTGATTAAAACCATCCCATGTTTTAGGGATTAAAAGTATAATTGTACCTATTTTTCTTTTTAATTTTTGGATGAGCTAAATATTTATTATGTTATTAATTGAAGTGGGTAATAATGACTTTGATTTGAAAAAGAAAATATGAACAATAATGTTGGAAGGAATCTATTTAATGCTTAAAATCTATAGGGAGACTAGTTTGTTGAGAATATTAAGAAAAAGAGAAAACATTGCTTGCAAGCATAATATCATAGTTGTAGTGTAAAATAACATAAAAAATTAAATAACTAGTTGGTAGTACTTTTTCTTAATTATGATACACTAGTTAATTTTGAAATTTGCTTTTTTTTAAACAAAAAAAAAAAACAAAATAATAAGTGAGGAAGAGCGTGTGCATTAAATAAAACGCTACCTGAAGGACACGTTGCGAGTGCAGGAGCGTGGGCATAAAGTCGTTGACAGTGGAAAACAAACTCTCACACTCTTCCCTTCTGCGTTTTCTTCTGCAACATTCCAATCCAATCCGTAACAACAAAACGCTGCGTTTTCTGTTCAATCGCAATTCCTCGCCGCTACCTCCGCCGCTCACTGGTGAGTTCTATGGCCATCTCCGGCCGCCAAAACCCGAGCTCCGACGCGCGGCTCTTCAAGCTCTGTCCCTTCTGGAGTTCGCGAAACGGTTTGTTGTCTTCGAACCATTCCGAAGCGAACGTGCAAAGGTCCTCCAAAACGGTGTCGTCCGTGGCCAGGTCGCTACTTCCTCCGCGACGGAGACTCCGTCTCGATCCTTCCAGTTACCTCTACTTTCCATGTAAAGTCATTTCAATTTTGATTTCGGTTTCTTTGTTTATTTCTCAATTAGTTTATTGTTGTGCTGAAATTTCGTTTGTTTTAAAGATGAACCGGGGAAGCAGGTGAGGACCGCGGTTCGGTTGAAAAACACGAGCAAGTCTCATGTTGCTTTCAAGGTGCGTATGTACGTGTTGGTGGAGTTTGAATATGAAATAAAATTGTTTATCATTCCATGCACACCGTCTGGTTGAAACGTGTTACTATATTTGAATGTTGGCGATATGTTAGGGAAAAATAATTTATCTGCTCGTTGTCGTGATTGACTTTTATGGTGGTTTTACTTTTGTTGGTTCAGTTTCAAACTACGGCGCCAAAAAGTTGTTACATGCGGCCTCCTGGTGGGATTCTTGCTCCTGGGGAAAGTTTGATTGCAACTGGTGATTTTTTTAATATGCAAAATGCTTTTCGATTCACGTTGTTAGTTTTTTTTTTTTTTGCCTTATGTTAATGTTTCTTTCCTAATTTGGTTGCTCACTCAGTGTTTAAGTTTGTGGAGCAACCTGAAAACAATGAGAAGTTGTCGGATCAGAAGCACAGGGTAAAGTTCAAAATCATGAGTCTCAAAGTGAAAGAAGGGGTGGACTATGTACCTGAGCTGGTATGTCTGGTACCTTATGTTATATTGAATCTCCTATTGATGAGATGAGAGACCATTAGGGGGAAAGAAAGAGAGAAGAGTTGCTTCTAAAATTGTACTTTCTGATTATTCTGTTGGGTGAATTAGATGTGAAATTTACTTGGTAAGGAAAAAGTCTCCTTTAATTTTCTGACAGATCTCAACAGCCTCTCCCCCAGTTGCCTCCTAACTTGTACTTTCTGATTATTCTGTTTGGAGAATTAGATGTGAAATTAACTACGTAAGGAATACATCTACTTTAATTTTCTGACATACCTCACCATAGTCGGTTAACGTTTTGCTAGAGACAACACGTTAACACGAATCCATTTATGGGGTTTGAATATCTGTCTGGAGTGTAGGTGTTGTGGCCTGGCTAAGAAGAGAATTAAATTCACTGAGAAGAAAAATATTAACTAGGTTTATATTATTTGCAGCTTAAAAGAATTCAGAAAGATATATTACCTATATAGTCGACTTGCCCAAAACTCAAGCCTTTTCTCCTTAAAGTCATATGGGGAAAATGGATTGTTTGTTTGTGGTAATAATTGACACAGGATTTGGGTTACATGGTAATACCAGCATGCTTCTTAGAATTGGGCCAATTGGAAGCCATACATGATATTTGGGAAATTTAGAGAACTCATAGTGCGCAGGCATTTCAAGACTCTGTTTAATGGAATATCCTTAAAATAGTAGACAAAACTTTCGATCATAGTGAAGAGTTTAGATAATTGGATTTGCAAGCTAGGTAGAGCATATGTGTAGATGTATTTACTATCGTCAACTGCTTGGTCTTTGGAGTAAATCTGATCTTGTATTGGATGAATTGAACAATTCACTACTTAGTTTATCATGAATGATCATATTAATTATCTTTTTAGGGTGAAGGTAATCTAAAAGTGAAAAGTAGAGGCACATAATAAGAGTAGGAGAAATGATGAGACTGCACATAAATTCCAGAGTTGAGTAAATATGCAGGCAAGAAAACTGAACTTAAACTTCTGAATAGAATTCTTTCTAGAAAGTGGATCAAGTCTAATTAAACCTCAGGAAACTTTGTAAGTCTCTCTTATAGACTATAATTTGGTCATTACGGATCTCCTACATTTATCTTTTCAACTTTGTTTTAAATGATTATAGTTTGTTTCATTTATTCATGATTTTATAGTTTGTTTCATTTATTTATGCTTTTATCAAATGATTTCAAGGTTATTTGTAATGATAAAATAATAAATAAATAAATAACTTGACCTTTGGGCTTCTGTGACGCAGTTTGATGAACAAAAGGATCTAGTGACAGTGGAACGAATATTGAGGGTTGTGTTTATAGATCCAGAACGGCAAAGTCCAGTAAGTCTAACTTCTCTGCAAATTGTCCTGGCACAAGTATACTGGATTAATGTGCAAAAATAACAGTCTGGTGATTTTAGGCTTTGGAAAAACTGAGAAGACAGCTGGCTGAAGCCGATGCTGCTGTTGAAGCTCGGAAGAAGCCTCCGGCGGAGGCAGGTCCTCGTGTTGTTGCTGAAGGGCTTGTAATTGATGAATGGGTAAGCATCATGTTGACAATGAATTATTCATTTCCATGTTTTTTTAATGTATTTTTTATTATTTACATCCTAAATTGCCTTCTGATGTCTATAGAAAGAGAGAAGGGAGAAGTATCTGGCCCGGCAACAAGTTCAAGCAGTAGATTCAGTGTAAACGCAATTTGTTCATCCAGCTAATAGTTTTCTTCAGGGAAACTCGATCAAGATATCATTGCTATGCTATTGTTGCCATCAACCTTGGATGCGCATCAAAAGAACTCTGTTGGGGGAATTGGTTGGCATCCTATTGGTAGTTCGAGAACGCAATCTGGTGGAAAGATTCGTTGTAGAACTGTCAAAATTCTTGTTCTTTGGAGGAACAGTCCGATTTGTACATAGTAGAGTTTGCTTGTTTGTATAATAAATGCAATTCCTCACTGCCATCTGCTTGTGAAATAATCTTGAAATAACAGATCATTCATAATAAAATCTTATTTTTTGTGCATCTATGTCATGATTATACAGAGATCATCGACGAACAGTGTGCTGAAAATAGATCAGCATTGAACGATAGTCTGCTTGGTCAAGATTTTCATCATCATTTCTTTGTACAAACGTAGTTTAATTTCTCTAAACATATGCTATTCATTGAAACCACTGCAACATGTAAATTCATGCAGACAATGCGTCTTTGGAACATTTAATGCAACATGTGGGTTTGGAAATGCGTCTTTTGGAACATTTATTGCATTTGTGTTGTAGCGTGTGGAACAAACTATATGCTATGTTTCAGACACAATAAAATAGGCCACAATTTCAATTTTTTTCTGCAATGTTATCCGAAAATAGAACACGTCATGTACATAATATATAAAGCCAGACAATGGAGCTGGACAAGATAATAAGCAGAAAATTACCTAACTAATTATTACCGAGTGTCATATATCATCCTGCATAAGAAAATTCTGTGAACCAAATATTTGGTATGAGCTGCTTTGAACAATGTCAGGCCACACCTGGTGCTCTTGAATGTATTCCACAATGGAAAACTAACAATTCCTTCTTAGCAGGATGGTCTGTCACCGTGCAGAGCTTTTCAAGTTTTCCCCTCTAGGACACTCAGTAACCAAACCTGTTTCGTGTAATGCAACCATCACATCTGCTCCAAGATTGTCCACCTTGGTCATCAATGCTCCATTTAGGCTGACTTCCGAACAAACTGATGTAGGCCTACTCAAAGTTGCCTGTTAGCAAGCAATATTTCACTCAACTGTTAAAAGCACTGTAAAATCATTTTATTTTTCAGATAGGAAACGTTTTAAATTGTTGCATTATTCATTCCCTCGGAAAAAGTTAAATTTTCTTTTATAGAACTTGAAGAAAATCTTCCAAACTTGATTAGTCACGTGGTTGGTTTCAAAGAATGGATGAGTTTGATGCAACTTGTTTTGATGATGAAAAGAACAGAGCAACTTCCTAAACCGATGAAACCTCTTTTTGGCATTTATTTATTAGGTGGGGCAGGGGTCTCCCACTCCCACTTGTTGTGTGAGGTGATGAAATCGGATTGAAAATCCTGCATGTCAACAACATCTGTTTTGAATTTACCACTACTTTCATTCAGGTTTACCTTATGCTTAAGTCGTATACATGATGTAATCAATCTTTTGCCACCTAAATTCACGAGCTTAGCCAAAACAACCACAACAAACAAGAAAAGCACATAAAAAGCCCAAAGGATAGCGCCGCAAAAGTAGCTACTCAATTATTTTCTTCTTTCTCTTTTCCCCCATTTTTCTTAAAAGTTTGACTCATAATTTCTTGCCAAAAAATAAACCATTCCAATAAATTCTATAGCACACTTTTTTATTAATTAATTTTATTACAAACTATACTATTCAATACACATCATTAAATAAAAAGTGAATCCCATTAAAATTTGTAATTTAAATAAATTTTAATCAATAATACAAAATATTTTCAAAAATATACTAAAATATGTTGGTGATATTTCAATCTATAGAAAAGAATGAGCTGGAAAGAGAGTCACTCTGCAAAAATTATATCATATAATTTTTTTAAAGTAAAATCTGATAATCCAGAAGGGTTCCAACAATACTTTCCAAAAGAGGCTGGTATTGCTTTCTTCTTTGACAAAGCAATCATCCAAACAAATAATAGATAGTAATCCAAACAAAAAACTATTATTATTATTATTATTATTATTATTATTATTATTGTGCTAAAGGGTATTTTTGGATTACACTCTGGTATGAATTAAACTTAAAAATAACTGATTTTCGAAGAATTAACATTAAAAAATAGATTGGAATTTTACAATGAAACTTTTTGGGTAAGATTACAATAATGTTTTATGTGGGTTTAAGATTATTTTTATTTAATGATAAGGTAAATTTATTTTAGACCATAAATACAAGTATGCTTCTAACATCAATTTTTTCGCTGTTTTTAAATCCTACTTTTTCACTATAAATTTGAATTTTCTTTTCTTGAAATTAGCTAAACATACTCAATTACTGACCCAAAACTAGTTGTTTAGTTGTTCTGAAAGTTATCTGTCTTATAAAAGAAGCAGCGGCAAACTTCAAAGTCAACTTCTAAGCTATATTTTGAGAGGTCAACTGCTAAGTTGAACACATAAATAAAAATGTTAAGCCGAACACATGATGTTTGTAAATTATAATTTGAAGGAAAAATAAAAAGGAAAAGCATAAAAGCAAAATGTAACCTGGAATGTGGTAGCAGGTTCTAGAGAGTTGGGTATGACCTTGAACCACAAAGTAAATTCTTCCTACATTTCTATATTTCCTTCTCGTATTCCATATTTTTTTAAATATTAAATTGTTTATTTTATTTTATAATAAAAATTTATTTTAAATTTTATATTTTAAATTATAAAATTGTAATATAAAATTTGTATTTTAAATCCAAAACATAACTATAATTCAAAATATAAATTTTAGTTTCTATTTTAAATTAATTCAGAATACAATATAATTTAAAATATATTATATAATCCAGAATATAACTATAATTTAAAATATAAATTCTGGCTTCTATTTAAATTAATTTAGAATACAATACAATTCAAAATATATTATAGTATATAGTATTTTGAATTCAAAATATAATGTAGTTCTAGTTAGAAGAGGTTTAATAAATAAAAAAATCTTTTTTTAGATAAACAATTATTAACACTATTGTATTTCGAATTTTAGAATCTGAAATATAAATTTTGTATTCTAAAATTTAAATTTTTTATTACAAATTTTAGAATATAGAATATAAAGTCTATTAACTTGTATTTTAAATTATACAATTTGAAATACATTTTTTTTTCTTAGACAATGAAGGTCTTTGACGGTGGTGTTGACGTTGGAGGTGATGTGATGATGGAAGTAGGGGCTACTACGACGATAGCGCCAGAGGTGGGGAGCTCCGGTGGTGGAAGTTGGAGGTGGGAATTGTTGCGACTGAGAAGGGGAGAGAGGTGCTCAATGGAGAAAAAAAAAAGGATAAAATTATTATTTCACTTCTTATGGAGGTGCAAGAAGAAGGCATGGGGTGTAGAAATTTTTTTCTTAATCTATGAGATGAAGAAAGTGTCAAGCCCGATGGCCTCATCATAAGCCTTTGACATTTTCCTGCACCTCCATGATAATTATAAATTTTGGAATATATTTTTAAATTCAAAAAATTACTTTCAAATCTTATAATTTGAAATATAAATTTATTAAAAGTAAACTGAAATTTTCACAAAAACAAAGGAGAAAACGCCTACTACTTCTGTCTAACGGTTTAGTGGCTCGACTTGAACGGCTTTCCAGCCCATGTAGTCCCAGTAGTTCACGTGGAAGGCCAGCAACACCAATGACACTACCAACTGGAAGTTACCCTTCCCCTGTCATGACAACATCAGGTCCAACACTGGTGACGTCGCGGATCCTTGCGATCATCATGATTATCAAACTCGCGAGTTTACTCGTTAACTCGTTCGAGTTTACGTTCTCACTCACCTTAGGCAAGTTAACTCGATGGCAAACTCATTTGGAGTAAACTTGATAGACTCGTGGTAAACTCGGTTGAACTCATAAGTCTTTCTCCGAGTTGGCGAGTCTAGAGGGGTTTTCGTTTTAACCCAAAACAATGTCCTAATGGAAAATCAAATAAACTCACCTCTTTCTTTAGCGTTAGGGTTCACATGTTTATTGAGGTTCGTTCTCGCTTTCTTGGTTGCCTTTGTTGTGGTCGTTCGCCTCTTCTATGATCGTGTTGTTGTGGCGTATGTGGTCTTGCGGTGATCACGCTCATATGGTGCGATGGTGGTGTTTCGTATGAGTTGCGATTTACGGTGGTGTCATTCATCTAAGATGCGATCTGCGATGGTGATTTGATATCAGGTTAGAGAAAACGTGGTGTTGTTGCTGCTCTGTTTTGTTTGTTGTTTTGCTTCAAAGTTTTCTTTTTAAGTGGGAATAAGGGTCCATCTACAATTTTATGTTTAAGAGACAACATGGTGCAACGCATACACTTTTAGTTTTTTTTTTAATTGGGGGAAATTTGATTGGGGAAAAGTTTTTTTTTTTAATTGGGGTGCATCAGATTAGGGGAAACATGTTGCATTTTTTTTTAATTTGGCATATTGGAGCAATACATATATACAGATTATGAACATTATTAATTTTTTTAATTGAATTTTGTTTTTAATTTAAAAATATTTCATGGTCTTTTAAGGAATGTCTGGGAGTGTATCAAATTCAAATAGGGGCAATCCAAGTTCATCTTCATCTATTAAAAGTAGAAGTAAAAATGCTCTAGAAAATAATTCGAATATTAGATGCAAGCATGTGATAGATATTAATGGAAATTGTAAAAATGTGAAAAGAGTGCTCTTTCCCACAAGGTCATTCAGATACAACAAAAGTTTAAAGAAAATAAAGTTAGAAAAATATTTCTATCTGAACAACCTTCAAGCCTCCTTATTTGTAAAGGAGCACTTACATGCACTGCCACACTTTCAGAATCTACTGTTACCTCATATGGTCAAAAGTCTTATAAAAGAATTTGATGATGTATTCCCTAAAGAAGGACCAATTGGACTTCCACATTTTAGGGGTATAGAACATCAAATTGATGAAGTACATAAAGCTAGTCTACCAAATAGACCGGCATACAAGACTAATCCTAAAGAGACTATAGAGATAGAATCTCAGGTTCATGAATTGTTGGAGAAGGGTTGGGTCCAAAAGAGCCTAAGTCCTTGTGTTGTACCTGTTTTGTTGGTGCCCAAGAAAGATGGCAAGTGGAGAATATGTTGTGATTGTAGAGTCATCAATAATATCACCATCAAATATAGGCATCCAATTCCTAGACTTGATGATATGCTTGATGAATTTCACGGGTCCATTATATTTTCCAAGATTGATCTGAAAAGCATATATCACCAAATAAGAATCAAAGAGGATGATGAATGGAAAACTGCTTTTAAGACCAAGTTTGGACTATATGAGTGGTTAGTGATGCCTTTTGGACTCACTAATAAACCTAACACTTTCATGAGGCTTATGAATCATGTCCTTAGAGATTGTATAGGTAAATATGTAGTAGTTTATTTTGATGATATCTTAGTGTATAGTCAGAGTGTAGAGTCTCACCTAAGTCATCTTAAGGAAGTCTTATTAGATCTTAGGAATAATATTTTGTTTGCTAATGTAGATAAATGCTCTTTTTGTGTTGATAGTGTAGTGTTTTTAGGTTTTATAGTCAACAAAAATGGGGTTCATGTTGACCCCGAGAAAATCAAATCCATCTAAGAGTGGCCAGCCCCATAGAGTGTAGGAGAAGTTAAGCTTTTATATAAGATTTGTTCCCAACTTCTCAAGTCTAGCTTCATCACTCAACAAGTTAGTGAATAAAGACACTCCATTCTGTTGAACGGAGAAACATGAGCAAGCCTTTCAAAGGTTGAAAGCTCAACTCACTAATGAACCCATTTTAGCTTTACCAAACTTTTCAAAAAAATTTGAGCTAGAGTGTGATGCATCAAGAGTAGACATAGGTGTAGTGTTATTGCATGGTGGGTACCCAATTGCATATTTTAGTGAAAAACTACATGGTGCAGCCCTCAATTACCCCACCTATGATAAATAGCTTTATGCACTTGTGAGAGCCCTGCAGACTTGGGAACACAATTTGGTTTCAAAAGAATTTGTCATTCATAGTGATCATGAGTCTATGAAATATTTGAAGGGTCAGCATAAGTTGAATAAAAGACATGCAAAGTGGATGAAATTTCTAGAACGATTTCCATATGTTATCAAATACAAGAAGGACAATACAAATATTGTGGCAGATGCTCTATCTAGGAGACATGCCCTCTTTTCTAAACTTGGAGCCCAAATTCTTGGATTTGAAAAGATTCATGAACTTTATAAAGAGGATATGAATTTTGCATCCACTTTTGCTAAATGTCAACATAGAGCACAAGGAGCTTTTTATGTTTATGAGTGATATTTTTTTAAAGAAGGAAAACTTTGTATACCTCAAGAAACACATAGAAAACTCCTAGTAAAAGAGTCACATGATGGAGGTCTCACGGGCCATTTTGGAGTTGACAAAACTCTTGCTTGAGCTTTTAAAAGGTTTGGCCTCACATGAGAAAAGAAGTTCAAAGGCATTGTCATAAATGCATTTCATGTTTAAAAGCTAAGTCTAAGACAATGTTTCATGGAATTTGTACTCCTTTACCTTTTGCTTGTGCTCCATGGGAAGACATCATCATGGATTTCATTTTAGGGCTTCCTAGGACACAAAGGGTTTTGATTCCATTTTTTTGTGGTGGATAGGTTAAGCAAGATGACTCATTTTATACCGTGCCATAAAGTGAATGATGCTAATAACATCTCTAAGCTTTTCTTTATAGAGATCCTAAATTTGTTGGCCATTTTTGAAGAACTCTTTGGGAAAGGCTAGGAACTAAGTTGAATTTTTCAACATCTTGTCATCCTCATACAAATACACAAACAAAAGTTGTATGTAAATATTTTTCTATTTTGAGATATTTTTCAATAATTTGATTAATAAATTAAAACTAAAAATTCCCATTTTTTTTTTAGTTTTTAAAGTTTCTTTTTTTTTTAAATTTTTATGTAAATATTTTTTTTTTTGGATTACTTGAATATTAAAATTTTTATGTGATTCTTATTTATTATATATAGGTATTATGAATATTTTTTTAAAAAATACATCATAGTATTAAAATGTTTAAAGTTTAATTTATTAATCAAATAATTAAAAAACTTTTAAAATAAAAGAATATGTTAATATGAAATAGGAAACATAAATTTTTAATGTAAAAAATTTGAAAAACGAAAAGTCTTATGTGAAGTACAAATTTTTAAGATAAAATAAATTTTAAAAAAAAGCAAAAACCATTATTTAAAGCACGACTTTATTTAAATGCAGAAATTATGTTCTGAAAACGTCACTGTACTTTGAAGTCATGCACTTATTTTTGTAAAAAAAAATTTAATTTTTTTTTAGTAAATTTGAAATTAAAACAGCACGTGGTAAAAGTACTCTTTTATTATTAATATTATAATTCATATTATTAATATTCTTCGTAATATTATTATATTTATTATTAATATTATTAATAAAAATAAAAATAGTAATATTAAAAAATAATAAATAAATATAATACTAATAATATTATTATTCATTAATAAGAATAATAATATTGTTCTCACCAGTTGACCTGAAACGGATTGAATGACAAACTCCTCTTCTGATTTGTCTCCAATTAGTGCTTCAAGATACTTGGTGTTCCACCATGACAAAGAGAGCTATACCTGTTGATCACACTCCGACGATCAGGTCATGGTCAGTGAGAGCATTCAAAATATTAAATCAGTTTCAGTCTCAAATATTCAGAAACAACGTACCTTTACCTAGGGTCTCAAACCCCTTTTATAGATATCCCTTCAACGGTTTTCTCAAATTTCAACAGGGCAAGATTTCAACAGGAAGAATATAATATTAACAAAAAAACATATAATCATAATAGAAAAACATACTGCTTACATTCACCTTTATTCTCAAGTGCTAACTGCTTTATTTTCAACAACTTTTATTGGTATTTAATTAGCGTATGTATTATAAACAACCAAAATATTTCTTTTATTTTAATTATCTTTTTTGAGCTTTCTACCAACATCTGGGTTGAGCTCATGGCCCACCCTTTGGGCCCATACTGACCCAAAAACTGAGGTGACCTAAACGCTTGGACCGTAGTCCCGACCACTCCTAGCCAATACAAATATTATTATTTTTTATTCTTGTTATTATTAGTAATATTATTAATAATGAGAATATTATTATTTCAATAATATTATTATGAGTATTATTATTATTTAGCTTAGCAAAGAATAAATAAAATAAATATGAAACACTTTAGGGGTATTCCAACCCTTATACAATTTGTTCAAGGCCAAAAAGCAGGCCAATAACAATGGAACAGAAACTTCATCCAAACAACATTTTTCCAACTCCAAACACTACAATACCATTCTAGCTAATAGAACAAATACTCCAATGATAACAAGCCATGCAATCAAATTCATACAACACAAAAAAGTCAATCCTTCAACGTAATATGCCTTACGAGTCCAAACATACACAAATATCAAAGTCCTTTGAAGCACCCCTCGTTTAAGGAAAGATCCAAGATGTGCCTCTTTCCTGCTCCAGACTATCTACCCTCTCTTGCCCTGCAAAAAAAAAAAAAAAACAAAAACAAAAAACCTCCAAACTGACCTAAGGTCATTGTTAGAAATACCTGTCCCAAGCTACTTGTAAAACAATACAAAAGTAAAAAAATCACAGCCTTACCTTCCTAAAAACACTGCCCACCAACACCCTTACTATCTTATAGATACTAAACAAGTCTTTGGGTCCATGCACCATTGAGCATAAGTAAAAGAAGTTAAACTTACCTTGCTCATAAGCCATGACCACGCCTTGAGTTGGGCTAGAGAAAAGATCTCTGAGCAATCAACTCTACCATTCTTAAATAAGATGAGATTCTTTTGTTTCCAAATTTCCCCTACCACAAACATCCCCAATATCTGTTTGTCTTCTATGATGCCCAGACAAGATTAAACTGCGAGAAATAGGATTTGGCATCCCAATGGTATACTATGTCCTCCCCAACCCACTTTCTACACAAGCACCAAACCCTCCAAGCTACATTACATTTGAAAAAAAAGATGGCTTCTTTGTTAGAATGGATGGCTTTAAACTAGAGGGGGGATGAATTGTTTAAAGAGGATTTTAGCAAACTTTTAAGTCAAGAGTGAAATTCTCTCAAGAAACAATTGATAAGGAATCCAGTTTGCCAAAACAACAAGCAAAAACAGCAGTACCAGAAAAACAATCGGTTGTTTCGCAAAAACAATCGGTTGTTTATACCAGCAAACAAATACCAAAACTGAATTTAAAGAGATTAAGGATAGAGAGATTGCACACAAATGTTTATACTGGTTCACTCTAAACCCAGAGCTACATCCAGTCTTCTCAGAAACCACTGAGGAAATCCACTAAGTAATCACACCTTGATCACTTACACCACAACCAAGAAAGTGACCTTGATCCCCTCAAGACACACACTTCTCTTGGCCAACACACCAACACTAAGATTGCTGATCTTGATCCCCTCAAGAACACAC
>Ga0123342_1003219_pt1 | contig 26409 bp, 8 predicted proteins | sample Turbeawhitnodule_FD_89960 | JGI IMG/M metagenome (GOLD analysis project Ga0123342, IMG submission 89960) | Root nodule microbial communities of legume samples collected from Mexico - Turtle bean Mexico white nodule | ecosystem: Host-associated > Plants > Roots > Nodule | place: Mexico: Nepantla...
AAAATATATATATATATATATATATATATATATATATATATATATATATATATATTAGATATTATAATTAGTATTCCATTAGAAAATGAGAGCATCATAATAGTTGAAAATTTTTAAAAGGTTAAAATTATCATCATTTTAAGATAGAGAGAGTAATTTTTTTATGCTGTTGTGGATTTTTTCTTGTTTATTATAAGTATGAATGTCACTTATGATATTATGTGACTTTTGTTTATCTAACCATAGAGGAATTAAATACAAATTTTCAGTACATAAATCATCCACAACATAATTGTAAAGTGTCTAACCATGACCCAATTTTTCTTATAAAAATATTTTATCAAACATATCTTAGATAACAAATTTGAAATTTATTAGCATGTGTTTATAAAAGATAATTAATTAATAATATCTTTAATGTGTGTTTTTTTTATATATAAAACAGACCCTTAATTTCAAGCAATTTAATTATTTTTTTTAACTTGAATGAATTTAATTAATTTTTTTTTCTGTAATGAAAATTTCTATTAACAAATTATTTAACTCTCAAATATAATTTTTTTAACATCTCACATTCTCTATCTTATACTTCATATAAATGTTTAGCATTACAAAAAATAGTTATTTATATAAAGAGTTTTCTATAATTTTAAACAGCTCAAAATTATTAACGGAATGAAAAATAATATTTATTAATAATCAGTTCATATATATAGTTAAGCAACTTTTGTTCTATCAGAACTAATAATAAAATTTGAACAATGTTTCTCATGTGTTGGTATATTATATTAGGCTAAAACTTTTCCATGGTATTTAAAAAAAAATATGAGATTGGATCAAACCAAAAAAGAGTAACGAGTAAAGCATACGACAACAAACCCTTTGATTATGAAAAAGAGAGAAAACAAGAACATTTCAAAATTTGAATTAAAACATATAAGAAATGAAATTTTAAATTATTGTTTGTAAAATTTCATTTTATTTTTCTCTTTGATAAAATAAAAAACCCAATTTTGTATCTCTATTGTTTTTCCTCAAATCCAAACATTGAGAATTAAGTGGAACCAACATCCAAATTTTAAACTTTGCTAAAAAAATTCACCAATTTGTAATTGGGAAACTGAGAAGGGTGCTTTTGCACAAAAAGACCAAGTTTGGTAGATTTCTCATGTTTCATACTTCTCACGATGTTTCCTTTCGTTGTTTGAACATTATTTTTTTTTCACAGCATATTTTAGTGAAAAGTACTAAATATTTTTTAAATTTTAATTAAATATATTATACTATCAGGCATAGTAATATTATTAATTTTTAGTACATCATAAAAGTTATATCTAGAATAATTTTAGTTATTCAAAGTATACTAAATAAGACCGATAATACATAAAAATATATAAAAACTAAATTCTTATTTTTGTTATAACGTTACCACATTAAATAATTTATTCTTATAAAATATTAAAATAATTACAATTTTTTATCCTTTTAGTAAGGTGATTTTTTTTTCGTGGACGTACACATTTAAATGCATGGCTTAAAAGTACAATAATTTGTTGTTTTCTTCTCGACATATAAAGAAAATTCTCACCTTTTAAGCTTTGATCTACGTATACTAATTCAATCCTGTGTTTCTTAACACATTACCTATGGTTTTGTCCATTTACATTGGATTCTATTAAACAATGAGGGACAAGTTTTCTATTTTCGAAAAAAATAAGGTGTACATTTTCAAATATAGAAAATATCAAAGTAGAAGGAAACCCCACTACCTGTGATTGCGTAGGAGTTAAGATCAATCATGTTTTTTTTTTTTTTTTCACCTTTTCAGTTATCTGGTAACAGTCTTACACAGATTTGTATTTTTGCACATGAACATAGTAGATCATGTCTCTTGATTTTGTTCATCAGAGCTAGATTCCCTCCTTGATTATGCCACGTGATGATGAAGCGCTGAGGCACACAGTCTTCTCCTTGGGGCTCCCCACACTGGAGTTTTTATGAAGAAACTCATGTTGCATTAATATTGCTACCTACCAGTACAAGGGAAGATAGCAAAGAAATCAACCATTCTTTGCTACACCAACTAACACGACACTCCAAATTCATTCAAGGAATCACTACCATTTTATTTCCATTCACCTCACTTTGTTTTCAAATATAAGGTAACCTTTCTTCTCTTCATTCCTTGCTTGCTCTTTGCTTCTGAGGAAACCATTAAGAAAAGTAGTTATCTTTTTTCCCTTTAGTTACCACCCACTAATGACTAACCCTCAAAATCTTTCATTTCCCCCATTAGTATTTTCTTTTCTGTATGCATAAACTATTTTCGGTTGTCAAGTTAATTGGTCTTGCTTGTTGTTACTACTTCAGTTTTCTATGACTGTGTCGGATGACAACATGATTCAGCCAGATTGTTTGGTTCTTTTTCAGTTTTGATCATTGGTTTATGGTTTATCATTGCTGACAAAATATTCTCAACAGGGATTTTTCTGTTATGGGGGGAGGATGAATTGAATTGCATGTTTTGTTGTCTTCATTATACCGACTTTATTAAGAATTGTGTTGTCTATGTAACTTCTGAAGTACATTCAAGAGTTTCACATAAAGAAGGTTTATGGTCTCAGTTCTTGATATGCCTTTTTCTGCTTGTGTGTGTGCAACTTTGTGCTAAACATCAATATGATATATATTTTTGCAAGTGTCCGAGTAAATTATGTTTAATCCATGCCTTTGTTTCATCAGAATGGCATCGTACTTTGATATGCCCTTCAGTCAGTTCAATATTTGGAATTATCAGACCTTTGTCATTTAAAAAATAATTGTTTTGCTATAGGAACCATGGAAGGGAGGATGGGACTCTTGTTTCTTGTTGTATTGGGTGCTGCTTGGGCTTGTGATGCAAGAGAAGTGCCCAACCTTGATCAAATGAGAAATTATACAGCAAACACTGGTATTTCTGGTAACATTGTTCACTAATTTCATTCTTAGCTTTTTTTGCCTTGTGTTATTCTGCTTTGGCAACAGATTGGAGACATGTATTGCACATGTGAATTAATAGTAGTACAGATTTTTAGTTCAAACATGTGAATTTAAGTGAACCTCTTCAAATCCATCATTGCATAAAGTTTAAAAACCCATGGTAGTATGATCTGCTAATATAGTGTATACCTTAGATTTAGCTATCAATGGATGACACTATTCAGAAACCGAAACCAGTTGATTCAGTTAAAGTAACTTATGTTTACGGAATAACTGGAAAGTTTATGTTATATTGTTTAGAGTAATAGTTATATGACACTTTTTCAGGGCAACTATAATGACAGAAATGATAAATAACTATGTTACATTATTTTGGTTGTGTGTGCATTATAAATCTGCAGAAATATCAAGTTAACCATCTGTGATAGGATAAGGAGGGATCTAAAGAATAAAGGTCTTGAATGAGCCAGCTCATATATGATCTCTTGAGTCCAGAAGCTCTTCCATTAATGAGATGGAACACCTGGTGTAAAATCAATATGGCTTTTCTTCCTCTGAGCTTGACTAATGAGCTTCAATTTTATTAAAAGTCTTTTCCATGAGAAGACATTATGTTCAAATCTTTGGAACTTTGTTTTGAATAATTTTCTGTTAAATATAGTTTTAAATGCAAATGTGGCATAAATCATTTCGTTGACCTAACTTCAACTTGCAGAACTAAAAACAAAACTGGATATGTGTGCACTTTGTGAGGAATATACTACCAAGGCACTTGAATATATAAAGCAAAACATGACCGATGAAGAGATCATTGATACCCTGCACAACACATGCCACCTGCTTCCCTCTTTCAAGCAGAAGGTTGGCCATCTTTTGCTTCTCTTATGTGGGGTTTAGATACTGTAGTTGTTCTCAATTGCTGTGGAAAATCAACTTTGATTTCTCTCTGTGCTCTCTAATATTTAAAAACATTATTGGCAACTTCATCAAGCTCAATGGATGATGGCCTCAAAATATGATACTCATAATAACTTGTCATATAGAACCAGATCCAATCCAATGAGCATGAAAGAGTTAAGTGCCTTAAGACGATATTCACCTGGCCAGACAACTGTCAGGCACATTTTAGACTTCAAAGGGAGCATAAGTGAATAAATAACAAACTATCAGATGATATCCTCTATGAACTTAATTGTTTCTTCTGTATCGCACAGTGCATTGCTTTGGTAGACTATTATACTCCTATTTTCCTCTCGGAAGTAGCTTCACTTAAGCCTAGAGAATTCTGCCACAAGATCGATATCTGTCAGCTCACTGAACATATTTCTCTGCAAGTTCAAGAAGATGCCTGTGAGTTTTGCGAAGAAACTGTTTCAACTCTGTTGGTTAAGTTGAAAGATAGTGACACTAAGGTAAGCAATTTCATCTTCATGCTATGAAGTGTGACACTGGTGTGAAATTTTACTTCATCTGTCCTGGTATGAGCAAACTTTTTCATAAGTTTCAAGTTTTACACACCTTTCATCTTCTACAAAACTCTGATGGGTGTTGCATATTGAATTGCTTCCACAGTTTTAAAACCATTGTATAAAGATTTTGAATGCAAATTAGACTCTTTTTTTTTAATTTGAGAAACCATATGGTTGCAGAAAAATAAAAAAAAGAATTTTATTATAATGGTTGCAGAATTAGGACGTATATGCACAATATTTCATTAGAAATAAAAAAAAAATTATCCCAGTGGAAAAACAGGGAAAAATATATGTAACATGTAGATTTCTAAAATATATGTAATAGGTAGATTTCTACCATCTTTGTTCACTTTAGAGTCCTCTGCTATCTTTACTTTGACCCCTCCAAAGTGGTAATTCTAGCACTACCCCTGCTTGGTTTAGATTGTTTTGTTGAATAAACTGCTAACCTTTTATTTCAAAATGTCAGCTAGAGATAATTGAGACACTACTGAAGTTGTGCAATGCAGTGGAGAAGTATGCAAATAAGGTGAGCAAAATCTGACAAATTCCTCCATTTTCCTCAATTTGTTTTCAATCATATTAAGTTTCAATTTCCAACTTCTATCCTATTGACCAAATTAGAAACTTTCATTCTTGGAAACCCAGTAATTTCCTTGCATTAATAATAACTTCATGGACTAGACAACTTCCTTACCATCAATAATTGACTCTAGTGTGAAAATTTATTTCTGGATGCTCATTGCACCTCCCAGAGAAACAAACTCTACAGCAATTATCTTCAGATACTGGGAGAAGGACTTTTTGAATTAAGAATAGTGATTATAGTATTTGGATTGCGGATGTCATGGTACATAATGAACTAGGCCAATATGCATTCACAACTAAGAATTTGCAGTGTTGTATAGAAAGTGCACTAGAGCATAATTTTCCTAATCCCATTTTGGCTTTGATTATTCATTTGTCTTCCAAATTGTTTGCAGTGCAAGAGAATGGTTTTCGAGTATGGACTCTTGGTTTTTGACAATGCTGAGAAATTCCTGGAGAATGTAGATATATGCACTGTAGTACATGCCTGCAAATCTTCAGAAGTAGCTAGCGAGCAAGCTCTTCTTTCAGACTCTTAACTATAGAAACAAAACTCTACCAGATTTATGGCTCCCTTGTTACTGTAAGATTTCCATATACAATGTAATAAGGAGGAGGGAGTGTACAATTTCGAAGCATTGTCAGTGTAAAGTTTTTAATACTAGTAATCATGTGTCAGCACATTATCAATAAAAAGTTGAAACTTTCTGTGTAGTGGTTGTAAATTTGTAATACTCAAGCTTGTTTAATTATTTGGAAATACGTAATCTTATGTTTGCATGCAGTTCTTCAGAAGAAAAACTTTATATTGCAGCAAATATTCTGCTTTTTGCAGTGGGCTGAACGATAATTTTGTTTTTTGAGCTCCATCAGAAAACACTAGAACCAATTATGAAATGGTAGTATGAAATATTTTTTCATATCATCAACCAAAATCTCCATAATAAGAGAAATTATTAAGTGGCCCACCTCTTATATGGTCCTAACTAATCTTTATTAAGTAATCCACCACCTTTTATTCATGCTCCTCACTAATCTTTAAGTAATACAGTTGAATATAATTAATTATTTTATCTTATATTGGTAAAAACTAGTCAATGTTAGAAGCAATGATTACTATAAATGGTTAAGGAACCATCACTAGTTTTGGTACCACATTACCAAAATCAATTGAGTAAATATTTAAATTGATTTTTGAAAAAAGAAGAGGCTGATTCATATGTTTCTAAATCATTTTTTTTTTATAAATGAGTCATTATATCATAACTTTGTTGGCATATTACTCCTTCTCTTAATAGACAATGGTAAAATATTGAAACTTTATATAATGGATGATGTACTAGTTTGATTGAGAATATACATTTAACGTGCAGTTTAATTGTGTGATATTTGCATAATGACACTCAAACTAAATTTTATGTTGCACCAAGGTGGAAAGTTCATGAGGAATGACTTGGTCCTTTGGAGTACAGTGAGAGGGGTGGGGGAGGTTTGTGTGTGAGAAAATTTGGATGAGAATTACATCAATAATTGGCTAATGAAGTTGTAAAAGTATCATGAAGTTGAAGACATGTACTTTTTCATGGCAAGAAAAATATGAAAGATGACTTACATTTTATTATAGATTATGTTGATATTATTGTGCTTTTAAATAACTATTTAGCGAATTTAGGAAGATGAATAAATTGTTTTGATAATAAATCTGATCCAATACCTAAATTTTACGGTGAATCGGTTGATGATGAGTTTCATTTACTAACTATATTAGAAGTAAATGGTAAAGAAGAATAATGTGGTCAACAACCTACTAAGAAGTGAGAAAAAGATGGCCATCAAGAAGAAAATATTGCAGATCAAGCTATTAAAACTTGTCTAAGAGGACCTAGTTGATGGAGGTTTGGATGGTGATGAAAAGTATAGTGATGCTCTCAAATTCTTATGACTTTTTGAACATAGTATATACAAGCCACCACTTGGAATGGTGTGTCAGTGCTTTTAGTTTTTATAATAAGAGTAAAGTGAATGATGAATGAATATGAAGGCATATGGTTAGTAATAAGAGGAAGCAAGGGATAGAGATCCCAAGCATAGACCAGTACAAAACATACTAGAAAGTCACATAATGTTTGATTAAAACATTCAAAATTATGTATTGTATTCCCTGTTATGTAACATAGGTAAGTAACCTATATTCTATTTATTCAAATTGAAAATAGAAAGTAAGAAAAAAGGTTCCTTCATTACTTAGGAGTTAAGACTAATAAAAGACTTTCCTTTTCACTTTTTCGGTTCTAGTTGAAGTCTTTGGCAGATTTTTGTTTTGGGAGAGAGAGATGCACAGAGCATCAAAGATGAAGCATCTTGATTTTGTTCATGAAAGCTAGACCCCCTCTTTCATTCTGAACCATTCCTTGCACCAACCACAAGGCACTCCCAAGTTCCAGCAAGGAATCACTGCTACCACCTTCTTTCATCATTCTGTTCATCGTTTCATTTAAAAAAAAATTAAAGTTTAGAAATCCAGTGTGAGATTAAGTTAGAATCCCTGTGAATCTCCTCAAAAGGCTCAACAAAAAAGTAATCTCTCTTCTCTTCATACCTGGTTTAATTTGTTTCTAATGTAAACCACTAAGAAATTTAGTATTTTTTCTCTCTTTAGTTATTTGTTGATTTTGGCTTAATCCCAAGTCCCACATCGGTGGGTTCATTGTTTGGAAAGGAGGTTTGAGGGTTATAAATTAAACTCTCCTCCAATAAAATTGGGCTGTTTGGAGATTAGGTTAAATTGGCTGAACTTCGTGAACCATTTTCTGGTGTGTTTTTTCTCTTTTATTATTCCTCTGTTTTAGTGGGAAAATTACCCGTTTTTTCCAACATTATCACCCTCTAGTCCTCGAAATTAATGTTTTCTCGCTAGTCTCCCCCCATATCATGTCAGGCATTCAACTATTATAGGTTGTTATCTTATCTGTGTTGGATAACAATATGGTTCGGCCAGATTCAATTTTCTGGTTCTTTTTCACTTCTGATCATTGGTTTATGGTTGACCATTGCTGACAAAATTATTCTCCATCAGGATTTTCTTTTCTCGGGGGTGCATGAACTGAATTTTATGTTTTTTTGGCTTCATTATATCAAACTCAGAGCTGTGCCTTGTAACTTTTGAAGTACTGAGGTGATTCAAGAGTTTCACTGCATAAAGATTTATGGTCTTAACTCTTAGCACGCCATTTTCTGCTTCTGTGTGTTCACCTTTGTGCTAACAACAAATATGATATATATTCTTACTGGTGTCTAAGTAAATTATATTCAGTGTGTTCACCTATGTTCTATCAAATAACATCATGTTTTGATATGTTTTTCAGAAATGGTGTTCTTTATAATAGCCCTGAAATTTAATTAATTTCAACTTTTTCCCTGATGGATGTTATCATTTTTGAAAAAAGTTTTGTTATAGGAACCATGGAGGGGAGAATGACACTCTTGTTTCTTCTTGTATTGGGTGCTGCCTGGGTTTGTGATGCAAGAGAACTGGCTAACCGTGATCACTTCATCAGTAATACAGCAAACTCTGTCTTTTGAGAACTTTTTCACTAATTTCATTATTCATTTTCTTTGCTTTTTTACTATCCTTATTAGGAAGTTAATTAAGTGGAGGCAAGTATTGTAGATGACATTTTCAATCCCCCATTTTTAGTCTATTGCTTTGGTGAACGTGAAAGTGGCAGCTAGGTTAAGCATAGATTAACCAACACTTAAAACAAATGCTGGCATTGACACTTGTCAATTGTCAAAAAGTATGATCAGATTGAAATAAAGGGTGGTATGAAAAATTTGTAGTGAAATTATTGAGGTATACTAATTTTGTGGGATAATATAAAATGAGACCAGTGACAAGAAAATGGGTTGATGTATTGAAGCGATAGTACTATAGGTCAACCATGTAAACTTCAGTGACCTTCCTCAAATTAGGCATTTCATAAAAAAGTCTTAGTAGAAACATCAGCTGTTAGTTCCCCTCAGAAACGAAGAGGGTAAAAAGCTAATGACAAACCGGGATTTGAAGATTAAAGGGCTTGAATGTTCTCAAAATACTTTTGTTAAGGACTTGTGTTGTGTGTATTAAGTGATGGATGTTCCTATACTCCATGATTTGCATCTCCCAACAAAATAGTGTAAGTGAAGAATTTTATTCTAAACACTCTTCTCAGGCTTAAAACTAATGGCCCAATTTTTCAAAAACACTAGTCCATTTGAAATACTTGCTAGTTTTCGTTAGTCCACTGAACCATGTAGGTTGATTGAGCATCATGTGCATATCTAAGAAACTGCTTTAAATAATTCTTTCAAATGTAGTTTGAAACGCTAATGTGGCATAAATAATCTTGTTGATCTATTTTCAAATTGCAGAACTAATCAGAAAACCAGACGCTTGTGCACTTTGTGAGGAATATACTGCCAAGGCACTCAATTATCTAAATGGAAACAAGACCCAGCAAGAGATCATTGATATCCTCCACAACACTTGCCACCAGCTTCCCCGCCTTCATCAGAAGGTTGGTCATTTTCTGGATCTCTTGTGTTTTTGTTTTAGATGTCGTAGTTGTTCTCAGTTGATGAAAAACATCAAATTTAATGTTCACTATACTCTCAAATGTTTAATCAACATTGTTGCCACCCTCTTCAATCTCAATGCATGTTTTGGTGCCTATATCTTGTTCCTGTTAGTCCATTCGGTGGATGGCCACATACTAGTCATATAAATAATAACCAAGCTCAGTTTTGATGTCCAATGAATTAGCTAACTTGTTGAAACTTGTACAAATTGTGTGTCATCAAGACAATACTCTCTTGGTCAGACTACCATAAAGACACTTTGGACTTCAAAGGAAGCATATCATAAATGAATGAATTACAATTGATCATATCCTAAATTTATTCCTCTGTTTCTTCTGTATTGCACAGTGCATTATTTTGGTGGACTATTATGCTCCTCTTTTCTTCTTAGAAATGGCTACAATTCAGCCTGAAGACTTCTGCAACAAGATCAATATCTGTCATCTCATTTCATATATTTCCTCACAAGTTCAAGAAGATAGCTGTGGCTTTTGCAAAGATACTGTTTCAACTCTATTAGCTAAGTTGAAAGATAGTGATACTAAGGTATGTAATTTCATCTTTCTGCTACTAAAATGAAGTTTGGCACTGTGGTGTGAAATGTTACTTCATCTGTGTCCTGATATGAGCAAACTTTTTCTATAGTTTCTAGTTTTTTTTTTTTTTTACCAGCAAAAAATGAAATTAAATTAGTTTCTAGTTGTACAAGGTTTTCATCCACCACAAAAGTTTGACGGGTGTTAAATGATTGCATGGAGATTTCATTGCAAATTATACTTTCTTTTAATTTAGAAAATCTATAGTTGCAGCCATATCAAAAGAATTTTGATTATAATGTTGGTGCAGCAGCATATGAATGTATAGGTGGAAAAACAGGAAAAATACATATAACCTAGTATTTTAGCACATGTAGTACACAAAAGTACATGTTTATTTTTTTATATAAAAACTATATTTTTGAATCCATAGTTTATATATATTTAGAAATGAGTACAAAGATACAGATGAAAGGAGGGTGACTTGAGTTGAATGAGAAATAACTTTTTTAAATGAAATTTCAAAATTAAAAATAAGTAATATATTTCAAAAAAAATTGAAAACTGTCAATCAATAATTATTTTAAAAAATGTTCTCATTTAAAATACTTTATTTTTATCAAGAAGGATAAGATATACAGATAGATTTTCTACAGTTTTGGTTCTCTCAAAAGTCTAATACCTTTGCTTTGACCCTTTGAATGTCTTAAGCCTATTACAATTGTTTAAGTTTTTTTAACTATTGGTATGAAATATCATTCTGCTTGATTTCGATGATGTTTTGTTGAAAAAACTGCTAAACATTTATTTTAAAATGTCAGCTAGAGATAATTGAGACAACACTGAAGGTGTGCAACTCAGTGGAGAAGTATGCAAATAAGGTGAGCAAAATCTGGCTAATTCCTCCATTTTCCTCAATTTGTATTAACTCATATGAAGTTTCAATTCCCAACTTTTATCTTATTGAACAAATTAGATACTATCATGCTTGAACTCCGGTGATTAATTTCCTTGCAATGATATGAACTTTGCCAACCTCCTTATCATCAACTATTGACTCTAATGTGAAACAGAAAATTTATTTCTGCATTATCATTGCACCTCCAGAGAAACAAATTCTAAACAATTATCTTCAGATACTGATAGGAAGGATTTTCTTCACGTTAAGGATAGTGATTATAGGATCTGGATTGACCAAGTTATAATGTACATTATGAACTAGGCCTATGTATGTGCACAAATAAGAATTTTGCAGTGTTGTTGAGTAGAAAGTGCACAAGAACATAATTTTCCTAATTCCATTTTGACTTTGATTTTTTTTATTTATCCTCCAAATTGTTTGCAGTGTACAAGAATGGTTTTGGAGAATGGACCCTTGGTTTTTGACAGTGCACAGAGATTCCTGGAAAGCACAGACATGTGCACTGCAGTATATGTCCTGCAAATCTTCAACAGTGGCTGGCCAACAAGCCTTTCTTTAAGACTCTTATGGAAACAACGTTCTAACAGATTTGTGGTGCACTTGCTGCAGAAGATTGCCATATACATAACAACACATTGAGAGAGAGTAAAAGTTGATACATTATCAGTGTAAAATTTTCAATACAGTATATCTAATTATGTGTCTGCATATATCATTGAAGAATTCAAGACTTTCTATGTAGCGGTTGTGATGCTCATGCATGTTTGATTATTTGACAATACATAATTTGATGTTTACAAGCAGTTTCTCTAAAGAGAACCGATATATTTTTGTGGTGTCCAGGTTAAAGTTCTAAATGCAATTATTTTGAGCTGCTAATATTATTGTGAAAGAAAGTGAGGGTGACCACCTTTGATTTGAAATAAACTCCTGCATTAATTTAATTTACTTTAAATTTTAAGATATATATATATATATATATATTCTTAATTTACACATGTTCTCATTTTTATATAGGAACTAAGTTCCTTTTATCCATATGTGCTTTGAATGTGTATTTGTCAAATAGTTAACCAAACCACTGATATATCCATAAATTATCATATATATAAACTTGGGGCATTAAAAGTGTAACACTAAGAGTGGGTGCAGGAAGAACTTTGTTGGGTGCAGGAAGAAACACTCCTAGTTATATCTTTGGTTTTTTACTATGGATCTTGTTGGATTAGGGTTGTTTCTCCTTTCACTAGATCATTTCAAACGTGCATCCAAAACAATTATATTAAAAGTTTGTTATGTTCTTAATGATTTAAAACCTAGGTTCATTAAGGTACACTTTAAGTCATTCATTCCATACACTTGAGCACGGTGGCGGACGAAGAGAAGGGTGGCGGCAGAGAGAGAAGGAGTTGTCAACGGAGGAGAAGAAGTGTGCACCAAAGAAGACAGTGTTGACGGGTTGTGATACGCAGTTTTCATTGGAGAAGAAAGTGAATTTTCGTAAAAGTGTTGATTATCGGATCTGTATATCCAGAAGTGTTATTTTTATTTCGGATATCCATATCCATAAGCCAAATCACATAATATCAACAACTTTTGTCTTTTGGATATGAATATATGTAAGCTAAATCACACAATTTCATATATGAAAGTCCATAACTCATGTCACTTTCAGATATGTTCATCCAAAAGCTTAATTGGATTAAATGATCTTTCGGATACATACATCCGGAACCAACTGACCTCATTTTGGATTTCGAATCAAAGTAAATAATAACCACCTCATTTTGGATTTTGAATCCAAAGTAAATAATAACCACTTTTTCAGATTGTTTAATTTGTAAACAAACATGAATGACAAGGACAATTTTAGGTTTTGAATTTTATATTGAGTGCAGGTTCAAATGATCTGGTTTAAGGAGAAACAACTAGACTTTTTGGAATTATATGTAGGAAAATGTTTTGTTGGACTACTCTAAGAGTTTGAATATCCTTAAATACTCTTATTTGTTAATTATGTATTTATTGTTTATGGAAAAAGAAATGCGGACTCTTTGATTTATTTTTTTAAATGCAAGTAGACGTATTATAATATCTACTTCATAATTCATATTTTTTTATTTTTTAAGTTCCAATTTATTTGGGTAAAGACTGCCTGCACCCAACAAAATTTTCAAATTCTGAAAAATGTCCTTTATTGTGGAAATGAAAATCCAGAATTGAAAATAATACATTTCGAAAAAGTAGATTGGAAGAAATTATTTTGTTCTGAAAAAAAATCAAAATTTCATTCTAAATAAGAAAATCCAAAATTGAAAATAATACATTTCAGAAAAGTAGATACAGAAGAGATTATTGTGTTCTGAGTTCGAAATGCATTTTTATATCTATCACATTTTTTTAAGGGGATTTTCTTCTTTTTCCCCTAGAATTGGGTCCAGTGATATGGTGCAGGAAGCAATTGCCATTTATTTGCTCCACCAACCAAAACACTGGCAGTGTAACAAATCTTTTTGATAACTGCATGGTGTCTTTTGTGCTAGAACCATTCAGCCCACAGAAATTTGAGTGCTCATATATTTTGTATTTTTTTGCATTTCTTTGTGGGAATTTGGTCTAGGCCCCAATTTTTTTTCTTTTATGCTTAACATAAGTTTTATAACAAAAATTAAAAAAATATTTGTGTGGTGGTGACATTGCCATATTTCTAAGAGTTGGACAACATAAATGAAAGCAGGACCTAGGGTTGATTGGATTTGAAGCAACACTGTGTTTTCTGGTTCTGCTTACATAGGGTCCACCAAGGTGTGATTTTCACATTTTATAGTTAAAGATTATAAGAATATGGTATTATATTTTATGTATGTGGATTTGAATTCTTCCTTTGTAATTAATAAATAATGTGACAATGACTAGTTATAAAAAAGAAACATAAAAATGAATGAATATGTGATACATGAAGGATTTTATTTTGCCAACCAATAACATACTAGCACGAATGAAGTGTAAGTTTGTTATCTTTTGCAATGAATAATGATATGAAAACCATGCCAATAGTGATTAGAGAGTAAAAGCATTTAATACAAATAAAGTATTATTTTAATTTGTGAAATTGTAAAAATGTTATCATAAAATCCTTAAAATTAGAAAAGTATAAATTTCTAAATTTTAAAGTATTATGTTTGAGTGTTATGTGGAGTAGAGGCATCCACTTCATGAAAGGAAAGGTTCGTATATTAGTGCAAAAATACATTTATTATACTGCATTGCGTATTATACTAATTTAAGTTTTGATTTGGATATTTATCTTACATCTACCTTTAAATGGTTAATCATCACATTCATAACTTGGCACTCTAACATAAGTAATACAAGAAATAGAATTAGGTAGTTAGAATTATTAATAATTTAAATTTTTTTTTCAATATAAATCATAATAATTTAAATTTTTTTATTTTTTATTGTATTAATAACTATTCTTTAAACATTTATATAATAAGAGTTTTATCAAAAGAAATATCACTCATGTTTATATTATTTTTTTGTAATATTTCTATTACTTTTTAATCTCTTACTTTTTTGGACAGTAATAATAACAAAACTTTTATTACTGAGTCCACAACTCAACACAAAAATTACATTCCTTTTAATAATTCATTCAAACATGTCTAGTTTTTCGATGGAAATATTTGACGTCTTACAACATCAAATATTGAACTTGTATAGGAAAAAAAAGTGTGGATTCCATTTAATTCTTATTATCTATACCTCATGGACATAAACACTTTGTTAAACTTATAAAATTAAAGAGTTTCAAATTCTAATAAAATAATGTAAAAAATATATATAGAATCTTAAATACAATTTGATTTTTCGTAAATTTATGAATTTTACACGTGAGCTGTATCATAGAAGAGCTTATTTTTATAACATAAACTATACGCGATAGAAGAATAAACAAAAATTATATAAACTAACGAAAACACATTCGCTTATGTTTACAAGTTTATTATATTAAAATATATACAATTTTATTTTTATAGCTTTATTATTTTTATAAATAATTAAAAAAATAATATATTTTAATATATAATTTTATAAAAAAATGTTAAAAAAGTTATACAACTCTTATTTTAAAAATATAAATTATTTAATTATTTTGAAATAAAAAAATGATTCAATTATTTATTTTATTTTTAAATAAAAACTTTTATTTTAGGCATCACTATACAACTTGACATCTCAGCTATGCTGACCTATGTAACACAGACACTGACACAAACACTGATAGGACACGAACACAGAGATATGTATAATATCTAAAATGTAAGACACATAGATATAAATTTATATATTGTATAATTATGAATTACATAAATTGACAATAAAAATTTATGTGCACAAGTATGTTTCAAAAAAAAAAATTAGCGGAAAGATGTTTTTCATGACTGATTCAAAATGATTTGTTTCTTATTTTTATAATTATAATAAAAACTAATACAATAAGTTTGAGTTTTTATAAAATTAATGTATTTTTTCTTTTTAAAATTGTATTAAAACCGTGTTAGAATTGTCAAAAATCCAACAAATATTTTTTAAATTGGACACTTACATATACGTGTCATACGAGTGTTATACAAGTGTCAGTGTCCGATATGTGTATCTAACACCAACACGCCATTTAAGAGGAACGTTCAAGCTTTATAGATGATGACACCTCAAGTAACAATAAAATTATTTATTTTATTAAATAAATAAATTATTTTTATTTTTAAAGAATAAATTATCCAATTAAAAAATAACATTAAAGAAATTATTAAATAATGTATACTCTTTATATAATGATTGATATAAATGAATTAGGTGAGTGAAAAAGTAAAATGTTTAATAAAACATTGCTAAAAAGTATATTTGATAAAACACAACGTAAGTAAGTCGCTGACACAAATCCCACTTTGTTTTTGAGAGCCATATAAAACTTCGAATTCAAAGCGACAAACCCAACGGCACTATCGTAATATTTTTCTAGTACCACTGTTCTTTAAAACTAATAATTAGAGTTAGCTCCGATACCTTTTTTAAAGCAATGAATAATTTACGACAAATAAATAATTAGGTACCCAATTGATAAATAATTTAACTCTATTCTTTTAATAAAAAAATTACACATGAATTAAAGTATACCAGTTGCAGCTAAAAAAAATTCACAAATAACCTTCATTACTTCAAATAAATTATTCCAAACATATAATTACGTTTTACTCTTTTGTTTGTCCTTCTCTATGGATAAAGATGACTACGAAGCCAATTGTGATCGTCACTAAAAAGATATTTTCCAAAATTAATATTTTTTTATTCATTCTTCTCATACATATGGTTATATTTTACTTAATTAAATAATTTATCAATATATTTTTATCGAGTAATGATAGTTTAGTCAACTATTATTCATTAGATGTCATTGTTTTGGTGGATAAGATTAAATGCTCTTTTAAGATAACAGATAGATAATTACAATATTTAAAATCAATTGGTAATACACTCAAAATTTGATCTATAGCTTTGTGATTATCCATTATCCACGTTTCATTTGTTACTTTCTGTTTATGGATAACACAATAACATATTGGTAGCTAAAGTTCAATTTCTATTATGTGCTCACTGAATCATTAATATATACATAACCTTTTACTCATTTCTTATTTCAATTTATAATATATTTATAATCGTTGATTAAAACTTCTCATTGATTTTTCAAAACTTATATTAGTCAGTGAAAATTCGTCTAATATAGAATCAATTTAACAATTAAAGAATTTTAGAAAAGTTTTTGAAACAAATTATTTGAACTTCAGAGAACAACTTCGCAAAGTATGTCGGAATTTTTGTCAACAAATTAAGAGCGTCAATATTTGTTCCTTACACTTTCTACGTTCTCTGCATTTGATGTTGCTTCCTTGATTTTTATTTTTTTAAATTTAATTGAATTCAGTTTAATTTTTCTTCATTCGATATTCAATTTAATATAATATTCATTATAATTATCTGAGTAATTTATTACAAACAAATAATTTAATTAAATATTTTCAATATTTTTAATATTTATAAGAAAATATGTAACACCTGCATGATTAATATTTATAGGATAAAAATATTTTCTTTACAATAAAATTATTTATATATATATGTAAAGTTTTTCCAACAAAAAGTATACATAAAATTATCGTCAATTAAACACCTCAAATTATAACAACAATAAATAATATTTTATCTCGTGAATCATATATATACAAAATATTAATACTAGTAGAAATACATGGGCGAGAGCGTAAATGTATTCACATTTTTTACTTCTATCATTTATTTATATATATATATATATTATTAATATTTGAATAAATAATGTTATTATTTGAACATTTATATTAATAATATAAATTTAGTATATTTTAATAATATATTTTAATAAATATGATATACATGGAAAGATACATAGATTATTTTAGTACATCTACAGATATATTATGAATGAAAAATAACCAACAAAATTATTATATATAATAAATATATAAATATCTTTAATTTTAAAAATAGATAAGAAAATCAGTTTCAAACAGTCTAAAATAACAGTTTATCAATTTTTTCACTCTTTCTAAATAACTTGTTAAGTAAAAATAAATAAAATAATTTTTTAAAACTAAAAAACTGTTGCTTTAACTGTTAAAATTACAAAATAACTAAAATAATAACGTGATTAAGTGATAATAAATAAAATAAATTTTTAAAACTAAAAAATTGTTTTAATAACAGTTAAAATTACAAAATAAAAAAAAACATAATAAATTGATAAAATAAAATATTAATAAAAATAAAATACTAATAACAGTTATAATTGAATAAAACTAATAACAATATAATAGAATAGAAAGTTTCCTATATATATGTATATAGAAGATTAATTCTACGTAGCTTTATCAGTAAAGAAGGAATGTTTTTTGGACAGAATCATAAGGAAGTAATATTTTGTATTTATTGAATATTAGTAAATAAAGATACAATGCATATCGATCACAGAAAATAGTTATTATTTAATACATTAATTGTGAAATGTGAATTATTAGTCAATTTGAATATTAATTTTGAAAGATACGCGTGGGTCACACTTTAACACACAGTGACTCTCGTCTCAACCACGTGGCACTTACCACAAACCGTCACACGTAACGTGTATGTTCACATCACAACAACGTAGTCCCGGTAACGTAACGCTTCTGCCACGTGGCGCCTCGACAACGGTTACTTCCGTGAACCACGATGCTGCGAAACTTCATTGTTGATTTCATTTTATTATACGTCCCCCAAAAACCAAACTCTTCTAAAATATTTAACATTTTATAGAGACTTTTTAAATCCCATTATTTTTAATTCAGATTCTTTTAAACTTTTCTTTATTAAATATTTAAAAAAAAATTATTTTTTTAATTAAATTTATAGTTAATCAATGAGACACTGTAGATGTGTAAATTATATATTATATATTATGTATGTCTACCCTTTAAATATATTTTTTGTTAGTGTGAATCGGTCCAGGTACTGATGTAGTTAAAATAGGTTTAAGATGAAAAATATGTAAATAGATTTTTTATAATTTCAATTTATTTGAAAACAAACCTAAGTGCGTGGCCCACCATATCCAACTCTAGCCATTATCCATTGCATAGCGTAGAAGAGAATACAAGTTTCATTAATTGATTATCATTAATTAAATTTTAAGGTACTCGTAATTCAGATATTTTTAGTTAAATTTTTACTAATTTGTTTGCTTTATTAAATATTTAAAAAATTATATTTTTCAAATAATTTTTTTTATTTTTTAATTTAATAATGTGATTATATTAGAATAAAATTTCATACTTTTTAACACTAAGATAAAAAAGATAAAATAAAAATTATTCAATACATATTTATGTGTCCGTGTCACATGTGTATCTGTATGTGATACATAGCAATTAAGTTAAATAATATTTTTATCTAAATACCTCACTCTGATAATGAATGTTACATGGTATATGAAAGATGATTGGTTCTAAGAATAATACCATAAGTTAGTTTGGCATTTGATGGTGGTTGTAGTGTTCCACTTGCAACAATTTTATATGGTTTAAAGCAAAATATCTTTGCCTCTATATTATGCTTCCAAACACTTTAAACACCAATTAGGGAACAACTTTGTTCTTTAATCTTCATCTTTTTAAGCTTCCTTTACTTTTATAAAGTTGACATTAACTATTTTTTAATTATTGAATATAATTAAGACACGTGTCTATATTAATTTTAATAATAGATTTTATTTTAAAATGTATACGATGGAAATAATTGATTTTCTTACCAACAAAGCAAACAACTCCTAGTTCAGTTATTTAAGAAACTCGAAACTATAATTCAAGCTATATTTTAGGAACTTTTTTTATTATTCCAAATGATGCTATTCGATCAATAACTATTTCAATTAAAACTATATTGTCATTGTGAACAAAGTTACATTTACGCATATAATATAAATTTTAGAATATATAATTGTGATTCTTAATTTATATACTTTCTCAATTACACATAATATTTTTTCTTCTCTTAATATATATATATATATATATATATATATATATATATATATATATATATATATATATATCACATATTATCAGAAATGGTAAAAAAAAGACTTTTTTTTATTAATGCATAGGATTTTTCTTAACCATCTGTCTATTTTAATCAACATTTTTTTTTATCTTTATCCAAATTATATTTTATTCTAAATGTCAACAACTTTTATATTTAAATATTTATTTATTATAATTTTAATCACAATATAATTTATATATTAAATCATATTTATCATGAAATTTAATTAGAGAAAAGTAATAATTTATCTTAATAAATATATAAAGATAAAATACTAATATTTTTGAATGGATGTGTGGTCTAGATACTAAAAGATGGTTAAAAATAAGAGTGGTGAATTAGGTAGATAATGCATTTGCTTGAATGGGAAAAGTTAGCATTGAAAACCTAATCACAAAAATTGGTAAATTGAGTCTAAAAGAATTTGAAAAATAAGGGGATTTGGAGAGCAGAAAATAGAAAGGTGTATATATGAATATTCACAATGTAAATGTTGGTATCAAGCAGGTAGATTATACAAGGAAGTATGATGGTGTTAGATTCTATCAAGGTCACTCTTTTCATTTGTAGCAAAACATATTTGGTTTGGAAAACGTGTTAGTTGGGTAAAAGTATGAATTGTGCTAAGCACAACCAAGAAACCATTTATAGGACCACTTGTTAAAAAATACAAAAGTTGTGTTTCCTTATTTTTTAAGTTAATGTATTTTTACTCATGAATATATAACTTATGATAAAGTTTAATATATGATAAAAATAATGTATCAAAGAATGCTCCCAAATTCTAGTTATCCTAAATGTTAATCACTATCACAAATACACAATTTATTATATAGAAAGAAGATGAGTGTGAAAATCTACCCTAATTCATTATTTTCCTATATCTTATTTATTTTAATTTAACCTTAGGGTTGTTGATAAGATGAGATTACGCTATATTATATTTTTTTTATATATAAAAATGTTTTCATGTTAAGTATTACTATGCAACTTGACATTTCAGTTAGGCTGACACCTCAAGTAACAACAATCATCTGCCATCACATAAAAAATGTATTATTAAAAAAAATACAAAAATATTGGAGGATTAGGTCAAAACTCATATGTTAACAAAAACGGTATATAGGTAGACTATACTTATTCATAAAGAATTCTAAGAATAGAATAGATGGAAACTTATTATACCAAATAAATGATTCTCTATGAATAAATCCTAAATTAGCCAACTTATCAACACACATTCCCTTCACGCAAAATATTAATAACTATAAACCTGATTTTCCCACTTTACACTGTATTATATTGTAACAACTTTAGTTATTTGAGAATTTATTTGGAAAGAAGATTAAATTTTTCACCTTGAGATACTCATGGAAAGTTATTTGAGAAAAAAATAGGTAGATGGTAAGTGCAAGAAATGAGTTTTACATGGTAAGTGGTGACCTACTTGTATTGTCATTTACTATAATGAGACACACTTAATTGAAATATTTGTTAAAAAGATTTTTTATGTATGAAATCTTTAAATTTATGATTCTTCAACCACTCACATGTTTATATTCATTGGTTTGTTAGGTTTTTGTAAGAGAAAACATCGGGAATATTCAACACCAATTATCCATATAAGATATTAAAACATTACTTTCAATCCAAAAATCCAGTTTTTCACCTAATCAATGTTCATTCCACATTCACTGCACCAATTTGTTAGGTCCTTGCAAGGAAACGCTAAAAAATTTAGATATCAATAAATTATGAACATTCTATATAAGAGATCAAGACACCACCTCCAATCCAATACCTTAAGACAATGAGTTATATGTTTTCTTTCTTATTTATTGTTGATCTTGCTCATTCCTACTTAATGTGAGACTAAACTCTCACTTGAAATCCTAAAAGTTATTAACCGGATTCCAAATAACTTTTATCACTAACTTCTAGTCTGATTAAGAATTTTATATTTAATTTCATCAAATACCAAGATTAATAGAACCTTGGTTTGAATATGATTTTCTAGTACTATTATAAATGTTATTATTTTTACACAAATACTTAATTAAATTTGATGTAAAAATAGTTGATAAAATACTATGCAAGTGTTTGTTGAAGCTTAAATAGATATTAACCTAAAACAATTTATAGCGAAAGTTGTTTTAATTTAGAAAAAGTATTATTTAATGTAGAATATGAATACTTGAAAATAATCATTATAGTCACACAAATAAGTAGTTAAGTAGTTGTGTCATAGTTGTAGTTGTTCTACCATTAATTATTGATCCAACCACCACAAAGTTGCAAGTCAATGCTTGTACAATATAGGGCTTCAAATGCAAATCCTAATCCATAAATGTCAAGTGTTAATTATGATTATCAAAATTCTCATAGTGATGCTTGTTATGTGGGGGAAACAAATACCAAAAATGAAAAATAATTTATGAAAAAAATGTCAATGATGTTGCCATTAATAAAAGATGAAAAAACAATATTTTAAAACAATAATGGTGGATCTAATGATCCTTTATATATGATAATGTATTTAAGATAAAGAAAAAGATTACACAACTAGTCTAAAATATGAATTTTTCTAAACTAAACATTTAACATTTACAAAGAGTAATAAATATGTTCTAACTTATTATAACAATATCCCGATGACTTACATATAGTGAAATGATTATTACAACCCCTATAACAACCATCCTAACATTAGTGAATTCCATCCTCACATCTTTTAAGTATGCATGAGCTTTAACTTCTACTTCCAGTTATCCATGACATCTTAATAACCATGCATGTGTAGGTTATATGGGTTTGTATGAATTAAAGTTACTAGATAATCTAAAAATTCTTAATACTTATTAAAAGGTGACAATGAGTCAAACTTAATGTAATCATTAATTATATAAGTCATTTAAAGGATGATGAATGGTAATTGACAATTTAATATTGTAGCTAATACATACTGTGTTCTTTCACAAACATATGTTTTTTTTTTTATTTCTTAGATTCTCTATGAATTTCCTAATAATCATAACCATAAATATATGTATAAGTTGCTTCAAAAATTAAAATTAAAATATTCATTCTTATCTAAAAATTATACTTAATTATTTGTCATACTAACATTTTTAGATAATGAATAATATATAGTAGTTGGTTTGGAGGAACTTAATGGTTAGGGTTTGCATAATTTAGTAAAGTAACATCTCCTTTGAGTTGTTTGAATCCATGCCACAAGTCATGACTATTTTAAATTCAAATGTAGTCATACTAGATACTAGTTATGTCTATAATACACTAGCCTAATATTTGATATTGTCATTTACGAGGCTAACTATTTATATGCTTTAAGGACTACTATGATTAATATTGAATTTTTTTAATGAAATAATCTCTTCAATGGAACATTACAAAGGTTTCTTTTCTATCACAAGAGTGATCATGCTTGTTTCCACATTTAATGATTTTAACATCTTGGTTGTGAAACTTTTGGAAATGGATTTACTAAACAAAGAACTTGCACAAGATGATACTTGCAAATTAACTTCATTTTTGGAATACAATACTAAGTGTTATTATGCTTTAAAAATAAATTTCTAGCAGTAATAGACACTGTCAACGTAGACGGGCCAATCTCATCACTATACTTGTGTCAAAGTTCTCTATCACAAAAACAAGATTTCACCTTTTCCAACATGATGCAATCTTTATCTACACTCAAAGAATTAACAAAATTCTCAAACAAAAGGGAAAACTTATTAGCAGAATCATTGGTAAATCTTTATTTTTTATCTTCACATTCATATCCCTCATTTCCATAATAATTTAGTTAATCTCATCAAGATGTTCCTTTAGCGACAAATCCTCCTCTATGGTAAACCCAAACAATCGTTTCGTGAGAAACAATTTACTACATATAAATTTCGTCATGAATAATTTCTCCAACTTCAACCAAACTCCAAAGCATATTTTCAATTACAACCTCATAAAGAACTTCATGTAAGAGAGACAAAATGATTAGAGAATAAGCATTCTCCAGTTAAGTTCTAAAAAATGACATCATCTTGATGTGCAGTACTAATAGACAAAGACATCTAAACTCCTTATTCCTTCAACAAATCATGCATCTTAATGTGCCATGGATTAAAACTATTTTCTTTTTATAATTTTTTCAATCTTTATCATGATGGTGATATCTAAACTCCTTATTCCTTCAACAAAGCATGCATCTTGATGTGCCAAGGATTAAAACTATTTTCTTTTTATAAACTTTTCAATCTTTATCATGATGGTCATATTCTTGAATATTTTCTTCATAAAAAAGAAACAAACAAAGGGGATTGATCTTATCCAGAAACTAACCACTTATGAATGAAGAAAATATCAAAATTAAAGCTCTAGTACTAGTTTATTAGGGTATCCGATAAATAAATTCACACAAAATATGCGATGAACATTAGATGACCTAGTGAATGAACTACATAATGTGTAAAGCAAAGATCAAAGACACGGTGTACTAAAAAGAATTATATGTTCCATAAATACGCGATGAACATTAGACGATCTAGTTCATCATCAAAGTTCTCACAAATGTTGTGAACCCGAACAAAAAAAAAGTTCTCACAATTTGATTGCTTTAAGGATTATTTTTGTTGTAATGATGTGATTTTATTAAAGGTAGGAACATTTAGATGAGATATATGTTGCCTTGAAGGCCATTAATACACTTGATTGAAGAGTTTAAAGTGTCAACATTGCAATTAATTTTGATATAATTTTTTTTAACACTTTTGATTGAATTTTCCTTTTGTCTATCCTTATATTTCAATTTTAGTGATTTTGTATTTGGATCAAATTTATATTAGATTCTAGGATGCTATCATTTTATATTAAAGGTGACGTGATTGACTTCATGCAAATGAGGTGTAAGGCATTGTGATCTACTTTCACTCTTGTTGTTTTACTTAGCTAATGAGATTTTAAGTAAAGACATTTCATTCTTGAAAAAGCATAATTTTTTTGTTCCCATAATCAATCTCAAAGGTACACCTCCATACCTTATACATTGATAATATCTCTGTGTTTTGTAGTATAACCACTAGAATCATGAAAAATTACATATGTTATTCACTTCTTATAGTCAAGCATAAGGGTAAATGATGAGTGTGGATAACTGTTGTTTCTATAATGAATCCATATCCTACTCATATGATATGCGTATCAAGAATTCTCAAATTTGAATGCGGTGATCTTTCCATCATATACTTGTTTTTTAAGATATTCCTAAATTTAAATTTTTTAGACTTATCATGGACCACTGCAAGAAAATGTTGAATTAGCTGCTAACAAATTGTGAAGGCTATACAGTAGTTGCTAATAGTGCGGGCCAAGCCTTCCATAAATGGAAGAGAGAAAAAAAATTAAAATAGCATGAGTTTAGTTAACATAAAGCCTACACTAAGTTTTTCTAATAAATAAATAACTAAAACTAGTGTGGGTCTAGTAAATATAAAGCTCAAGCTAGATATTTAAAAAAAAAAAGAAAAATAATGTATTGTGTTCGCTACAGAAAATAAAAATAATAATAAAATATTATGATTGTGATTATTGTTTTCACTTGTGATGTGATACACCACAAGGTTAACGTTAGTAGAGTCTTTGGTTGCTCTATTAGCTAAGCATAAAGCATCTTTATCATCATCTCCACCCAAAAAGATCATGGCTAATCCAATTGGTGACTATTTTTACGAACAAAAAAAATCACTAATATTCCAACCGAGCATGGAGCCTTCTCCAATTTAGCAACCTTCCTGTCTTGTCCTCGTGATTCATGATTATGAGTTATGATAATTTTACACTTTCATTTTTATTGTTTTATTATTATTTTATTATTGTAATATAATATTTTATTATGAATAACAATTATAGAAGTTGGTGCCATTTAGGATGCAGGAGGGAATGTTGTTATGTTGTTGAGTACTTCACCTCTGTTTAGTTGTGTTTTATTTTTCTGTTGGTGGTGGTATTTATGCAGTCCAATTTTTTTTAGGGGGTTGGTTTATATGCAGAGTCATGTTTTTGGTTCTAGGCTTGTAAGGGTAGTGGGTTTTCTTTTTTGTTTAAGATATGTGAGCAATGTGTTGCTTTATATAGTATGTTATGAACTGTTGATTCTGTTGGGTTTAATAGTGCCAAAGTTCAAGAGGGGGGTGAATTGACCTTTTAAATCTTTCGCGTAGAAACAGTGTTTAACACAGTTTACAGAAAATAAATCGATTTATGCGAAAATGAACAGATTTATTTTGGCATTATTTGTGTTTGAAAAGCGTTTATACAGCAAGGTGAATCACAAGATTATGCAGATAGACTTTCCAGATGCACACATACTGATATTAGAACGAAAAACAGTGAATCACCAAAACAACAACCTTCAATTTCAAGCAAGTGATTAAGGTTCAATTAATGGCTTGACAGTTTATTGAGTTATCTTTTACAATCAACCTGTTCTAATGGCTTTTAACAGATTATAAGTGTTCTTATTGAAATCAACCAGTTTTCCAGAAATTAAGAACAATATGAACCGTGCCCAGAAAGAACAGATTTATTTTTAATT
>Ga0123342_1003220_pt1 | contig 26407 bp, 15 predicted proteins | sample Turbeawhitnodule_FD_89960 | JGI IMG/M metagenome (GOLD analysis project Ga0123342, IMG submission 89960) | Root nodule microbial communities of legume samples collected from Mexico - Turtle bean Mexico white nodule | ecosystem: Host-associated > Plants > Roots > Nodule | place: Mexico: Nepantla...
AAAAATTAAAAAAAAAAAATTTATAACTCAATTATTAAAAACCATTTTTTTTTAAAAAATCTATAACCCTTTTTTTTTTTTTTTTTACTTACGACTGCCAATTTTTTTTATAAAATATAAATTATATTTATAATTGAAACACACTAAGACCATCATTAAGAAGTAACGATAGAAAAAAAAAACTTGCTTGTGTTATTAATTGTATTTACTTATGCTTTTTTTTTATTCCATTAGGAAGTTATAGTTATAGAGAAAAAAACATATTTATACGTTTGTCATGTAAAATTTATTCACTATTTTTATTTAATATTGATGTATATCGACGAAAATGATTTTGTATGTGAAGTAATTAAAAATCAATTTAATTATAATTTTACAAAATCCAACCGTGTATATTAGTCTATAATTAAATAATTATATATTTTTAGTCTTATAAAGAGTGACTTGATTTTGGTTCTTCCAAATGAAATTATTTTTGGTCCCTATAAATTAGAAATAATTGTTTTTTTTATATATAGTTTTATGCAACCTTCTTTGTTAATAGCTTTTGTGATAAATAAACGTGTCAATGAGTGACATTTTTTAAAAATTCTCTAAATTAAATGTTATTTATCTATTTTAATGTGAAAACTATAATTATTTAGAGAACTTTTTTTAAAATAGTTAGTGAATTAAAAATAACATTAATTTATTTTATAAAAATAGTAAATAAATATTTTTAATTTTATAGAAACAAATAATAAAATATTATAAGAACTAAAATTAAAATTCTCTCATATATTGAAATCATATTTAATCTTTTAAATAATAATATAGAAAACCCTTATAGTAGTATCAAAGTATTATGTTTAAATTGTTTAACTAATACACAATAATTAGTTAATATACTCATTAAGAAGACTCCTAAAATATATTAAAAGTAGGTAAAAGAACCGAATTTTTTTATTTTAAATTATATTAGATTAGATAAAAAAAAAATTAACGATCCATTTAAAATTCCATCGATTCTTCTAATTAAATCCATAACAAAAATATAAAAAATATATTTCCATAACATTTCCAAAACTAAATTCAGTAAAAAAAAAGTAAATATATATTTTTGAAAATGTATCACTCGGTAATTTATTAGTCGGTACAGGACGACTCAGTCACTCTCGGTAATCGACCAAGAATATACATTTAAGACGCTCAATAAATGACAACAATAACAATTATGGAAACTACTTACGAATTATGATCATTTAATACTGATTTAGTGTATATGAAATTGACTTATTAAATAGATTCTCCAAATATGTTAATATATATCCTGTAAATCAAGGTATGCTAGAATAAATTTTCATTCACATTTTTAACCTAAAGTACTTACTTGATGGTCAAAATATCTTTTTCAGATAAACTACAAACAAACACCAACAATTAAAAAAACAAACTTAAAGGAAGAGAAAAAGACAACCGAAACACGTAAATAATTCTACAACCAAATAATATATAAACCTAGATAAGTAAAATTGTTTATTTAAAAACAAATTTAAGAAAGATTTAATTGATAAAAAGTTTTGGATAAAATTGAATGTATAAATATTAATGAGAAGATGTATTAGACTTATTGAAATTAGTTTTAGTGAGTGGTTTGGAGCATTGCACATGGGGAGAGAGTTTGAGTGTCGCTTTCGTCGTTACTGTTAATCTGATTATTCAGTGCAACAATCCCAACCACCCAAGCCACCCATTTTTTTCACTCATAAACAATAATACTCATAACTGTAACCCAACTAATAATAATAACTGTTTTCAGGGCATTAATTATAAAATTATAAATAAAAAAACGTTCTTCTACTATTATTAGAAACTGTAGAAGTGCAACAAAACAAACTACATGATGTTGGTGTTACCATGACATGTGCATCACACGTATGCACATCAATGTGGGGACTCATCATCATCATCACTTTCCCTACTGTTTAAATAATGATAGTGCTCTCAGTAAAAAAGAAAAGTGGTTGTTCTTAATATTCTATAAATATTACCCAATATGTGGTCCAAACTACTTTCTACGGATATATAATCATCTTTTCTACTATATTATTACCATACTCATATCACATATCACTTATGATATCATTAGGATAATTATGATACAGAATATTAACATAATATCAAAATTAATTCGATAATTAATCCTTAAGAGTCCTCTTAAAGATCCTTAAAAGTTCTGTTGGAGATCCACATCGATTAGAGATGGTGACATTTCATTGTATATAAGTGGATGCAAACCTCAATCCTATAAACCGATTTTATGGGGTTGAAGATCCTTACAACTTCTGTTGGAGATCCACATCGTCGACTAGAGATGGTGATATTTCATTGTATATAAATGGATGCAAACCTCAGTCCTATAAACCAATTTTATGGGTTGAGTTAAACTTAAAGTCTACTAATAACAAATCCATTACTATACACTTCAATATTAAACAATATCGAATATAAGATATTAAGTATTTTTACAAGTATTTTCTAAATATCTCTTTTGGTGTAGGTTGATTACTATAAGGGGAAATTTTTGGATGGTGGGTTCCACAAATATTTGACCTTTTAAGAAGGTGAGCAACTTTAAACAAGAAATGCATTGATTAAAGCCACCACAAAGAATGGTTAATTATGAAGCAATGTTGAGGGAAACACAAACTATGTTCTTCCTTATTACCATGGAACCCACTTTCATTGCTCCATCATCATCAATTTTTTTTCTTTAAAATTTCTTTTAAGTGTAACCGTTATAGTGGAGATGGGTTTAATCCAGAATGAAAAAGTAGACAAGTTTTTATGATCACATCAACATTTACTTACTATACCATACCACTAATCCTTTTTTCTGGTAATTAATTGAGTTCCAGCCATGCACGTGCATAGTTAAGAAATGAGAAAATTCTATTTATTTCTATTTATATTTATATCTCTTTTAGTTTTAGCATACATGTTTACTTTTATAATAAAATTACATTAGACTCCTTTTAATTTTATCAAACCTTCAATTTCCTTTGTTATTTAATAAAGGACATTTTACTTATGTTTTCAATAAAGTGATATTCACATTTTTTTTATATTTATAAAAAAATATTGATAACTAATTAAATATAATTTAGAAACTAATTTATAATTTTTTTTAATTTTTAAAATAATATATAATTTAGTTAATATAGTAATTAATTATTTTTTATCTTTAAAATTAATATTTTTTAGTATATAATCAAGTTGATAATTAACATTCTATATAATCTCCAAAATAATAAAACTTCGTAAATAATTTTTAAAATATTAAATGTCTATCGATTCGGTTATTAGATTGATATATTTTACTGATATTAATATGTTATTTTGAAGAACTTTTAATACTTAAAAACTATAAAACATAATATCTAATACTTTAAAGAAATACAAAGGGTGATGAAAGGAATAAGAGGAAGTACGTAATTTGGTAGAAGAGATGTAAACAAATAAAAAAGATAAACTTGTAGCTTACTTTATTTTGTTTTCAAAATAGTGAAGAAAAGCTGAAAACTATATAAAATAATGACATAAGTGCTGATATTGTGTATAAGACGTTTTCAATTGCAACTTTCTTTTCAAGCCTTTTTTTTTTATATCATATGTGTATAATGTTAAAACTAAAATTAAATATAAAATATATAAATTAATAACATTTAAGATACATATAAATATTTTATGATATATAAATTGAAATTTCAATACCGATCAAGACGGAACAACCGGATGAAAACTCAATACCGGGTCAGGACCGACCGATACCATCATACCTTAAGAAGATTAAAAATACTAATCAACAATTAAACCCTAGGTAGTACATTCTTAATAACGATCCATATCCTTAATCCGATTCAATAACATTTAAGGTTGAATTACTCTCAGCAAAATATCCTCTCATCCAAATCAGAACTCACAAAAAAAAGAAGAGGAAGATAGTTAACATTCATATACATTAAAATACCAATCAAAATAAAAAAAAAATTGACTTTAAAAATTTATAAATAACTCATGTCCACACCCATACTTAAGCCATAGCAAAAATTTCAAAAGAATCTAGCACTCCATTATTAAAAATAATTTTATTTATATAATTCTAAATTTCTCAAATAATAACTATCCACGAATATTTTCAAATACAATTATCCACATAGTTCAGATACATATAATTTAACAACAAAGTATAGTTTTTAAACCGCAGTATTAATAATCAATCCTAAACGTACATATTTCTCTCTCAATATTAAATTTGTAGTGTCTAATTAATTCTTTAAACTTACATACTATTAATTTAAATAATGAATATAGCATAACACATTAATTGTAGTAATCAGTGTTGAATGTGTTCATACATTACTTATTAAGTAATCAATTAATCAATATATTATAATTGTTTAATTAAGTAGCCTTTTTTGTTTCATCTTTTTCCACATTTTTCTTGAGACCCACAAACTGGTACCATTTTTTTTCTCTTCATTGTGATTCCTCTTGTGATCCAAAATCAGCATGCTATTATTTGTTTTTGTTTCTCTCCTTTAAAAATGTTATCGAAGTTGTTGTTTCATCCCTCTTCCCCATGTTCAAAAGTCTCTCATTTCATGGCTTAATTTCTCATCATCACTGCTTCCTTCAATTCAACTATTTCCTTCTTTTTCTTACATAAAATTCTTAAAATTTGTTGTTGTGGTTGTATAAACAGTAATTACGTTTATGGTTGTTTAAAAAATAATTATTTGATCTTTTTGTATGCAGAAAAGTATTTATTGTTAAAATAATAATATGGTAAATTAAATTTGTCATTTGAGTATATTACTCCCTTGAGTACTTACACTACAAGAAAATCATGAAATAAAAACCAATTTTTAGAAACCAAAATAATTAGTTACAATAGAAACTAAAATAGAGATTATTTTATAAACTAAAAAAAAATTAATTTCTAAATTAGTTTCTATTATTTTCTATTATTGTTAAATAGTTTCTAAATTGGTATCTAATTAACAACGGTTGTTAATTAGATACCAATTTAGAAACTATTTAACAATAATAGAAACTAATTTAGAAACCAAATTTATTTTTAGTTTCTAAAATGGTCTCTAATTTAGTTATTATTGCAACTAATTATTTTGGTTTCTACAAATTGGTTTCTATTTCATGGTTTTCCTGTAGTGTTATTTTATAAGATATATGTTTTAAGAGTCTGGTCATCCTTTATATAACACATTAATTTTATAGTTATTTAGATTTCTTTTTTCTGTATTTGCTCACACTATATTATGAGTAGGGTTGTTTTCTTATTAATAGATAATGATAAAAGAATTGAAAAACATTAATAACGAAGGTAAATGTATTACATTTCTGATAACATTAATAGCATATGATATCTTTTTTTGACATTGTGAAGATTAATTCAAGATTGTTGAGATTGTGATTTCATGAGTGTTGAAGTGATTGTGGATCTTGTTTCACAACTCAAATACATGTAAGAATAACTTGTGTTAATATCAAAGGAGAGAATAATGATAAAATTATCAATGTTTTAATCGAAATTCATTAGTAGTTATTGAATTGTTGGTTATAATGTTTGAGAAAGAGATGATTTAACATGTTATACTTTTCAATACCTTGTAAGAAAAATATAGAGAAAAAAAAATGTATAAAGTGATTAAATATATTATCACTAAATTAATGATTACATAATATCCTATTAACAAAGTTAACCACTAACTCAAAATACAACAAAATAACAAACTACATATACTTAGAGAAGTACATGACTAATCTCACTTATATCATACTTTACATTTAGCAAAATGAAATAATATCTCATCTACAAAAATATATCCCATGTTGCCCTTAAAAAAACATATTTTTGTTTGAGTAAAATTACATCAAGCAATTTTTTATGAACAAACAATAAAATAATTTAATTTAATTTTAAAAACTAAAAAGAGCATTATTATACTTAGAAAAACTAAGTACTCATTTAATTACTTCATTTTTATTGATAAGATTTATGAGATATATATAACTCATAAAATTTACTTACTCTTACATTTAGTTTTTGTAAATTTAGTTTCCAAATATCATTCTCAAATATAAATAACTTAAAAAAAATAGTGATATTAATTAAGTTTAAAACAAAAGGTAAAAGATGGTGGGTAAAGTCATTGAATAACATGATAGTATTTCTTTACATTTCAAGTCGAAGAGATAATTCTTAAGATTAATCATGACATACAAAGTATTGTCTGCTTTGGAAATTTGATGTTCTGCCACGATTTTGTCTTTAAAAGATATTTCGATGGAATGAAATAAGAAGAGTATATAAACTGTGTTTCGATGATTCTTGAAAATATTAACAGTATCGAAAGAGTATTTATAGTCAATAATTGACGGGAGTAAGTTTGCATGGTAATTGCATTTGAAATTAGCAAAGTGATTGCTTACTAATTACTCCATGTAATTTGTTGAGAAATTGGCCCTCACATGGGTGAGAAGCTCCAAGTGGTGTTGGTGAGGCAAATTTAAAAAATTGTCTTACGTGCATTGTTAAATCGATCGTTTGCATGTGAACAACAAATCATATGCTACTGCCAAATCAAGTTACTTCAATGTACCAGATCCGTATCTGAGTCCCAAGATAACATAACAGATCTTAGACACTATTCATCACATTAAATATTCATCTTAAAGAACCCAAATCCACTAAGATTATTATATATATTTCAATTCAAACTGCATTCAAGCCAAAATCTATGCACAACCTCTGTTACTCAACCAGACACAGCACAGGTGTTGAGACTTTTTTTCACTCTTTAAGAGCCTTTTCAAAAGGTGATACGTGTAATTTAGGTGTTGCTTATTTGCCTATATCATCTAACAAAATCATCTCAAACTGTCGCTGTTGTTCACTTCAAACTTGGAAAGGGAATAGAACATTTGGCCTCATTTCTTGTTTAAGCCAAACAAAGAGGGAAGAAGCATACCCAAACTATTTACAAAAACTGGTTAATCAAAACAAGTGATTTTTTTTCATACTCAACTAATTGTCTATAATCTCTAATTCCTTAAACATTCAATCAAACCTATACACATGTTGATGAATGGTGATGTTTTATTTGTTGAGTTTTTGGTGTCTTGCCTCATTCATAGTGACAATAACAAATAATGTGAATAAAAAAATAAAGAAATTCTTGAATGTTTCTATAATAATGGTGTATTTCTGATGGTACGGGATTGTTGGTGATGAGTGAAAAGGGGGAACAATATGTAGCCAAAGCTGTGGCAAGAAAGAATACAACCCCCCTTTGCCATCTTCTCACCTAAACAGATCACTGTTTTCATTATCATCCTCTTCCTCGTTAATTCAATTTCAGACCTTCCCTTCTCTCCTTAGCTTCCTCTCTTTACTTCCCAATTCAATGAACACCCAAAACCCAATACTCACGTGCATGCCACGTGTCGCGTGAAATCATCCATCTTCTTCATCTTCTTCTTCTTCCACTACCCCACAAATCCACTTCTACCCTCTTTAAAACCCTCTGCAAAGTTCGAATCTTTCGCAGAAAACAACAAGACCCAGAAGAAGCTTCTCTGCAATGGCGTGACCAATCATTCAGTAGCTCTCAGCTTCTGTGATCTTTCAGTAATGGGAGTCTGCACATCGAAGCCGCAGAAGCCGAATCCTTACGCGCTTCGCGAAGCTGAAGGCGAAGGCGACCCTTCGCAAATCCCGAAAGCCCCAATTAGTCCCGCTGGCGCCGAGAACCACCGCCGGAAAGATGACGTCACCGCCGGAAAACAGTCTCCGTTTTTCCCGTTCTACAGCCCGAGCCCCGCGCGCTTCCTGAAGAAGTCTCCGGCGCCGGCGGGAGGGAGCAGGAGCGCGGCCTCCACGCCGAGGAGGTTCTTCAAGCGGCCGTTCCCTCCGCCGTCGCCGGCTAAGCACATAAGGGCTGTGCTGGCGCGGCGACAGGGGAAGAAGGCGGCTGCGGCGATATCGGAGGAGGGGGAGGATGGCGATGGAGGTGCGGCGGATTTGGATAAGAGGTTTGGGTTCTCTAAGGAGTTCACTAGTAGGTTGGAAGTTGGTGAAGAAGTGGGTCGAGGGCATTTTGGGTATACTTGTTCTGCTAGGTTCAAGAAGGGTGAGCTTAAGGGTCAACAAGTGGCTGTTAAGGTCATACCAAAAGCAAAGGTTAATTTTTTTTTTATCTTCAATCTTAATCTTAATCATCATATGCTCTTCTTCCTTACATTTGGTGCATCACTTGGTACACTCAGCAGTTCTGAGATTGTCGTTGAGTTCCATCTGATTTGATTTGTTTTCTGGAGAAAACTCGAGTTTTATACCATTTTTGATGATTTTTATATATGGAATTAAGGCTTATGTTTTCATCTTCACCTCTTTTGTTGCCAGATGACAACAGCAATTGCTATTGAAGATGTGAGAAGGGAGGTGAAAATATTGCGAGCTTTGAATGGACACAGCAATTTGATACGGTTCTATGATGCTTTTGAAGACCAAGATAATGTGTACATTGTAATGGAGTAAGTTTGGGATATTTGTTTCTGTTTCTCTTCAAAGTTTATTGTAGCTGTAGTGCACTCTGGCCATCCTAGTGAAGTTTAACAATAACTTCTCTTTTAGTTCAAATAAAATATCTTATCATAACATTATATGACACAACCTTTTTAGTGACACCTGCACTATGTATTAGGTTATCATATTTTTTGTTTATAGAGTGCCCATTGGTCGTTGATTTTTTTTTTTTTCTTTATAATGTTTTTGTACTTAGCTGGATCTTATTGACATTTCAGGTTATGTGAAGGGGGGGAGCTCTTAGATATGATATTATCAAGGTAATTTCATTTAACACACCTGCTTTACAGTCTATACTAATAAGAAAATTAACCTTTGGAATTGCGCCTTGCCACTACCTAACTACATGGTTTATTTCTTCTTTAGAGGAGGGAAATACTCAGAAGATGATGCAAAGGCTGTAATGGTGCAGATACTAAATGTTGTTGCATTTTGTCATCTTCAGGGTGTTGTGCACCGAGATCTTAAGCCAGAGGTGAGCATGTGGTTAAAGCCTCTGAATCTGCTATATTTTCAGACTAATCTAACACTAGCTAGGCATGGAAATGGTAAGTGGGGCATGGGGGATTACCTATTTGTAACTAAATTTTACACCCCTTCCCCCAAGAAGCCCCTCTCATTCTTGTGTCACAGGTAAAATGTTGGATAAAGCTCACTTACTTATCTGCATGAGGAGTCCTAGCTATATTGGTTTTAGGATTTTTCTAGACAGCCTTTGATTTAGTATTTCTGTTTCCTTTCAACGTTTTTTTTTTACCTTCTCGGTTCAAACATCGTTCAGTTGCAGTGTATAGGTCAATATAAGCCATGAGTATGTGACCTAACTTTTTGTTGTTTCATTTAGTTCACCAGTCACTTGCGCACTAGCTCAATCATTAACTTATTTAATATAGGTTTTGATGGTTAGGAAACAAAGTAAACGATAAATAATAGCAAATAAAATTCCATAAAGAAATTGTTTTCTATATAACCCCCCTCTGTTTGTTGGACACACACACATATATATACATATTCAAGGTTAGATTTAGTCATTGAATGTGAATTTCAAGTTGGACAGCATTGCATATTATCTAACCCCCTTGCATTTTTCTTTTCAGAATTTTTTGTACACTAAAAAGGATGAGACTTCTGAGTTGAAAGCTATAGACTTTGGGTTATCAGATTTTGTCAGACCAGGTCTTCCTTTACAAGTCCTTACGTGGTAGTTGGTAGTAGTATCCTTTACCTCATGAGAGTTTGGTAGTGATCTTGTTTCTTGAATTGCGTCTTACAGATGAAAGGCTTAATGATATTGTTGGAAGTGCATACTATGTGGCTCCTGAGGTTCTCCATAGATCTTATAGCACAGAGGCTGATGTGTGGAGTATAGGCGTGATAGCATATATTCTTTTATGTGGTAGTCGTCCATTTTGGGCTCGAACGGAGTCTGGTATTTTTAGGGCAGTTCTGAAAGCTGATCCCGGCTTTGATGAAACACCATGGCCATCTTTATCTTCAGAAGCAAAGGATTTTGTGAAACGCTTACTGAATAAGGACCCTCGGAAGCGGATATCTGCTGCTCAGGCTCTAAGTGAGTTTTTTTTCCTATAACATCATTGACAACTAGTAAGATATTTTTCAAGCTGCCACCAATAATCTTGTGCTTGCAGGTCATCCTTGGATAAGGAATTACAATGATGTAAAAGTTCCACTTGATGTTTTAATATTTAAGCTCATGAAGACATATATGAGATCATCATCCTTACGCAAGGCTGCCTTAAGGGTGCGTACTTCTGACCACAAGTATTTTCAATTTATTTGTCTCCTGTAATTGACTAATTATTTTTCTTTGTCTCTTTGGCAGGCCTTGTCAAAAACATTGACTGCAGATGAACTCTATTATCTGAGGGAGCAATTTTCACTGCTAGAACCTAGCAAAAATGATAGCATATCTTTAGAGAATGTTAACAAGGTTAGTCATCACATAATGTGTGTGAAATTTATCAATGTTAGATTCCACAAGTTTTTCTAATTCATATTTTCTGGGCAGGCCTTGATGAAATATGCAACAGATGCCATGAAAGAGTCTCGCATCCCTGACTTTCTTTCCTCGGTAAAACTACCGTGTTCTGTGTATATAGATATGACCCTTAATTTGTTTTGTTTCTCTTTTACATGTTCTTGATGATATTTCTCTTTTTATTTACAGCTGAATTCATTACAATATAGAAGGATGGATTTTGAAGAATTCTGTGCAGCTGCGTTAAGTGTGCATCAACTCGAAGCTCTTGATCGTTGGGAACAACATGCTCGCTGTGCCTATGAGCTTTTTGATAAAGATGGAAACAGGGCTATTGTCATTGAAGAGCTTGCTTCAGTACGTTAAAAAAAGAACACTTCACACTTTACTCTATTAGTGATTATTATAAAGCTGCATTTACCGTTATTTCCTTTAATTAATGTAGGTTGTAATCCCTTCTTCAAGAGGGGAGGGGGTAGTTACAAAATTTATTAGGAAGAACAGAAAGTACAACTTAAGGAGGATAAGGAATCTCCATAGACCGTAGGGGGTAGTTACATAGGACACTAAAAACAAATGGAGGGGGTAGTTGGTGAAAATCAGAAAGTGCAACTAATGGAAGATGAAATCCTCTCCATAGACGGTAGGGAAAGTTAAGAAACTAAAGAACCAAGAAGTAGATATATGGCAAGGCTGCCCAATCTACGATCTTGCCATAAAGATGCTTGCTCATTAAACACACCCTTTCCCATAATAGGTGAAGAGACTGAAGACACCCTTAACATGCATGGCCCTCCAACCGAATTTAACAAAGGACTTCCAAAAATAATTGAGTAACTACATCTGATGGCATCTCTTGCATAATTTAATGCATGTACACTTTTTATCTGCCCCTTTGTATATATACATCTAAAGAATCTGCAGTTACCTGCAACTGATTACTGCTGGATCTGTCAAGAATATACTGATGTGAATCTTGTTAATCATACGGAATCATTGAAAAATTTTAAATTACTATTTGTGAATATGCAATATGCAACTAATTAGTTCTTCAAAATATTGTTTTAGGAACTTGGACTTGGCCCCTCTATCCCTGTTCATGTTGTTCTTCACGACTGGATACGCCACACTGATGGAAAATTAAGCTTTCTTGGGTTTGTCAAATTATTGCACGGTGTATCTAGCAGAAGCCTTGCCAAGGTTCAATAAAATTTAAAGCAGAAGAAGCCTTGTGTGGCTCGACCATATTTGGATTTGTGTCTAGTTCGTGGTGGAACTGATTATTGTCTTGTTATCTTATGCTCTTGCTAGCACACCCATTTAAAAAATTACAGGTTCATAATGAAATGCAACTCTGATTTTTTTTGAAGGAGCTCAAATTGTAAAATAGTCTACAGATCGTTGGTCTAAGAATTAATATATGAATTGTAGAATTAGATTAGCTTTGTCTCGATGGGTGGTAATAATTTCCTGTCACCTGTATTAATGAATGCTTTTGTATAACCATACGTTTGTGAGTCTGAAAATTTTAATCTTAATTCTATTATATGGTGTGTTGTGTGGGTGCACTTTACATTCTATGAATCCGTTACTTTCCTCGTTCCATTGTAGGAGATTTTAGCTGTTTAAGAAACTAAAATTATTGGGATCTGCTGAGCGATTCCGATTGTTTGGAAACAGTGAAAAATGCCCACCAACTTCACAAAATCATTGCCTTTATTAGGGAATTTGAATTCATTCTTGTCGAATGCGTAATTTTAACTAGTTTCATCATAACCATTCTCTATTTTATCAGTCTTTCTCGGCTTTACTTTTACATGCATTGTTTCAAACAGTTTGGTTCATCTTTGTTTTTAACTATATTTTTCTTTAAGTTTACAGTTGGCCATCACCGATACGATGATTTTTCACAACAGTATGGAAAATAGAACTTGTACCTTTTGCATCAATTATTGATTTGACGTACACTTTTCCTTCCTCAACGCATTACCAGACACACGATATCTAAGTGAGATGTCTGATATCTTACTGATACGATATGTGAACAATGTTACACCAGAATATGGATCCAAAAAAACCCAAACTACTTTACATCACAAAACAAACGCCTCTAATTTCCATATACATATATTTCATTAATTTTAAACATCGCTACTAAAGAATTTCATTGAAGAGGTTGCGGATTAAACACCGAACCACCCCAAAATAAAACCAAGAACTCAGGACCTATATAAAAGTGTAAAAAAAAGGAAGCAAGTTTTAACCTTGAAGGAAGAAGAATGATGTAAAAGACAACAGAAAATGAAGGGAGAGAATGGTATTAGAGTTGAAACTAGTCTGAAACATGAACATATCATATACGAATAGAAAACAATGTTAGTAGTTGAGGTCCTCCACATTCACAAGACAAGAGGCACGCCATTACACTTAGAGAGCGCCACCGATCTATCTTATCATGTATTCTAATTCTACACCCAGTTATGAACACAGCAAGCTCAGAAGTTATTGAAAACTAAAACTAAAACACACTTGTTCTCATAAAACACACAATGAGGTTGCTGTCTCGCGCGGCAGTTGGGAGTTATGATAATAAAAAGGGGGCAAAGGAAGCAAGAAAGTACTATCTTGAGGAAAGCTTGTGGTGCAGGTCATCAGCAAGGGCTTGCCTCAATTTTTCCCCATAGTAATGAAACGATTTCTCGCTGTCCATGACCCTGGGCGGGGTTCCACTCTCGTCGGGCTCCTTCCACAGTTCGGGTTCCGGCTCCCTCGCAATCTGGCAGAGGTTGTGCAACACGCAGCAGGCAACGATGGTTTGGGGGGCGTGATGCACACCGGTGTTCAAATCCTGAAGAATCTTCCACCTCCCCTTCAGAAGCGCAATGGCCTCCACCACCACGGACCTTCCCTTCATGAGCATTCCATCGAACAGGTTCTGCGCGGGGGTGCCCATCCCGCTGGGGGAGAATGGGGTGAGGAGAAAGGGAAGGAGAGGGAAGCACCAGTCGCCAACCACGTAAGGCCGCACGTGGTGGCCGCGAACGCTAATGATCTTGTCCCAGACGACGTCGCCGGAGGTGAGGCGGTGGTAGAGCAGGCTGTCGCGGAAGTGGGTGGCGTCGTCGGTGCCGCCGGGGGCCTTGACGCAGACGTCCCAGAAGATCTTCTTGTGGTCAGAGACGACCTGGAGGAGTAAAGAGGGGTAACCGTAGCGGCAGCGGTAGGGGTTAAGGTTAGGGTTGGTGTTGGGGTTGGAGCGGAGGTGGACCGGGGTGGTGTCGATGGCGCCGCACATATTGGGGAGGGAGGTAAGTTCCTCGAAGGCCTGGGTGGTTTCGAGGAGGCGGCGGCGGCCAACAGGTATTTTGATGAACTCAGGGTAGAGCTTGGTAGCGAGGAGGCGCGTGACCATGTTGGTGATTTTGGAGACGAGGTAGGGATCGAGGGAGTAGCGGGCGGCGAGGGTTTTAGCGGAGAGGCCGTGGGCGAGGCGGGAGAGGACCATGGCAACGGCGTAATCAGAGGGTAGGGAGAGGTTGGAGAGAGCGATGTGGGGCTTGAGCTTGTCGACGACAGTTGTGAAGACGGGGTAAGAGAGGCCGTAGAGGGAGCGCCAGTGCGCGTCGCGGAGAGGGGCTTCGAGGGACCAGATGTGTTCCGTGGAGAGCGCGCGGAAGGCGGAGACGGAGTAATCGGAGGAGGCGTTGTTGTTGGCGGTGGCGTTAGGGTTGTTGTTGTTGGTGGTGGTGTTGTTGGGGTTGGGAGGGGAGGAGGAGGGGCGCGTGGAGGCGACGTAGGAGAGGACGGAGGCGATGGTGAAGAAGAGGAGGGGAGCGATGGAGGAGGAGTGGAGGAGGGAGGAGGGGTTGGCGGTGGTTGAGGAGAGGGAATCGGAGAGAAGTGAGGTTGTTGGGTCTAGGGAGTTGTGGAGGTGAAGCAGATTCGATAGCATTACCAGAAAAGATTGATCCATTCCCTTTCTCTTCTTCTTCTTTCTTCTTCTTCTCTTCAGAAACCTAGAACCAGAGAAAACCCTCTTCTTCTCTTCTCTTCTCCTCCGCTGCCAACTCACACCTACCCGTCACTGCCCTTCCCACTACTCCAATTTCTTTTTTATTTACCTACCTCCAAATCCAAATACCAACAATTTCTTATCACTAATATCACTTTACTCAAACATTTTTCTAATTTTATAAACTATTTTTTTCATTAATTCAATAACAAATTATAACTTAATTCTATTTTACATTTTTTTCACTATATTTCTTCACATTGAAAAAACTCTAGACATTTTGTGGTTAATTGATTGAGTTCATCCTATTATTTTCATTAATTTAACTAATTACAGCCGATCAAAAAAATAAAAATAAAATAAAAAATTACATAATATATCTACAACTAAGAAACAATTTTGTGGTTTTGTCATGGATATGCAAGAAATTAAAAAAATAAAAGGGTGCATGGTTTCTCCAACAAAAACAAGAATAAACTTCACCTTCATTTGTGAGGAAAAATTATAAATGGGCCACGTGGTGTTAATGGGCCGAACTGAGTTTTTGACTAGCCCTATACACCATCAATTTTGCGGCCATTCTTCCTGGTATAGTTCCATGTGCACCCCCACGGAATACTTAAAGATTTTCCTCTTGCTCTTACCTAATTCTTATCTATGTGTTGTTTTATTAGCTGATTTAAGGAAGAAAATGTTTCATTATATAATTTAAAAGATATTTTTGAATTGTATAATTTAAAAATAATTTTTTACAATTTAAAAAAAAAATCATGCAAAAAAATACTTGTAGATAGGATAATTTGAAAGTAAATTTTATTTTGGATTGTACGATTTAAAAATCTAACTTTTGGATTGTGTAACCTAAACGTCTTTTTACATGAAAAAAAATGACATTGTACAATCTCAAATAATTTTGTTTCTTCAAATTGCATAATCTTAAAGTAAAAATAGCTTCCATATTGCAATCTAAAAGTTGTATTTTCATGTAAAAAATACTACCGAATTGTAAATTCATAAATCTTTTTTTTTTTCATAAACCAAAAGGGTTGAGATTTTCATATTTATGGGGTGAAAAACTAAATTCCCCAATTTTGGTTCATCTGGAGTCCATTACTCTTACCAAACAAACAAAACTTAAGTGCAGAGAAAGCAATGAAGGAGGATTTTGAATTTTTGACTTTTCATTTGAACACTATCTTTATTCTTTATTTTGTATCATTTTTAAGATAATAACGCATATTTAGAATGAAATATTATTAATGGTATAAGATTCTATTTTCTTATTATAATGATACAAGAAAATATCAGAAACGTTTTTTTTTCTTTCTATCATAAAATTATTATTATTTTTAACATTTAAAAATGCAAAACATATTTTAAACCCTTTTTAAGTTCAATGTGGTGAGTTATTAATACAATATTATTAAAAAGTTAATAAAATGTGTAGAAAGTCAATGATTTCGGCTGATAGTGATGCCTCGTGGCTCCAGCTAAACTAGAGAGGGACATCTTTGAATCTTTCAAAGTTCTACTAACTAACAAAATCAACTACAATTTATTTCGTATTCTACGTACAAAAATACTCCCTCTTATCCTTAATACAAAACGTATTAATTCAGTTCATTTTTTATTCATACTTTATATACGAGTAATCTTATAAGCTATCTTGAATAATTCAATTAATGATTTTTTTTTAAAAATTTATTGAGTTAAAATGTTTGTGGTCACCATGCATTTAGTATGAAAACACTATATAGTAGAGTAAGGTAAATAGTTTCTTAAATTTGAGCCCACCCTAATATTTTTTCAGTTAGCTATTGACTTGCTAAATTAAACACCACTTCAAAAGGTTGAAATAATGAATGTGTGTTTGAAAAGTCGTTTAAATTAACTATGTTCAACCCAAATAAATAAGAAATGGTGACTTAAACATACACCAATAATTTACTAGTCATCATTTTATTCATTAATGATCACGTTCATCAAAATCATCTCAATCATTGTTTACTAATTATAACAAATGTTTCTCCACAAATATCTCCCTAAAAAAAAATGTTGAAGCACAATATTCCAACATTATATGATGAACACTTCACAGATTCTTGTGATTTCTTAACTATTATTTGAAAATGTATACATTAATTAAAGATATATATTTCATTCATTACAAAAAAATTCATTAAATAGTAATTAAATTTTAGAAAAAAAAATAATTAGTCACTATATTAATTACATTAGATATTATTTTAAAGACTAAAAAAATATTAATATCTAAAGTAGTTTCTATTATTGATTAAAATTTATTAAATAATTTCTAAATTGGTATCTAAATTAGCTACCAAGATTTTAACTACTAATATTTTAGATTATAAATTGAACTCAATTAATCTTTTAGAGACTAATTTAGAGTTTAAGATATTAGTAGATAAAACCTTGGTAGCTAATGATTAGATACCAATATAAAAATTATTTTATAAATTTTTATTAGTAATAAAAATTATTTTAGATATTAATAATATTTTTAGTGTCTAAAAATGGTCTCTAATTTAATCTAATAATAATTAATTATTTTGTTCTCTAAATTAATTATAGTTTAATGATTTTTTTTATTAGTGATTGAAGTATGATGAAAGAAAGTGTGCATAAATATTGTGTTAAATTGGTTTATATATAATAGACTATGGTGACTTGGTAGTAGTTTCGAAAGTGGAAAATAAAAAAATAGGGTAGAAAAAGGGTAGTAGCTAAGAAATTGTGAAGGTTCATAATGATTTGAGTTTCCTCTTCAATGGACACAACTTTGGTTTATGCATGCATGGCTTTTCTTCTTTTCCTAAAAAACATTTTCCTTTTTCTTTTCTTCTAAAGGTGTGCGTAATGAAGATGCATGCATGCATGGATAAATAAAATGTACTTTCTTTTTACCTTTACCTGCAAATTATATATCATTTTGCTCCAATCACTCATTGCAGCATGCTAAAATCAACTCAAAGAAAATATATTTTACTTCTAATAAATCAAATCGTTCTCTCTTCAATTTTTTTTTTTATCTTTCAAATGTTTATTGTCAAATTTTGTTTTCCAAAACTGACAACCAAAGCTATAAAAACGGCCTCTTGCTGTAGTTTATGATGAAATAACGTATAAAAAAAATATTTCTACAATCTAAAAGTAGATATTAGGTGGATTTAAAAACTAAAATATTGTAGGTATGAGATAGTAAATATTAAAAAAAATATTAAAGAAAAATGAATATTAAAAATTAAAATAATTAATTATTATATTAATTAAATTAGATATTATTTTATAAACTAAAAAAATTATTGGTATTTAAAATAATTTTTATTATTAAGAAAAAATTTTAAAATAATTTTTTAAGTTGGTATTAGTTAACCAAAATTTTAATTATTAATTACTTTATATTTTAAATTAATCTTTATTAATCTTTTAAATACTAATTTAAAATCTAAAATATTAGTAATTAGAATCTTCTTAAAATAATTTAGAAACTATATTTTATAAAAAAATTATTAATAATAGATAACAATTTTTTTTTAATCTCTAAAATAATATTTAATTTAATCAATAATAATTAATTATTTTTAATTATTATTTAATGAATTTTTTTTATAGTAAAAACATATTTTTACTGCGAAATCAAACTAAATTACAACAAATACTAGTAAAAACTAAAAAAAAAAATTAAGAATGGAAACTACTGTGGGGACATTATATTTAAACCTATACAGAGTTTCAAATATTTATTTAATTATAAGTTAGGTGAAAAGAGATGATAAATGATTCCTAAGTGAAGTTTATTAATAGTTTATATTAGTTTATTGTATAAATGTGTAAAGTAGAAGAATATATTGTATTAGGAGCAGACACTTGGTAGGTGGTTTCCAAATTCCATCTAATTAACATCTTCTTCTTCTAACTTTATTCATTCTTCTATGTTAAGGCCACCCTGTGCTCTGCTTTTCAGATCACGAATGTGCTCCTATAATACAACACCATCACTGTTTAATGTTCAGAACAAACTTTTTTTTTTTTTCTTGCTTGAACTGGATTATATCAGTTAGATTATGCATTACCAACATGTTTGTTCTTGTAAGTAGAATTTAGAGAAATAGGGTAGATAAAATTAAGCAATGTTTCGGTGTAAGAGAAGTAGAAGACATAAGGAGCAAAAGCAACTATATTAGTATAAATAGATCATAAATACTATTGGATAGCCGACACAGTCAAATGGTCGAGAAGGTTTAATGAATTTCTTAATATAGATACAATCTGTAAATTTACAGTTAATAATAATTAAGTCAGTTTAGTTGTAAATCGTAATTAAGACACAATTGAATTCTCTTTTGGACGCACAAGCAGATCCATCCAAAAAGATATAAATATTAGAAAAAGTTAAGCATCACATAATTTTTTTTTTCTCGACTCATCTGCACATTCTGCACGGATTAACTTGATCGATTAACTTGATCGTTAAAGTGTTTTTATAACGAAAACTATAACACCGATGAAGATGAAAAACAGATAAACACAAACTTATAACAATAAATATATTTTGAGTTGATGAATTAGTTTAAATTGTAATTCATCTGATCTGATGTGATGACTTAATGTATAAATATAAATGATGTGAAAATAAACCCAAATTTATTGAAAAACCCGGCACATAATTAGGCTTTGTGATTCGAATTTGAGGATATTATTAGGTGTTGATGATTGCAACCTGAATTATTTTTCTGTGACTTCCCTTTTCAACCACACGCTTTACACTGTACAACACCGTTTCCATCATTCTTTCAAACCCTAATCATTCTTCCTTCTTTTCTTATCTCATGCTTATGTGCTTTTTCTTCTTTATTTTCTATTATCATCAAATCTCTTCTTTAAAATGTCTTTACTTTCAATTAAGGAAAATCAAATATAAAGATACCTTTTATTTTCAACTACACACAATCAATATTCATAATTTCTCTTCATTTACCTATTCCTATCATATCATAGGTGTCATTTCAAGTGCTCATATACCAATGATCTTATTCAAACAAAATCACCACCAAATACCTTCTTATTTCAAATATAACTAAAAGCAAACTATTTCACATCAATTAAAAACTTGATTGTCTCTACTTTTTTTCATCTTTTTTTAACTTAATAATGAAATAAAAAAACTCATTAAATATGAATGACTTGGGATTTGTTTAGTGAGTAATGTATGATATATGTTGGTGCTCTACAACAAAATTAATAAATAATAAATAAATTTAAAGATAAAAAAATAATTAAATTAGATATTAATTTAGGGGGATTAATAACTTTTTTAAGTTTATAAAGTAACTAACTATTTTTAAAATTAATTTTTATTTAATGATAGAGTGATGTGAGTGTATTTTGGGAGAAGAAGAGAAGAATATGAAAGTATGTGAAGAAGTAGAAATGGAGAAAACAAGAGATTTGAATGAATTAGGAAGAAGGGGTGAAATTGCGAATTCCCTTAGAAATGTGATTCAAAGGAGGGTTAAAGCCCAAGCAGCCCAACAAACCCTGTTTGTAAGGCAAAAGCGTTCTCTTCTTCATCTCCTCGGACGCGGCCCGGTTCACCGTGTAATGCATCTCGTGGGCCGAAACCGGCCCGCGCCGTTTGGAGACCGAACCGGAACTTTCGGTGGACCGGAAGCTGGAGTTTCGAACATCCTCGTTCTTGGAGAGAACCACGTACTTCCTGAGCGGGTCCTTGTCGGTGGCTCTTCCCTCGGAGGCACTTCGGAAGAGGAGAAGATCCCTGAACCTCCATTTTCTGGTGAAGGGAATGGAAGACAAGAACCACGATTTGGAGTTGCTTGTGGAGGAAGAAACGTTTTTCTCCTCGGAATCGCACATGATGTCGGAGATTCTCAGAGGAGACAAGGACCTACTTCCTTTACGACCAGCCACCGAAACTCGCGGTTGCTTCTTCTCTTCTTCTCTTTCTTCTTCCCTGCCTCTGCGCGTTTCTTTCACGGGCTCTGCGAACAGGTCGAAGTCCTTCGATGTGACCGGAGAAGGGGAGTGGAGGGGACGGATCTTTCCGGCGTGGAAGAGTTGGTCGGCGGAGAGGGAAGGTCTGTCGAGGTGTCCGGTGAAATTGAACTCGAAATCATGGTGGTTGTGGTTGGCATTGGGTTTGGATTTGGGAACAGAGGAAGAAGGAGAGTGTATGGGGCTGGTGGGTGCACTGAAGAAGAAGTTGGCGTTGTTAGCGAAGCGTTGGGGGCTGGAAGGGGCGGTGATGAATGGGGAGGAGCAGTTGCTGTCGAAGTTGAATTCCACCGGAACCACCACTTCTACTTCCATCTTTTCTTCTCTTTCTTCCAATGTGAAACCGATTGGTGTGTGTGGAAAAGGAGTGTGTGTTCAGATGGAGTTGTTGAATTTATAGCCAAAGAAGAGTGCCAAAAATTGACTTTGAAAGAAGGAGTCTTTGTTTTGCCTCTGCAAGAGTAGTTACTCTTTTTTCTCACATTTATTATTATTTAAAAAATGATTTTTTATACTCCCTCTACCTCCATTAAATATTAATATTTTAATTTTAAAAATTATTTTAATATTTAATATTTTATTTATAATTTTATTAAATACTTTTTATTTTTATTTTTTTAATTCTTTTTATTACAAATATTAATATTTTATTGTAGGTGTAATGTGAAATTAGGTCTTATTGTTTTTTTCTAATTTACACTCTTTTATTCCAGGTTAAAACTTTGATATTTAGGTAGCCCAATTTTAAAATGTGATTAATTGCAATATTACTAAAATATCAGAATTTAGTTTTTAAGAAATTAAATTTTGAGTTGAGTTTTCTAATTTTTTTAAATATTTGAAGAAGAAAAATTATGAAAAAGTAAATAATGTTAATGGTTACAAATTAACTAGTTTGAGGGAAAAAATGGTGGCATGCACATCTTCATATGTCTAAAGAAAAACAACTTCACGAGTTTTTCTATAAGGGAGCATTGGTTTAAGGTAGAAGCATTGGTAATTTCTCTCTTTGTTTTTAATAACACTTGTTCTCCATATCACTATTTCTATCACAATAGTTATAAAAATGAGAATTATTTCTCATTTCGTCTCGTCTTATCACAGTCAAAGAATAAAGAGTTTAATAGAAAAATATATATTTAGAACCCTTAAAAATAAGAACCTTTAAAACTATGATACTATATTAATTTTATATATCTCAGAGAAAGAGAAAGGAAGAAAAAAAGAGAAAAGAATTCAAGATAGAGGTATGCTTTGTTTATCAAATAATTGTTACAGAGTTACAACTAATAAAGTAATTACAATTGATAAAACAATTAAATAATTACAAATAATAGAATAAGGTTCCAATGGTTGAAACCATGAAGGATTGATAATGAAGTTTGCATAAGCGTGAATAAATAGATGCATATGACAGAAGTGACACAATTTGGTGAAATGAAGAGACGTTAGACCAATTCTTCTAGCTCAAAAGAGGTTAGACAAACTCTTGAAGGTTTTTCTAGGCTAGTTTCTTGTAGAAAGAATAATCTAGATGGAACTAAGAACAAGTAGAAAGTTATGCACAATTTGACAACATATAATTTAAAGCTAAAAATTACAAGAGAGGTGCACTCCTATTTATAGGAGACTTGGATCTCTAAAATAAGAATTTTAACCTAAACCTATGCACTTGTAGTTATACTAAAAGCTATTAGATTACTCTTTTTTCTGCTTATATAAGTGGTTTTAAACTTTTTCAAATGGATGTTAGAAGTGTTTTCCTCAATGATTTTATCAATAAGAAAATATATGTTTCGCAACCACTAGACTTTGAAGATCACCTTGATAGCCTAAAACAAGCTCCTAGGCAATGGTATGATGAACTTAATAACTTTCTCTTGTCTCAAAACTACGAGAGAGGAAAAGTTCATAAGACTCTTTTGTTTAAGAAAGAAAATTTAGATATCATACTTGTTCAAATTTATGTTAGATGATAATTTTTGGAACAACTAATGATATTCTATGTGAAGATTTTGCTTCAGCTATGTTAGTTTGAGATGTTAAAGATCGAGAATTATCCTATTTCTTGGACTACAAGTTAAGCAACTTAAATGGAATATTCTTGAATCAATCCAAGTGTTGTAGCGATATATTAGAGAAGTTTGAAATGAAAAATTGCAAGAAAGCAACAACATCACAAGTTGCTATCTTGATGTAGATGAAATTGGGAAATTAATTGATCAAACTAAGTTCAGAGAATTGATAGGATTTCTACTGTATCTAACTGCTAGCAGGCTAGATATAATGTTTGTTGTTTGTCTTCGTGCAAGATTCCAATCAAACCCTAAGGAATCACATTTTACTACTGCAAAAGGATCTTGAAATATCTAAAAGGAACCAAGGATGTTGGACTATGGTACCCAAGTAACATTCTTATTAGTCTTGTTGATTCGTTTACTCTAATTTTACAGGTTGGAAACTAGATGGAAAGAGTACAAGTGGAGCATATCATCTGTTTGGACACAACAAGAAACAATCATGTGTATCTCTGTCAACTACGGAAGATAAATGTATTACAGATAGTAGTTGTGCACAAATTTTGTGGCTTAAAAATAACTTGAAGATCATGGTGTCAAACTCAATAAGGTACCCTTGTTGTGTAACAATAATGTCGTAAACATAACAAAGAATTCAATTCAACATTCTAGAACCAAACATATTGAGATAAGACATCATTTTATTAGGAATTGCACTAGCAATGGTAACTGTGAGGTTAAGTCTATTGAAACTGCAAAAGAGTTGACATATTATTTACCACACTAGTAATGTGCTTTACGTGTCATGCTTTTATTGCACTATTAAAAAGGTGATTATTTTTACGTGTTGACTTCATTGATTTTCTTTATTATTAATAAAGGATAGTCAAATGTGAAATAAATAAAAACTGATATTTACCGTTTACAAATTTGCAATCACTAGTTACTAACCGATTAATGCATATGGAAATCTAGTTTTCGAGGTGATAGTGAGAAAATTACTATTTTCTTGCATGAGATGAGCAGAAACTAATCAACACACCAAAATTGATCCGTTTCAACTAGTTCAAATAACATAAATTAAAAGATGTCAAAAAAAATTTGAAACATCAAAAGCTTCAACGTTTTGTGGATCTTATTTGTTGTATCTTTCGAGATCTTGTGAAAGGTTTTTACAAGAATCTTACATATGAAACCGAAACTTTTATGTCTCATGTTAAAAAAGTATATAGGGTTTCTAGGTGTGTTGTTGTACAAAATTAGATAGGATTTCTAAGTTTTGTAGTAGGTTTTTGTGTGTCTGGAACACTCTTCTAGGATTCAAGAGGTGTTTTCTTAATTGTCTTGATTTGTATTAAACTTTGGTTTAGTGGGATCTCAGTTGGTGTGGCTAGAATGATGGGAAATTCAACACAATAACAATAATATCTCAACAAGAGCAATAAGCAGCGAATAATAATTTTCCCAACTTGCAAGAATCTGTGAGCAGTAATAACAAATAATGGCAGCAACAAAAAACACACTTCAGGAAGACACCAAAATTTTAACGTGGAAAACCTTCTCAATGTGAGAAGTAAAAACCACGGGCACAAGCCAGTTAATCAAACTCCATTATGATCCAAGTTATGGCTACAAGAGAGTCTCAAATCACAGCACAAATTGTGCTCAATAACCATCCAAATAGCAATACAACAGAGATGAAACAGAAAACAAGAAACCTGAAATATTCACAAAACTGCAACTATCGTACGCGACCTATATGTCACTGTTCCGATGACTTTTGAACAATCTGAACGGTCTAATTGAAGCACCATGAGGTATTAACCTAATGACAAAATTTCAGCCCGATCCAACGGTGGACGAAACAGCAGGATCAATCTGAACGGTCAGATTGAATTCACTGGATGTATAAACCTGCTGACAAAATTTCAGCCTGATCCAACGGTGAAAAAGAGTCGGTGGTGACCAGAAGTTGCTGAGCGAAACTTTTTCTCTTTACTCTTTTCCTGTATCTGCTTACACCTGTCTCTTTGTTCGAAAAACCCTAAAGTTTAATATTGGATTGGGCCTCCACATAGGAAGTGAGCCCAACCCAACAAATCTCCCCCTCACAACTATGTGGAGATGATCGATAAACTGGCAATCTCAGAACAAGTTTCAAATTTGCTTCTCAGTAACGTCTTAATCATCATCAACACAATTATTATCTGTATGAACTTTTGCCAACTCCAGTAACCTAGCTTCCAAAGCATCACATATCCAATGATACCTCACATCAATATGCTTGGACCTAGAATGGAAAGTTAAATTCTTACCAAGATGAATGACACTCTGACTATCACAAAATAGCAAGTACTTGTCTTGAACAAAACTAAGCTCTTGCAGGAATTTCTTCACCCAAAGCAACTCCTTGCATGCTTTTGTAATGACAATGAACTCTGCCTCAGTAGTAGACAACGCAACACACTTCTGCAATCTAGATTGTCATGCCACAGCTCCCCCTGCAAATTTAATCACATAGTCTAAGGTAGACCTTCTAGAATCTATGTCTCCAGCCATATCAGAATCAGTATAGTCCACAAGGGTAGGCTTATCACCTCCAAAACAAAGCTTCAAACAAGTAGTACCACGAAGATACCTTAAACTCCATTTCACAACATTCCAATGCACTCTACCTGGATTAGACAAAAATCTACTAACAGTACCAACAACATGTGCAATATCTGGTCTTGTACACACCATTGCATACATTAAACTATCCACAGCAGATGCATAAGGAACCCGTTGCATATCTGATTTTTCAGTTTCATTAGAAGGACTTTGTTTTGCACTCAATTTAACATGAGTAGCAAGAGGAGTGCTTACCGCCTTAGCATTTTCCATATGGAACCTCTGTAACACTCTTTTAACATAGTGCTCCTGTGACAACCAAAGCTTCTTCTCTTTCCTATCACGCATGATTCTTATACCAAGAATTTGCTTAGCAACTCCATGTCTTTCATAGCAAATGACTCCCTCAATTGCTTCTTCAACCTGTTGATCATGGAAATATATTTTCCAACAATAAGCATGTCGTCAACATACAACAACAGGATAATGAAATCATTATTAGCAAACCTTTTAACAAAGACACAATGATCAGAAGCAGTCTTCTTGTAGTCATGCCCACACATAACAAACTCAAACTTCTTGTACCATTGACGCGGAGCCTGCTTCAAGCCATATAGACTTTTCTTAGCCTACACACATGATCTTCCTTGCCTTCAACAAGAAAGCCATCAAGTTGCTTCATGTAAATCTCTTTCTCCAAATCACCATGAACGAAAGCATTTTTAACAATCATTTGCTCTACCTCTAAATCAAGAGTAGCAGCCAATCTCATTGAAATTAATGCCTTTTCTATGTCTGAAACCTTTCATCACCAATCTGGCTTTGTACCTTGGAGATGTAGAATTGCTTTCTTGCTTTACCTATAAATCCACCTGTTTTCCAGAGCCTTCTTACCTTTTGGCAATTTCACCAAGTCAAAAATGTGAACTTTATTTCATCTTGCATTGCATCCAACCACTTTTTCGTTTCTTCACTCTCTATGGCCTCAAGATAACACTCAGGTTCTCCTTCATCTGTCAAGGTAACATAGTCATCAGAAGGATACCTGGTAGATGGTTCCCTCTGCCTATTAGACCTTCGAATTTGAA
>Ga0123342_1003221_pt1 | contig 26403 bp, 9 predicted proteins | sample Turbeawhitnodule_FD_89960 | JGI IMG/M metagenome (GOLD analysis project Ga0123342, IMG submission 89960) | Root nodule microbial communities of legume samples collected from Mexico - Turtle bean Mexico white nodule | ecosystem: Host-associated > Plants > Roots > Nodule | place: Mexico: Nepantla...
ACTTCTTTGGCTTTAGGCTTGATCCTCTCTTTATTTTATGTCTTCTTTTAATTTTGAGAAGACTAGAAGGAAGAACTTCAAATGTGAAGGTGAATGACCTCTTCCTTCGTTAATAAAAGCCTCCTTTATTTGATTCTCATCAATACATGTCTTAATTGTAACATTCCTATATTTTTGAAATATCTAATAACCCTAATTTGCATGAAATATCAAAATAAATATATAAACATAATATAAATATGTTTACAATTGTTTCTTATAGTGTTTCAAAATATATCTCTCTTAATAGGACTTTAAATATTTACATAAACTTAAAAAAAATATTTAAAAGAAAATAAACATTTTCATCATCCAGCTTCTCACTGAAGAACTCTATCACCTATAACATCATCTACTCTCGTGTAAATACACGATCATCACAGACTAAGGAAAACAACCACAAAACAAACAAAGGGTGAGCTAGATATTTTTAAAACTTCTAATATAAATATAACTTTAAATGTCCACATAAAGCTGCCAATTCTCATGCATTTGCACATAACCATCAAGTGTCTATCAAAATTCACAATTCATCTCTCATGTCAGACTTCTACTGACTCATAACACATAGACACTTGACTCTTCTTTCGAAAAACTCGTGTATTGAAATTAGCATCCAAAGACCTGCACATGTCATACTATTCGTTGTGAAATCCACACATCCATGCGCATAATTATCTCAATATCTCATAATCTCATAATCTCAATATCTCATAATCTCATCATCTCATATGATAGGGTAAATCCATTTGATATGCTGTGATAAGTTCTTTCATACCTTATACTCAGCAAAATGAACCTCCTTCGACCCTCAGCAATTGAATAATTTCATCTATATGATTTCATTATATCAGTAGAGTTAGGATCGTCTCATTCAATGGATACCCACAAATCAATACACCCTAATAAAAATCTCAACATGGTATTTCCTCTCCTGAAAATACTATGTCTTGATTACACTTGCATCTGAGGGCATACTTCATTTAACACATCAATACACCATTCAATCACATCATAATTTAAACTTTCTAAACAATCCAAATATATCTCAAAATTCACTTAAATACATAACTAAGTTCCTTTAATCATATTTTCAAATAAAATTTAGAATTTTCACTTAAAAACAATAGGCAATAATAAACTAGGCTTTCAAAAGCAAAAATAAAAATTTTAAGTTTTTTAAGTTTTTTTTTTCACAGTCTAGCTTGAGTGAAAATTTGCTCGCTTGGGTCTTGCTTGAGCGAGTGTAAACCCGAGAGCAACCCCTGAATTTACCCCATTTTTACCTAAGCGAGATTCCTTCTTGCTTGGGTGAAAATGGACTCGAGAGCACCCCATGTTTCCATTTTATTCTCGTTTTAGTGAGAATTAACTCACCCGAGCGAGATATACAGAGAAATTTGCATAATTATGCCTAATTTCATCATTCATAGTCAAACAAAAACAATCTCAATAACTCATTTAACTTCAAAAGCAACTTACACTATATCAACTATACAAATCAATCAATTTTTCAGATTCAAACAAAAGCATTTACCATAAATTATCCATATCAAAATCAACATGTTCACATTTTATTTTAAAGAATATTTTGCATTACTCATAAACAATCAATCTTGCAAACAAAATTTGGAACTGATGACCACATCACCGCCACATCTAGATCTTCTAAACTAGGGTTTTATTGAAAATTTAAACATATGCTCATTAAGAACTCCAAACCTACCAAAATCTCAAGGTAGCTTAACCTGCACCACAGAGTCCTAAACTAACAAAGATTGACCATGAAGCTAAAAGAGTCACATGCAAAGCCTATGCAGAGACAAACCTAACAAATTCAAAATTTGACGCAAAAAGAAGAGCAAAAATGAACTTACTCTATTAAAGATTCTGATCAGGCAACCTTGTAGTATTCACTGTTAGGAGTCTGATGGCGGACTCGGATCGTCAAACTAATGAGCGAGGAGATCAAAATCTTAGAGAGAAGATAAAGGAAAAGAAAATGGAACTTTTAGAGAAACGATGTAATTCTCAAACGTAATTCTCAAACGTTTATCCGTATAATTTTAATAAAATAATTAGCTAAATTTTTCAAAAACTCTATACATAATATAACTATCATAGGTTGTTTTACGTATCAAGATATTTTTTAGTTCATATTAAAACTACTAAATTAAATGTTTTATTAAATTAATGAAAGTTCGCATTTTAAAATCACTGTTGTTTTATTGAAAATATTGTTTTATCTATAAAATAAGTGCATAATAGTCTCCGAGAGTCTAACCTTTAGTAGTATCTCTACACCATTGCAAAAGGTTATTTCTAGCTAAATGACACTATAAAAGACAACCACCTTTATTTATAAATAATAATTTATGTTGGTTTTTTTTTCCAATTTAGAAGCAGTTCATCACATCAAATGGGCAATATAAATGTTAAAAAAAATTCCATAAACGACCCATAAATGCTTCACTATTTTCCACTCACCTGAGATTATTAGTAGTATCTCAAGAAAGATTTAGCAAAATAACTTTATTAACGATCAAAATAAATGGTTAGGTAAGTTTCATCATGATAGTTTAGGAAAAATATTTTCATTAAAAGCTCCAAATATATAAATTTCAAATTAAATTATAATTATTTTTATAAATCATTTTTAAAAAAATATTTTAACTTGAACTTCATTATATATGTAGATAGAATTTAGGATAATCAAAGCAACATGTTCAATACATTCTTTCTAAAAAGCTTTTAGATAAAATTGATGACTTCATAGATAAGTTGCGCATGAAGCACTACAAAAATTGGTTTTAAAAATTAAATTTTGGTCTATAAAATAATAAAATTAGTCACTAACTTAATTAAAGACTAATTTAGAGTCTTATAGTAATAAGTGACTAAAATCTTGGTAACTAATTTTAGATACCGATTTATATTATAATTTAGAAACCAATTTAGTAACCAAATATATAGAAACTAATTTAGTGACCAATTATATAGAAACTAAATTAACAACCAATTTCATTGAAACCAATTTAGTGACCAAAATATGAAACTCATTTAGTGACTAAATATATAAATACCAAAAAATGGTCACAATATTGGTTTCTAAATAATATAATTTATTAAAAAATGTTGTTTTATTTACCTACTTACTATTTCATATTTTATATTTATTTGTAGACTTAAGTTCACTAATTTTAAAATAAATTTATAAAGTTCGTCAATTTAAACAATTATGTTCACAATCCGTATTTTTCAAATTTTACAAAAAAGTTTTTTTATGAATTATGAATGTGAACTAAGATTATGGTAGAAACTAGAAGATAATCACATAAACCCAAGTTGAAATTATTTTACTGTAGTAGTTGTTTGAAATCTACTTTCAACTTTTGTTAATATCCATGAGTTATATGTACAAGAAAGTTTGGTTTATTCCTATCTTGTTTGAATTTACATTTTTTGTGCCTACTTGCAACTCACAGGTCTGTTGAAAAAAGTAAGAGCCAGACCTAGTAAGTGTGAGTGTTCCTCTCTATCCATCAAACTGTCTACAAGTTTCCGAGTTATAGGGAGAACAAATCAAGGACTTTCTTGGAAGTTTGAAATGAAGGATTGTTACAAATAAGTAAGAAACAAACACACAACAATGGATAAAGGAATGAAAGAATGAAAATTGAAACACATGATGAATGCAAAAATTGCAAATCATTGATTGTTTATTAACTTACCTTCTCAAACGATACTAGCTCAACCTCGTAATACAAAGTGGAGTTAGAAGGAAACCATATTCAGGTGCAATAGTTAACAATGCCACCTCACCCTTCTTCATAGTCAAAACAGCTTTATCAAGCCCATCAGTTACTTGTTCTACTCAATCCATAAAACACCCACATTAGCTAGCATAATAAATAATTTAGTGGGAATCGGGAGAAACATGGTACATTCTTTCATGTTACCCTCATCAGTTTTGAATTCAAATAGCTCCCCTTCATCATCATGACCCTTTTTCAAAAACAAAGTACCATCTTGCACCTTACCAATTACTTTCACTATAAGAATGCAAAAATAGGTAAGGAAACATCATAATCATGCTTTAAATCTATAAACAATGACAAGGTTATCATCCACGTCAAGAATTACAAGCATTTACATTTCACAATTGCCCCCTCATTTGGACGCTCATACCCTTCCCCTTCCTTGAGGATCTTCTGAATGACCTTCTTATCATCAGTTACATCTGATAATCTTCCAAGAAACTAACTCAAGAGTAATCTCCAATGATGCGTTTGGTGGAACTGAACCTACATCACCATGTGCTGGCTTACCCTATTCACCAAATCCATCTACAAAACAGATAAATAAATGCATAAAAATTTGAATAAAAGAAGTAAATAAATAATTACTAATTATCTCCTTTTCAATAATAGATAAAAGCAAATAATGGTTTTCTAATAGGTACCAAAACTCAACAGACAACTTACATTGAGGCTTCACACTCAAAAACACTTTCTCTCCCTCTTCATGGTTTTTGACAGCCTTTGACAAAGCAGGACAAAAATAACCTGTAATAGAGTAAACATTAATCTCATAATTTATAACATGAAGAGCGTAACAAAATTAATAGGCACTAACCATCTTTGATTGTGAATTCCACTCCATCAGATTTTGCTACTAGAGTCCCATATTTAAGACGTGCTTCATAATTCACTACAACAATAAGATTGAATTTAATAGTTAATATAAAGTTGAATGGTGCAAATATAGAAAATTAAATATTTACAAATATGTTTCGTACTTCATACCTTGTTTGAATTTACAATATTTAATATGTTATATGTACAAGAAAGTTTAGTTTATTCATATCTTATTTGAAATTTACATTTTTTGTGCCTACTTGTAGCTCCCAGGATGTTTGAAAAAAGTAAGAGCAGGACCTAGAAGTGCAAGTGTTCCTCTCTATCCGTCAAACAGTCTACAAGCTTCTGGGCTATCGAGGGGAACAAATCAAGGACTATCTAGAACTGAAGGATTGTTACAAATCAGTAAGTAACAAACACACAACCATGGATAAAGAAATGGAAGAATGAAAATTGAAACATAAGATGAATGTAGAACAAAAACTTCAAATCTTGCACTCAAATCTTGCATTCTTTATAATTTTACAACAAGAACTTCAATAGAAAATTTAAGAAACCTCTAATTGAGCATAACAAAAATCAAATTATGATTAAGCTAAAAATATATATTACATGTGTACTTACAACTAGTTTTGTTTTTAACATAACAAAACTTCAACCAAACTTACAAACAAAAAATGCAAAAAAATTAAATATTTTAATATCAAAGCCAAAAAATCTCAATTGTCAACACCAAAAGTGTAAAAGCCTTTACAGACCTTACTCTTTGCTCATAGAGTAACCACGATGATTTTTTTTAGCAAAACAAGCATGTGAGAATACATTGTATTTATGTAAGTGTTATAATATACTGGTGATGTTCATTTATATATGCGAATTATACATTGTTACAGAATGGTCTTAAAGGTGACATGAACATGGTATCTCCCTTAATGGTACAACCGTTTACTGGCCAACAACACATGCCACCTCCTTGCTTGCCACTCACAATGCCTTTCCTACATCATGCTCAGAATTGACTATGTTGGTATTTCTGTATTGATTGCAACTTCATTTTACCCTCTCGTTTATTACACATTTATGTGCAATCCTTTTTCATGCTACATCTACTTAAGCTTCATAACACTGATGGGGATTGCCTTTCTGGTCTTCTCTCTTCTCCCATTTTTCCATAAGTCTATGTGGCACGAATATGAGATACTATAGGGTATGGGATACTTATGGGAGCATCAACCTAAGGCCTTGCAAACTACATGGTATGAGATACTAATGAGAGTTATTTATGGTTTGGAAGCAGTAATCTATGTGGCACGGATACCAGAAAGGTGGATGCCTGTGAAGTTTGATATTGTTGGGCACAATCACCAACTCTTTCATGTGTTGGTTGTGGCAGGGGCATACACACACTACGTTGATGGATTAATCTACCTAAGATGGAGAGATTCTCAAGGTTGTTAGGTACATAGTGAACCTTTTGTCTTTCTTTCTCTGGCCATCAATATTAACTAGAGTAAATTACATTCCCTTCTAACATTCTCCTTTTCTCTTAACTAGTGTTATTCAAAATGTTTCAAAATACTATAACTGGTTATATATAACAGAGATCACATCACAAATAAGCCATAACAACTTTTCAAAGAGAAGCCAAACAACATTTAGCCAACAATTAAGTTCAACAATAGATAAGTAAAAAGACAAGACAAAACAATTTAATCAATATAAATGGAGCATATAGATCAAGATTAGAAATCACAACTTTATTCAAACACTTGGAAAATGTTCAAAGTTCTCGTAAATTCCCAGAAATTGTAAATGAGGGAATACAACACGAGAACATAATATAGGATTTTAAGATGGGAAAGATACACAATGAGTAAAGTTACGCAGAGCTTCGATGAGCAAACACAAAAATAAAAGGCAAAGGGCAAGAATGGAGCCCGAATCAAAACTTATGATGATAAACTTTAAGAGGTTGACCTCCTTCACAACAGAGAATCGTCGTTGTTGCAGAGTGTGTTGTTGTTGCAGAGAGCGTTGTCGTTGCCGAGAGTGAGAGATGAGTAGAAAAGGTTAAAGAGAGAGAGATAAACTTAGAAATTCAACCCTACCGACTATTTGCTCAGATTTAAAAAAATTAAATAAGTTTTTGAAAAGTATGTTATGAGAGTATTTGTGCATATTTATTTAAATTAATTCATAATTCTTTTAATTTAAATAATATTTTGAATTTATTATTAATTTAATTTTATGTTTAAATAAAATTAAAAAGGTTAAATACTATTTTAAATGTAATTTTTAATTTAATATTTTTTATTTTAATATTATACTAAAATTAATAATTAGTAAATTTATTGATATTAATTTAAAATATTTTATAAATTAAAAATTAATGATTAATTTTATAAAATTTAATTACTTCAAAATTAGTATCTAAATTCAAATTACGGTGACTAAAAATTTAAGTATCTAATTATATGATGATTAGAAACTAAATTAGTTTCTAATCTTATTATTTTTTAAGACCAAAAATTAGTCTCTAAAATAGATTAAAGTGACTTAAAAAATGGTTTTCAATTACATCTTAACAAGAGACTAATTTTTTTTTTCTCTGAAAACAACTTTTATTTTTATTATTAGCTGTCAAAATTATAGTATCTAATTATATTATAATTTTTTATTAATAACAGATATTTTTTTAGTATCCAATAATTTTTAGTTTATAAAATAGTATCTAAATTAGTTACTATAAACACTATTTTTTTTTTCTAAATTAGTTACTATTAAATTATTTTCTTGTAGTGAAGATTTCAATCATGTCAAAATGATCATCTAAACTTGTATCATAATATATTTCAATCGATGATTGAGCAATGACCATGATTTCAGCTCCTCTAATAAGCTCAATATGAAAAAATAAATTACCTATTATTTTTCATGTGTTTCATGCATTATCATTCCAAAATTTATTAACCAGTTTGAGAAATATTTGTTTAAAAGTAAAATGTAAGACTGTCGATTTGGAATTCGAGGTTTGTACATATTTATATACCATAATTTTATTTATTTATTTTATTAATAGTTTATATGGAATCTTCAACATAATCTAAGAGCCAAAAGGTTGAACACATCAAACACCAAAATAGATAGTTATATAATAATCTTAAGAGATACGAAAAATCCAACAAAACCTTGTTAAATTAAATTTTAAATCTAAATCAATTTCAACCTCCCAAAAATAACTTATAAATTTTGGTTTGTAATTGATGTTCATAATATTTGAAATCCGAAGTGTATAACTGATTTATTTATTTTTTTTACCATAGAAGGTATTTTCTGAAAAATGTAAAAAATGTAAGGGTTTTAAAATATTATTTTCTCATTAAATTGTGCTGGAGGTGCGGAATAAAATATGGAGTGCAGGAAATAATTGCCCAAGCGGAAATGCTCATTGGGTCGTACGTTTGGGCCCATTTCATGAATACCAGTTCAATGGGGGTGGTGAATCAACACGACCTTCTTTGCTTCTTTTTCGGTTCTTCTTCTGCAATCTGCATCATATATGTATAGAGAGAGAGGGTAAAACCCTAATTTGTTGTTTTTCCATCTGTACGCTACAATCGAAGACCGTAATTTTTATTAAAAGGTAACCCTATCCCTATCTCTTAATTTTTCTTTCGCAATATTCTGTCAAGATTTAATTATTTTTTAAAATATAGGTAGATGAGATGGGTAAATTGGGGATAATATAATTGATTGTTAATTGCTAGGCGCAAAAAAAAAAAATGGTGAATTTATCGTATAGTTAGTCATCCAGTGTAATTTAAATGGGATTCTTTCAAGGTTTTGGATTTTTCCTTTTTTTTATTTTATTTAGAGTGTAATTCTGGTCCGGCAATAACGAACTTATGAACCCATTTGGTAAAATTAGGATTTGATTTTGCAGCATGGATGATTATGCTAAAATATTTTGTTTTTAGCTTTTGGTTAGATGAAAATTTCATTGGAATCATGTGGAACTGGGTCATTTCAGAAGTGCAGAGGGTGGTGACTTGGCAAGTAATAGGAAAACTTGGGATTCGTTTATCTTATTGCTTCTTCCAGTCTTGTTAATGCAATCAAATCTTATTAGATATTTAGGTAAAAGTGTTTTGTACTTATAATGTATATAGATAACTTCAACTTTATCTTGAATTTGCAACTGCAATGAAAAATGTTGCCTCTTCTGTTGGCTAAGTGATGATTGTACATCATGAAATTGCATTCAGTGGACTAGATCTAAGTAACCCTTTCTTAGTTGATGATGTCAATGACACTTGTGAACTTGCTGTTTTGAGTAACGTTATGGTGGATTGTTCTTGTGCAGGCTGATGTACATTCTATGATTCAGAGTTTTGGTTGAAGTATCACTTGTTTTCTTTGCTGTCATGGTATGTTCGATGTCAGATCTCTTAAATATGTTCTGTTTATTTGGTGTTTGATTTAATTTATTTGTAATTTTATAAATTTTGTCGTTCTGCTCTTCGTGGCTGGTTGAGAGATCTTGCAATGTCTCAGTTTAGAATTGCTTGTCTGAGGGGGCAACACTCTTCTTGGCTTGTAATATTTTTTTCCTAGTCGAAGCATTACATGTATATTTTACATTCAGGAAACTCAATCAAATGTAAGTATGTAGATATACAATAATTTCTATTAAACTGGAAAAGGTATTACCAAAAAGGGATTGACAAGATATCCTCCTCAAAATACAGCAACGAAAGAGCACATCCAATTCCTTAGAAACGACACATTCAGGAGTAGATTCAAATTTTGGAATTCTTAGAATCCACTTAACTAATATGAATATATGAAAAAGAAAGTACCTAAAATTGTTCATTTGGATTTTGATATCTTGCATATCTATTCTATATAGGACTTATTTTTTATGTATGGCTGAATGCAGGATCCCAATATTGATGATAAGAGTGAAAGTAGACTCTATATTGGTAACCTTGATCTTAGAATTACAGAGTGAGACTACCAAGACTTGACATTGGTTTTTGTTCTGTGATTCATGCACATACTGACATGTTTATTCTCTCATTTTCTTTTCAATGTTTTCCAGAGCTGCTTTGCTTAAAATGTTTTCTCCTTATGGAAAGATAATTTCTGAGGACTTCTTATGGCACACACGTGGCCCAAAACGCGGGGAGCCACGTGGTTTTGCTTTTATCCAGTATAGCACAAAAGAGGTAAGTTGATTGCACTCATTACTTAAGTCAGTTTCTAGCAATTTCTGATTTCTATCGTTAAAGTGAGAATGCAGGAAGCAGAATTAGCCAAGGAGAAAATGCATGGGAGGTTTGCCTGCGGCCGGCCACTGGTTGTTCGTCTTGCCGGTGAGAAGTGCTTGTTGGAAACAGCTGATAAGTCTACAAAAGCAGCAAGTGAAGGACAGAAGATGCTTCTCATTGGTGGTGGTGGTGCCATGGGACAGACAAGTCGTACTGCAAAAATAGCTGCTATAAAAAATAAATTGAAATCCTTGGAGGAGGAGAGTTCTAGGACCAAGAAGCAGAAGCAAAATGGCAACATCTCTTGAGTCAGATTGTGAGTATATAATATGTAGAATGAAGGGATCATTCAATAAATTTGAACTTCACATATTTAGTTCAGCTTGCTTTTTAGCCATAAGTCAGATTGTAACTGCAGAAGCTTACTTTTCATCTGAAGTCCAAATTGAAATTTAACTGGTTATTTTCTCTAGTTGAGGTAGAGTGGAATCCAGATTTTAAATGAAGTGGAATCAGAACATTTTGGGATTTTAGAAATTGAGAAGGTGACAGTTTTCAATTGATATGATTTTGTTAATAATTGTAGAATATTTTCCTTTTAATTTTGTGAATAAAATGGTGAAAATTAGTTAAAAAATGACACCCTTTTATTTTCTCTAGAAAGCCATTAAAAAAGGAATAAAATAAAAATGAATAATCTTTTAATTTGTAAAAAAAGATAAATCATGAATAAAAAAAATGAGGTTTTGTTTTTTAAAACTAATAGTTAAAAAAAGATGTTGAAATAAAAAAAAATAAGACAATAAGTTTACGTTAATTTATCGTCCCATTTTCTACTATAAAAAGTATTAAATTGCAGAGATTTTCTATTAATCATATGCTACTAGTCATGGTTTGTCTCAAAAGAACTTTTAAATGTATTTAGATTCAAGATAAGGTTTTTTATACTAAATATGTTTCTTGATATGAAAGTCACTAAGGAAGTTTATAACAACTGTTAAATCAATTGAGCTAAACTCCCTTAACAATTGAATATAACTTCATTTAATTATAATTTCCATGTATATTGTAGTTCTTCAAATTTTATGTAGCATTTGACATAAGAAAGTTTATATTTTTAACCAATTCACCTTTTGTAAAATGAGGTTTCAAGAATAGTAATATTCTTTAAAATATTTGGAAAAATATGTATATACTTTTAGTAAAATATTTTATTTTCAACAAAAGTTTATTTTAAGTTTAAATTAAGTAATTTTACAATTAATTAAAATGAAAAAAAAGTACATATGAAGGCACAATATTTTTATTTATACTTATTTAAAATTAATAGAAATTCATAATATTAAAATATATTTATCGGAGGAATTTGTGAGAGGCACCTAATATCGGAATAGGAAGAAAATATAAAAATTGAAGTTGTGGTACTATTATGTTACAAATTATCATTTCATGCATTCGTGAAAACTGAAAAAATAAATCAAGGTAGACAAAAATGATTGTGGATAAAAGTTAACCAACAATCCTTTATGTTTTTCTTTTATATGTGAATATCTCAAATAAGAATACCAAAATTAGTGTTGTGAAGGATACCAAAGTGAAAAGGGTGCAAACAATAATTGTTGTCGAACGGATTCATGAAGTCAGCAGAGCTAATCTATAATTAAAGGTTATTTAGTACGTTCTAAAACACGAGTCAATCCCCTAATCCGGAACACCAACAAAGACACATTAAGGTAATATAAATAACGCAGATTCTAAGAATTAAGTACGTCATTATCTACAGTACTCTGACAACCGAGTGCCGACACCTGTGCTGACTTGATTGTCGGAGTGTCTTATGCCATCCGAGTTTGTGCTACAACACGACCTTCTTTGTCGTGGGTGAATGGTCAGAGGGTTTGGGATTCCGACTCAAGGTGGTCGATCGGCCGTACCAATACAATAATAATACAAACTACAACCGTGGACGCTACTAATGAGAAGGGAGAGCCAATGACAAATACCATGCACAAAAAGAAGTCACACGAACAAGAAGTGAACTGTGGCAAAGAAGAACTAGAACTTGGGGCTTTCAATATATATATATATATATATATATATATATGTATATATATTGTGTTCCTGTTAGGGAGATGAGACCTAGAGAACTATTGAAGTCTTTGTCTTCCTCCTTCGGTCGGGCAGGTTGTTGGGTGCTTGACTAGGGTCCTTCTCGTCTTCGTGCTTCTCCTTCGGCTCTCGGTCTCGGTCGAACACTGAATGGGGGGGTACCTGCGGAAGACACTCCGACGCTCAAGTCAGTAAAGCGGGTGATCAGTATTCGGGTAGGTGCACAGTAATAAATGACGTACCTCACTTATGGGTGTATTACCTAATCCTTAATGACGGATTAGCTTAATTGACCTTGGTTTGAGCGTTAATTGATGTATGTGTCGGCCGGCCTAGCTGACCATGGCGGTTTCTCCTGTCTCGGCCAAGTTTCCATGGTTTCGGCCAGGTTTCTCTATCTCGGTCAAATAGACCAGGTCTCGAGCAGTTAGGTGAGTCTCGATCAGAGAGATCGAATGTCGGTCTCGTCCATACCAATACATATTTTTTTCTTTTTTTTAAATTTTTTTATAAATAAAATTGTAACAATTTTAAAACAAACAATATCTGAAATATAATAATTCACGAACTAATAGAGAAGAACACAAGATGAAGTGGAAGACGATGGTGAGAGGCATTCACGATATTAAAAGAGGATGTGGGACTACAATAGTTGTTAGGGGATGAAATTGGTGAGTGAGTGAGAGTAATTATGAAAGTTGCAATGTTGCCTATTTTATTATTGTATGATGTTGCCATGCCATGCATTCATGAAAACTGAAAAAACTATTAAGGGTGACCATAAACTTTTCTTTTGCCTTGTTAATATCTCACAGATGTAGGTCTTAGAAATTGAAGTTTCTCCTAGAGAATTTTCAGATCAACAAAAAATTGAATTACATTTCTTTCTTCGTATTTGATAGAATGAACTTATAGTAACAGATTTGAGATGAAAAGTGGTCTTTCTTTAAAAATCTTTCCAAAGACTTTTTAGCAACACTAGTGTACAATATTGTTAGCAATTTGAAGGGTTAAAGTTCTTATAATCTATAAAAAAACTATGACACTACATTTTTTTCAGGTCTCAAAACTAGTATTAATATTATTTGGTTTAAAAATACTTATATCAATAATTTTCAATTTGTTTTTAGATAAAATCATATTTCTACTCTGATAGTTAATTCTTCTTCATATTTCTACTTTAAGGATGCAGAAACAAGAATTATTCATGAATTTTATTCAGAATACAAATAATATAGACAAGTAGAATTTAGACATTGATAATTATAATTTTTTTTTTATAATGATGACTCCATTAACCTTTGAAAAATATTATAAAAAAATAAACAATAGTAAAAAACAGCAATAACAAAAACATACCTTAGCCTCATCTGATATCATCTAGAAAATGATAACACATTAAAAAAGGGATAAAAACATAAAAAAAGTTGAAAGACAAAACCATAACCTTTATGAAAAACAAAAAAATTAGAGAAGAAATGAGTCTCTCAAAGATTTTTATTTTCCTGTGAAATGGAAGGTTGAGAGCCATGGAGAGGAAGAAGCTGTAATCGAAGAAGAACACCATGGTTCTAATTAAAAAAACAAAACTTATTTCTATTATGAAAACTTTACACTGTGAGACTTAACTTGATTTACAACATTTTATCCAAGTTTTGAAGACTCTAACTGAAAAAAACTAGTATCACAACACTCATAGCATTTCCTTTTAGAATGCTTTCTTTGACAACAAGAGCGTTTAGAAAATGTTGAATATATAAAACTATATAATATAACCTTCACCTACTTTTTTTTTAAACTTATATTGAATTTGATGAAGAAATTTATGAAAATATTTCTTTTTAAATTATTTCAATAGATTTTTCCAAGCCTTTATATAAACTCTCATTAGTTAAACTTTTTCCGGAAAGTTGTTTATCGATATATTGACACCATACACAATAAAAAACATGCACATGATAAAAAAAAGCTATTTTAATTTATTTTTTAATGTAAAATATTATTATATTATTATAATGATTTGTGAAGTATATGTATCTTACTTTTTTGGTGTCAACAAAACCTTTTCCTTATCTAAAGTGTTTTTTTTAGCAAAAGAGTGATAAACGATTTGAATAATTTGAATAGTGAGAAAGAAAATAAAACAACACAATTACAGGCTTTTTTTTTCTTCTCTCATTTTTTATAAAGAGAACTAGGTCTTTACTTGCTCAATTATTTGGTGGTTGAGTGGTAACTTTTTATGAGGAAAAAACAAAAGTTTTTAATCCTCATTTAGTAAACATTGTATGAGGAAAAAAATGTGGGCAACTAAATGTGATTAAGCACACAATTTGGGTTGAATCTTTCAGTGCCTCATAATTTTTAATCTGATTAGAAAAAAGCGAGTGATTCTTATGTTGGAGTCATGCATTTGATAATTTTTTTATTATAAAAGGGTTCAGGTTATGTATCACTATGTAACTTGACATCTCAATTAGGTTGACACATCAAACAATAACAATCATCTGCCATCACATTTGAAAAGAGTATTATTAAAAAAAGAACAAAGAAGAAAATACAAAAGTATAGGGACTAAACAAAAACTCATATGTTAACAAAAACGATAAATAGGTAGACTATACCTATTCATAAAGAATTCTAAGAACAAACTAGATGGAAACCTATTATACCAATGAAATGATTCTCTATAAATAAATCATAAATTAGCCAACTTATCAGCACATGTATTTCCTTCACAAAAAATATGAGTAACCCTAAACCTGATTTTTCCCGCAGTAATTAAGACAAGTATTTCATTGATTACGAAGCATCCACAGAACATTAGTTAGTCTTAGAAGTAAACGCAACACAAACCAAAGCAGAATCACATTCAAGCCAGACATTAGTAAGTCACATCTTTTGAACTTCCTCCATAGCATGTATAACTCCATAAAACTCAGCAACCATAAAGTCTGAACTTCAAGAATTGCAGAGAAAACACCAATAAACTCTCCGATACTGCCACGAAAAATACCTGCACAAGTAGCAAGACCAGAATACCCCTAGCAGCACCATCAATGTTAATTTTAACTCAGCCTGGTGAAGAAAACTCTCATCTAACAGGAAGAGGACGAAGAACTTTACTTGTACGAGTACTAATACTAAAAATATTTTAAAAACGTTGAAATCCAATATATCATCCTTCATTTAAGTTTTAGACAAATTTCCCACTAGACAAGTTAAGTCTTTAATTACTGAAATAACCCTAGAAACCTCAATCTTATCTTGAAATCTAGCATAATTCATCATAGACATATCATCCAAATAGAAAAAGTTATCATAACAAAGTTAATCAATTTAACCAAATGACTACCATCGCTCTTAATAAAAGAAAGAAGATAATAATTTTTACAAAAATGAAAAGTAAGAAAAATCTGTCGAACTCAACTCCAAATATGCAAAGCATTGAAACATTAAAAAAAAATTATATGCCCGAATAGATTTATCGTACTTTTCATAAAGTGTATACATAAAATATATATTATATACAAATTTTTATTCTGAATACGTTGATGGTAGGATTTGCATTTGATAATTGAGCAGTGGGCCAATCATAGAAACTAGAAAGGGAAAACCCGTGCTAAGTCGAAGCTTTGGGGAGATATATTTCCTTTGTTTTATTATTTTAAAATTAAAAAATAGTATGTTTCTTTACTTTTCTTATGTTCTCTATCTTTTATTCTGGTTTCCAAACAGATTCCTACTTCAGTAATATATCTATTATTATGATTTCCAGCATGACATAAATGAGATTAGCTATCATGAAATATGCTAGAAGCACAATCATGAATAAATAATATATCTAATTTACATAATGGCCAATAATATATATAATTTATCTTTGGTTCAATGTTTGTTCCGGATTCTTTCCTACTTTTCTTCCATATCACATTATATATTGTTTTCTGAAATGATTTTAGACTATTCTACTTTCTAAGATGCTATTTCATTTTCTGATTGGTATCTATGACAATTCAATATCATGTGACCTATGAAATGTTATGGAGACTGCCCTGTTAAACACAGCAAGATAAAAAATATCACCTACAAACTTATTCCTCCCAGGAAAGAGCAATGTAATATTTAAAAAAGATTTAGAACATGACAAGGTCTTGAAAAGCTTAAGAATTTTTATCTAAGTTCTAAAACTAGAGATTTTAAATTGAACAGTTGGTTTTATATCATTCTTGTAATCGAATCTTTGACATTAATAAAACCATCACAAATTATTTTTCTAGCAATTTCAAACTACCATTGACTAATTCCAAAGACCAAAGTACAAGAAGATACATATAGCTAAATATAATTTCTTAGTCAAAGACCAAATTAAAAATTCCAAAAAAGTTTAGAGACCTACTATTACATTAAACCCTTTTATATTTAAAAAAAGGATAAAATTTAAACTTCTCTAAAAGAGGCAGGCCAATCAAATATGAGAAATACAGAACACAACTTTCAGAATGAATTGAGGCCTTGATCCTAAAAACTAACAATACATGTGCCACAAGTGTAAGATTATACATATCACAAAAATTGCATATAGTACTATAAATATTTTCAGTATTGTTCTCTAATCAAATGTTAAGTTTTACTTTGATAATTTGCATCTAAGATGTATTAAATATGATTGAAGAACACTACCAGTCTGAGCTCGCTATATTCATTTGCAATATTTTAGAGGATTTCCTTTAACAAAGCAACACAAAATATATCATATATCTTTTAAGCTGAATTCTTTGCAAGAACATAAACCAGTAATACTCTTTTCTTCATGGAGGCAGAATGTCTCTACTAAATAAGATAAACTATAAAAAAAACCATAAATTACAGAGATTTCATCAAACAATAGTATAAATCACTTCAAAATTTAACCCCCACGGAATCTATTTTTTTTTATACACAAATGATGACAGACTAAGAATTGAAGTTCTGAATCAATATATAATGTATTTATTATATCAACTAACCTAAGCAACAACAGGAGATTGACTTTTACAAAAAGGAGTAAATTTTTTTAAAAAGAAATTAGTACAAATACCAGCTTCCAGATATAACTTGGGAGTTCAAAAAATTAACAAGCCGGCAGAGTTAGTAAGATTTGGCAAAAATAGCCACTTCTTCAGCAGGATTACCAGTCATCAAGCATGTTTTATTCCCTTGTGGCTGTTCAAAAGGAAAACACCTAATAGTTGCTCCGGTTTCCTCCTTCACTTTTAACTCGTCTTCATCACTGTGACATTGTGTAGAGCATGATATTAGAGAGTTGTGAATTAATTAATGCCCTCCTCTATATATATTAGAGTTAGAAGTTATTTTTTCAACATCAAAACATTAATATTTAATATGAAAAAATAGGGGGGAAACAACCTAGCAGACCAAGGGCCCCTTGCCCATTTTCCTTGAGATATTGCAGCTTTAAGATCATTGTATGTGGTCACATCTACGATATTACTGCAAGAAAAAAACTGAGCATGTCAATTTGCCTACCTACACCACTGAAGCCCAGAACATATGCGCAATTGGGTGAGCATAACATAAAATAAAAGGTGAAGCTTAAGAACTTAAGCAAAAGCAATGAGCCATTGAGTTTAACCGCATTAACCTATTATTAGTCTGTAATTACAATTTTACTGAAACCATTTGCTGGAGGTTTGGAACATTTTAACTACTATAGGAAGCCCTCATTCCAATTGGTAGCAATAGTTTTTGTCACCACCAAAGCATTAGAGACAGTTCTTAATGAAATTATAGTCAGGGACTTGGTTTCGTCAGTCCAATAATTCACGGTGCAAATATCTATTAAAAGGTCAGATCTGAACTTAGACTAGAACCGTACGACTCAAACCACATATTTGTTATTGAAGTAAATCAATCCACAGAATTTTCTCCGCAAAATTTATGCAGGCTAAGTACCAAACTGTTTTGACAGAGTTCAAGATTAAGCATTTTGCTACAACTAATATTCTTATATTCAGGAAACAGATGGTTAATGTGATTAATATTAAAATTTAAAGTGGCTATTTTGAAGAATGCAAAGCATGTTAGAAAAGTTATATATAGGAGTCACAAACTAAAAATAGCATTGAAGGAAAGAACCTGTCTCGAAATGCAATTGCCCTTTCCAAAAGAGACGACTGTATTTCATCTAACTTGTCTTTAACATAAGCCTCCAAATTTGAAGGTTCCATAGAGATTCCAAACACTTTTCCTTGCTTCCCAGGGATATCTCTCCTGGATATTACCACACTTCCACTAGCCACATCACGGGGACCAATTTCAATTCTAAGAGGTACTCCCTGAAATATGAAGAGATGCAAATGATATAAATAAATCAGATACTAAAAACAGAATAAGACCCTGCAGAATGTGCTGAAGCAATGCACATTATTTGGTCCCAGAATATCCATTCAAGTTTAACACCATACCTTCATTTCCCAGAAATTGAATTTCCATCCAGGGGTTCTTTGATCTGAGTCATCAAGTTTAACTTTAATCCCTGATTTTTGAAGTACATCCTTTACAGTCAATGCTGCATTTAGAACTGCAGCTTTTTCATCATCCTTCTTCCAAATGGGCACAATTACCACCTAAACCAGCAACAAATTATTTTAATTACAATATGAAAGTACAGGCCTGGAATATTATGATGCATAGAAGTTTGGACTTTGGAGTAGAAGAGATTTTTTATTTTATTTTAAGTCACATTCTCTTTATTTGAGAATATTTTAGAATGAAAGACTACCATGTAACTTTTTAGCTCCCTAACTATTTTTATAAACATTTTGTAAAGAAAAAAAAAGCTTTTGTAGCCTCCCCCTCCAAGCTCTTCCAGCCAATCATACCCCTTAATGAAATTCAGTAAGCAGATCAAGGAAATTAGCAATGAGATACTAACATATGAGTCAAATCATGTGTATTATGTATAAATAAATTAATACTAAAAACACCACTTCAACACACTGCCTGAAGAGGCAGCTTAGCATATCAATATGACAAAAGCAGGTTCTGGATGAAGTGTTGAAGGATGTTCTGTAAGAACATTTACAGCAAAAGTAGGGAAGTATATTATTCACCACCTTTGCTGCACCAAGGTGCCAAATTTTCCAACTACGAACAGCTAAATTTAACCAATGGTGTCTACACCACAAGGTTTAGACATCAGTAGACCCAAATGTACCTGTATCGGCGCAAGCTTTGGGGGAAGCATTAGGCCTGCATCATCTCCATGTGTCATGATGATGCCTCCAACAAAACGGGTACTAATCGCCCATGATGTCTGCCAAACATGTTCCCTAACTCCATTTTCATCTGTGAACTGCACAATTACACATTTTGAACAACTGCATTCTCATTGAAAAGATTATATTAATATTTCAAAAAGAAAGAAAAAATAAATAACAGTTAACCCCATAAAAGAAAAGGGACAAAAATAAATAAATAAATTTAGAAGAGTAAACAAAATCTAGATACTGGCATGCTGCAAATACTAAAAGATCAACTTTAGTATGTATTCATGTATTTCATGGCTTGGTATTTAGAAAAAGGATTGAGTTACTTGCTGGGAAAAAAGGCACAAACCAATGATCATGTGAAAAAAACAGTAGAATTTAGAAATATATCATTATATTATATTTGCAAGAACTGGGATTTATCATAAGTAGGGAAATTATTAGTAGGTTGGTCCGTTTAGGACTTTTTCAAAAAGTTTTAATTTAAATCAGAATGTTTATAAAATATTAGGATTAATTTTGCTCAAGTTAGGGTGTTGTACTTCCACTCTTCTCCCATGTATATAACAGATTTCTCAATCCTACATTAGAAAAATGATTTTCAGATGAAAACTATTTAACCATATAGCTCCAACTGGAATAAATAAATGACCTTCTTTTTGCAACTGACATTAACAAACAAGTAAGAAGGCATGGGTGTATAACTTGCAGGAAAATCTAATGAAATAAACAAGAGAAATTGAAAGCAGAATGCCAGCATACTTTGTAGTTTTATGGGCTGAAATAAATAAATCTAAAATGCTATGTCAACGAAAAATTTATTAGTTGTAGACACCAAGGTAGTAAGTATCTTTCAATACACTATTCTTATCATACAATATGATATAATTCTCTACCACTGATACAACTCGCTACAACACTCATTTTTGCTCCCAAATTGGTCTTTTGTCTCGTTCAAATTGCAGGCAGAATCACATGAGTCGCAATTTTGATTTGAATCATGCACTAAATCGTGGGTAGAGTCATACACAGGTTGTGTGACCAGGTTAGAAAAACCCTAAATCTGCTTATCTTTTGTGCGAATATGAGCAGAAAGAGAGGCAAAAAGATCTTTCTTTTACCTCCAGCCATGCCACTTAATATTTTGCCCTTTTCCTCACTTCTAGATTCAGTTATAATCTCTCTTCTCCACCTACACCCCTCACCCACTTATCTCTGTCTTTTCCTCATGTTTACTTAATAAATTATAAATGTCAGTGGTTTCTTATTCGTTTCCTTCTACTCCTCAAAAACACATGTTGTTTCAGTGATGTAGATCTCGGAGACGAAGATGATGCAATATGAATGATTTTGGATAGAATTTTTTGTTTGTTTTTTAGGCTGTTTATTATGTTTAGAGTAGTGTAGCAGAAAAAGCCATAGTTTGCAATAATAATGCAGTAACAGCAACAACACTTATTTTTTGGATGACTATAATGCAAAATTTGTTTAACAGCATATAGCCAATTTTATAGGAATTAGCATTTGGTGGTTGTGTTGCTGAAATTGTGCAGCAGAAATACATGTACAAACACTCGTTTTGACTATGGTTGTATATTTGCATGTTTACATACATATTTAAGTATATGTTATGCTTTTTAATATTTAAGAATCTTACTATTCATAATTCAAAATATAGTCTCTCTGATACATCTTTTGTATCTCAAATTCAACTACCATGGTAGACACAAACCCAAAAGTAATCCCATATCACAAAAGAAATCCAGATGAAGGAAATACTATGTATTCGGAAATAATTAAAGCAGTACATCAGACCTGTGTTCCAAAGGCACGGGCAAAGTTTTGCCCAAGGTTATGACTGGTTCCTGCTTGTAATGCTTTCTTGTCACCCATCATAGCCTCAATCGTATAGGTCTTACAAGCACCAGCAAATGTTTCCACTTTAGATTTTCGACCAGTAATAACAGGTATTGCGGCTTGCTCGTATGCAAATCTGGTATAGATATCAATCATCTGTATAGCCTGCAGTAGAACATGATACTGTCGCTTTAGATTATCTGATAATACATTTATTCCGGTAAAGATTTTACCATCTTGACATAGATAAGATATGCACCTCATTTTCTGCCTCCTCTGGAGTAGCATGAGCAGTATGTCCTTCTTGCCAAAGAAATTCAAGAGTTCTCACAAATGGTTTAGTGCGCATCTCCCATCTAGTCACGTTTGCCCACTGAAAGGAAGTTGGCAAAATTGTACGCCATTCAAAAAGTCCATGTTCTTGCTCACAAAAAAACACACAACAGCATTACCTGATTAATCATGAGAGGAAGATCACGATAGCTATGGATCCATTGAGTAAACATATGATTCACAATGGTTTCACTTGTAGGCCGGACCTGCCACAGCCTCAACAAGTGCAAAAATCAAAAGACAAACCCTTAGGTCACAGCTTTTCAATCAATATAACAGATTATTAATCACTTTAATTCTCTTAAATATTACAACAAACATTATAAATTTCACCCATGAAAGCAACTGTTATAAACAACTGAAAAGCATACATACCACGAGCTTCTCTTCAAGTTCCTTTCCACCCCCAATTGTCACCACAGCTAATTCAGGACTAAAACCCTCAACATGACTAGCTTCTTTCTCTATAAATGAGTATGGGATAAACTGCAGCACAGTTTAAAAAGATGCATCAAACAAATGATAGATACAATTTATGCTGCGGTCATAATCTTTGTACACCACATTATCAAGATCTCACTTTGCTAACTCACTTTTTGACAAGACATATAATAATGGCTCACTATAGTAAGAAAAATCCAACCTCTTTGCAATCCCTCTCTACATTGTCGAGGTTAGCATAGAAATTCTTGGATAAATTTTAGACAAATATATTATTAAGGAAACATTTGGAAGAGCTTACCAAGCTTATTTGGACTGATGAAAGTGGCACAGACATGTTCGGGTTCATAGCTTAATTTAAGCCCAGGTTATAGATTTTCATTAAGTACTCATAGGAGAAGAAAATGCGATCAGAAAATGAATTATACATCTTCCATCAGTTTAATTACGCAGTTCAACTTTTGTAGAAGTTTGGTCATCTACCTTGTCCAAAAATTGAGGTACGTAAGTTTATTTTAACTTATAGGGAAAAAAGTTTGATTCATTTTGCTTTCTATCTTGCTTTCTTATAAGTACTAAATTAGAAATGTATCCTGATAGAGTCAAAATTATTTAAATTCTTACCAAACAAGAGCTTAGTGATAAGAATGAATAATATGAATCTTAGTGAAATAAGCTAAGAAGAGCTTTCAAGAAAGTCATAAATCACTACCAAAGATACATAAAAGCTCTTCCAAACACAACCTTTACATTAGCTCCTTTAAACTCATATCAACAAGTTTCAAGCAGTTAAAGCTTATAAATTGGTGTGGTAAGTTATTAATTAAGCCGTTAAGTAATCTGTTTATCCAAACACACCCTAATAACCGTAAATAATCAATTTATTAACTATGGTAGTTAACTTTTACCTGGGGAAAATACATGTTACTATGCCCAGTCTCCTTGAACTTCACATTCAAGTACTCCTACACCAAACCAAAAAATAAAAATAAAAAATTAAGTTAAACTAACTGAAATTATGAAAATAAAAGGTACAAGTGGCGAGAAAATGCAAAGGAACCTGAATGGCTTCCCAAATGGCGTAACCGTAGGGACGAATGACCATGGTACCGCGAACCGGACCATAATCGGCCAACTCAGCATTGGCGATAACGTCGAGATACCACGCGTTGAAGTCCTGTGATCGTGGCGTGATGACTCGCTCGGGGACTCGGTTCTTCGAGTTGTTGACTCGGTCCTGTGTCTCCGCCGTAGCGCTCTGGGCGGAGAACGAGGCGGCGAGTGGTCGTTGCCGGATATGGTGGCGCCGCCGCAGAATCAGGGGGGAACGGCGCGCGATGGCGGCGGAAGAGGGCGGGGATAAGAGGTGGGTGAAAGAGGTTAGCCTGAGAGACAACATCTGTGGCTTTGGAGCAGCAGTGACTGAAGAGTCTCCAGATGAGGTTTGGTTCTTATTAAAAGGTTATTGTAACATTTACAACTTTATTTTCAAAATTATTTTATAAACTTTATAAATTAAATATTTATGATTTTGTGGTAGCTTCTTTGATATTAATTTGGCCTCAACCTACATAATAATTCATTATGCCCAAAAAAAAAAAAAAAATCTCTATAAAAAATTATGATGAGTTAAAGTTTTTTTCCACAAAATTTTATAAATTATTTTAATTATTTTATTTAAAAAATAAAAAACAAACAAGTTTTTTATTTTCAAAATAAAAAATCAATAGACCTTTAATATAAATTCCATACAATTAAAATTGCCTATGGGTAATAACAACTTGATGACAATTTTTTTAAAAATATGCACGACTTTTTGAAAAAAAAATTAAAATCGAATTTCTGTCTCACGATTTATCTATTTTTTTATTACAAAAATTTTATGCACATTTTAGTATTTTCTATAAAAGGATTTTCCATAACTAGATTTCTTAAGTATATTAACAATGATTAATAATACTAAAGCATATAAAAAAGTTATATTCAAGTAACGCAATTTCTAAATATGCACCTACAAGCACATTATCAAATAAAAATAAACATGCAAATTAATTTGGAAAAAATAAAATAAAAATAGAAAATTGTGTACTTTATTTTCTCTTTTGTGTAAAACATCTTTGAGTTTATATTAAAATAATTAAAACGTGATAGCTCTTTTTTGTTTGACTTAATTTATTTTGGTTTAACAAAGTAAAAGAATTAACTGAATCTCGTTGTTAAGTTTGGTAAGTTCTATAAATATTAATCTAGATTGTTTTATTAGCTTAGTGAGTTAAATGTGTTGATCAACTTAACTTAAAAATAAATAATTTTTCTGAAGAACTTATATTTTTATAAACTTTCAACAAATTAAATCACAAATTTTCATTAAGGGTGTGTTTGGATTGGGGAGAGGATTTGAGGGAGTGAATTTGTAGTGATTTGAGAAGAAAGTGTGAAGAAAGAGATGTTGTTTGGATTAAGGTATATTAGAGTGGATTTGTGAGGAAAGTGAGGAAAATTTATTGGAGTTGATGAATGATATGATAATTATAAGGGTATTTTTAATTTTTTTAAAATGTGTAAAGTGTAGATTTACAAATTTACCCATATTTTTAAAAATATTTAAATAATAAAATATGAGATAATTTTTTTATAAATTTAAATTAATTTTTGTTAATATATTAGAACTAATTTAGAAAAAATACAAAATAATTTAATTTGATAAAAATAATATTTAAATATTTATAATTATAAATATTTAATAAAAAAATATTTTTATAATAAATAACATTATTATCTTTAACTTTATTTTTTATAATTAGTATAATTATTATATAAATTTATTTCTTTATTATTAAAATATATATTTATTTTTATTTATTTATATTTATAATTTATTGTATATCTATAGTATGATTAATTATTTTATTTATATTTGTAATTCTATTTTAAATGAAAATAAAAATATTTTGAGTTTAAAATAAAAAGAATAACAAAGTAATTTCCAAATAATTAATTATATAAATATTTATATATTTATATTATATATATAAATATTTATATATTGTATTTCTTCCTAGAAACAAACACAGCATAATTCTTAAAGTTTCCAATGATTATAAAATAAAATTCCTAAATAAAATACAAGTCTTAAGTTATTGTTCATTAATAATAAAAAAAAAAAAACTCCATCATTGTTCTTTATCCATCAAAATTAAACACTAAAATATATAAGAACTTAATCATATTTAGTATATCTTCGTTTGTAATATATATATATATATATATATATATATATATATATATATATATATATATATATATATATATATATATGTGTGTGTTAGCTAACAATAAAGAGTTGTTAAGTGATAAAAAAATTCAAAACCATGATAATTTATTAGCACACTAGAACTAAGACTAAAAGCACACTCCCTAACAACTCCAATGTTCAACACATCATAAAAGTTATCTTAAAAAGAGGAGTCTTGGTGGTTCTCCAATAAATCAACACATTCAACTTTGTAAAAAACACTTTGGATCAAGATTTGTTTTTTCTAAACATAGATTGAATTCAAACTTTTTATTGTCATTATAATATCTTGACTTAAATAATCAATATTTTTTTTTATGATATTAGAGTCTAACACCCAATTTTGTCTAAGTAATTTGAAAAAAAAAGGTATAATCTTGTTTGAAAAAAATCTAAAACTTTAAAATATATTTTAGTTTTTTTTTTATCTTAAATATGTTGAATTTTTTAAAAAAAGAATTGTAACATATTTATTATTGCTTTTTATACATAATTACGATTAAATAAAATAATCTATTATTCTTCTTCTTTTTCTCTCTTTTTTATGTGTCTCTTACTCTTCATCCTTCTTACCATAACTAGGTTTATCTATTAGTTCATTATTATCAGTTGGAATATGAAATGTGTCCTTAATATTTATACATTAAGAGCTCTATAATATGTACAAATCGTCATCCTTCTTCTTAACTAATATAATTGGAAATGAAAATGGACTTATACTCATTTGTATAATTTCTTCATCCAGCATTCCTGTTATCAATTTCTCAATTTCCTCCTTCTTGCTGAGGATATTTGTATGCTCTAACCTTTACAAAGGTTTAACCTTCAACCAAGGGAATAAAATCATCATGATATTTCGGAGGAAGTAAATCAGAAGGTGTATCAAACACTTAAAGAAAATTGTATAGCATTTGTACTGATTAGGTAATCGGAAGTGATGATGTGGCAGCAAGCGATAATATAGGCGTGTTGAATGGGACACCTAGCTGACAGAAGGGAAGTACATCGGGAAGTCTGTGTAGTCACCAATTGTTGGCTTGGCGTTCTCCGATCTCTAGTATGTATAACCGGCGGTCACCAGGCTTGCGTCATAGTCGCCGTATGTGAGTTTTAGGCGATCAAGTGGTTAGAGACCGCCTAAAGGGGCA
>Ga0123342_1003222_pt1 | contig 26403 bp, 9 predicted proteins | sample Turbeawhitnodule_FD_89960 | JGI IMG/M metagenome (GOLD analysis project Ga0123342, IMG submission 89960) | Root nodule microbial communities of legume samples collected from Mexico - Turtle bean Mexico white nodule | ecosystem: Host-associated > Plants > Roots > Nodule | place: Mexico: Nepantla...
TAGACCAACCTTCTTCTCCCATGCCAAGAAGTCTAGCACCCATTACCAAACCTTCTCCAACACACCCCCTCACGTCGAGGCTACCAACTCGTGCGTGGAGATATATGTTATGGGTGGTCCGATAACGGCCCGATGGCGGGTGGCCTGATAAACCCAACAAATACTCGCTAGGATAAGCTATGATACCATGTTAAGAAAATGATAAAAAAGGGTAAGAAGAAGAGATGTTTCTTATTATCTTATGTGTATTGTTACATCACTTCATGTATAGGAAATATATAGGGAGTTTCTCTCTTCAAATTACAATCTAATTAGGTAGGGATACTAATCATGAGATTCTATAATTATTAAATTAATTGCATATAATTGGGTACAATATCGTACAATATTGCATACAATAATTGCATAAAATTATTACAATATTACAATCCATTTTCTGTTGTTTTCGCAACTCCATACAAAATTACAAATTAAAGCAATGAATGGAGAAGACAATTTCCATCATTTGGTATCAGAGTCATGATTAGGTTGAGATAAGTAGCTCTTATTCTTCTAAAAAAATCTCCATTACTTTCATGTTCTCCTCATTGTATTTTAATTATCTTGAACATATTTTGTTTTCATTTGTATGCTGTTTTAGGTGCTCTATTTTTGTAGAACCATGTGTGCTTTTGTTTTGCTTGAGTCTTGTTTCATTTTATTTGGATAATTCACTTTTATTGTGTATTATTTTAATTTTCTAAATTTGTTCTATTTTTTCAAGCAATGTTGAATCCATAGTTGTTATAAAATTCTTGTAGTACTTTGATCAAATATTATTTTCTTGCTTTGATGTCCACAAAATATATTAAAATACTCTACAAGAAAATCATTAAATAAAAACTAATTTTAGAGAAAAATAATAATTAGTTATACTGACTAATTTAAATATTATTTTATAAACAAAAATTATTTGTATCTAAAGTAGTTTTCATTATTAATAAAAATTATAAATTAATTATTAAATTGATATTTAGTTAGCTACTAAGGTTTTAACTACTAATTATCTTAATTTTCTCGTGAAAATCCACTTAAGTGTCTAATCATTGTCTTATTGTGAAAAACTTTTCAAAATATTTTTAAAATATCTATTTAACATGACCTCTAAAGACAACCTATTAAATCAATTAGTTTATCGAAACTAAATATTATTTGTTATGATAAAAAAAAATCATAGATTATTTTGTCTTTGTCTAAGAAAAATATATTGTCTTTAATTAGACTATTGAGACAAAATCGTTTAGATACAATCATCTAATAATAAAAATTGGTTGGGTTAACAAATCTATCATGCCACCACCAACTCCATTTACTACCTCTCTCTTTCCACCCTTCCACCAATAGCCCTTGAACCAATACCTCTTACACCATATGTTTTTCAAATAATTCATCATTTATCCCTCCAACTCAGCAATCACTTCTCCTAAACCTTAACCCTTACATTCATAAACTCTATCAGCCTTTCAATCATCAAACAAGTCCATCAACCAACTAGTTGCACCCATGCAATCGTGGTCTTCTCATCCCTCTCTTTTTTGGGATGAAAAGAATGTGAAAAGTTGTGAATTAGTTATTTTTCATAGACATTCTTCTTCTTGAACATGTATTAAACTTCTGAGGAATCTTTGTTTATATTTCTTTATAATGCATGAATGTCTTATCCATCTCCATGTCTTATTCTTATTTGTGTTATGGTATCTTATTTTTGTTTTCACACTATATGTCATATCACATATGCTTTGTTTCATATATATATGTTATTTATATGTAGCTATCGTCTTATCGTCTTGTGAGGAATGCTTTGCTAAAATAAGTTAGATTATTTGATTTTTGCTTAGATAAAAATCAATCGTTTTTTTTTCAAAAATGTCTTAATATGCTACGATAGATATACTATGTGATAACAAAACCTTTGTTAAACTTACTTGATCAAATGTGCTTTAAACATTTAATTGTCTTCATGCTTTGCTTTGATATTTTATCATCCAAACATACTAAGAAAACTTTGTGTTTCGAAAGTGAAAACCAAGCGACTAAATGGATGATGATAGCATGTTTCATTATGATAAAAGTACAGTTACTTGCAATCATAAAAAAAGAAATATTATACTTGAATTGTCTACTCTCAAGAATGTAGTCATGTTTTCATAAAAGACGTAGACATCCTTAGTGTCTTGATCCTAACAAATAATATTAAGTTTTGGTACACTAACCTTGATCAAAAGAAAAGTATACTTTGCACAAAATATTTAGTATTACATTAAATATGTCAACAACATAAAATCATCACGCATCTCTAAAAGCACTAACATAAGATAAATGATATACATATACTCACTATTCTTTAGACTACCTACTCATACTTATTTTTTTAACCATAAAAACTCTATTCATCCCTTCTTAGAACTAATATTTTGTTTAAATTTCTAAACTATTTTATAAAAATTAATATAAAGTAATTTTAACTTAACAAATTTGATGGAATACCATCCCAGCCACCAAAACAATTAGGCTCATAAGAGAAGAAGTTTTGATCATAATATTCTTTTATAGAGAAATCTCCTTCTGAAGCCTTGTAAATCTTTTATAGAGTATATAAGTTTTTAATTTCAGTCTTTAAATTATGTATATGAACTTTGAGCCTTGTATTTCAGTCATTTTAATATAAGATTGTAGAATTTTAGAGAAGTTAAGTGAAATGCCTAGATGGCACACACAAGGTGCCACACATAAGCTTCCAACATGGCGCCTTCCTTTTTCCTTCCTTCTTTTTCCACAAGGTGACTTTTCCTTTGCTTTATGGAGCACATGTGGCGTCTCATGCTCGTCTTCACCTCTTCCTTGTGCCACATGTCAAATTTTTAATGGAGAGTTTTTCAAGACATGACAATCCACCATTTGAGAGTTTTTAAGGTGTCACATGGAGAGTTTTTTAGAGCTCTAATAGTCACACTAGTTTTATAAAGAGAGAGTTTCTTTTATGTAATTCTAAGACTTGAATTGAGTAATGAACTTATGTCGATTTCTCTCAAGTCTCACTTTTCTCTTATGCTCCTCTCACTCTAATGGTGTGTTTGGATTGGGGAGGGGATTTGAGGGAGAAGATTTGAAATGATTTGAGAGGAAAGTGAGATTGTTTGGATTTGAGTATATTAGAGTAGATTTGTGAGAAAAATTTATTGAAATTTGTAATTTATGTGATATTGTGAAAGATTTTTTTTAATTTTTAAAAATGTATAAAATGTAAATTTACAAATTTGATAAATAATAAATTTTTAAAAAATTATTAAAGAATTTATTATAAAAGAATTTAAAAATATATATTAAAATTAAAATAATTTAAAATAAAAAATTAATATTAAATTAAATAAAATACGTATTAATAATTAAAACTAATATTTTATTTATTATAATATAAAAATTAATATTAATAATTAATAAAGAAATTATAAGTGTTATATATATATATTAAAATATAGTTTACATACATAATCATATATAATTTATTAATTTTTAAAAAATAATAATGTAAAGTCATCTTTCTGCAAATTTTATCATGAAGGAAGATAAAGTTTTAAAGCAAAAAGTTACATTGTTTTTTGTGTTTTTACTTTTTTTTTTTTTTTCGTTTTTTCAACTTTTTCTACACTATTCTATTCCTCATTTTTCCGCGCCGGAACCAAACGTTCCCTTAAGTGTAGAAGTCTTATAAATTGCTAGAAAGTTGGTCTAACCTTCTTCCTAGTACCTTTCTCCTTAATACTGCAAAATTCATCCATTTTTATCCATTGTTGATCAATTCTTTTCTTGTCATGTCTTTCCTAATCATTGAAATCATCTACCGCCAAAAAAACTTATAGAAAGAATAAAGAGAACTCCATAAAATATATATATATATATATTTTACAAATATTTTTAGAAAACTTTACACCAACAAACCTTTAGGTTAATTTTTAAACTTTAACTGTAATAATGATTTAGAAATTCAAATGATAGACATTTTGTTAATAGGAGAAATGATATATCCTTTCTCGTTTCCCTTCTTTTTACCTTTATATTTCTCTGACTCTAGGATGAACTAAACATCTTTTCTAGTTTAAACTTTACTTTTCTATAAATTCTGATGAATTTGCTTTTTATCCATTTTCGTAGATATTTCATATTTCTATTTTTAGCATTATAAAGTAAGTTTAAATATTACTTAAACATACAATTTAATCATGAATATATTAAATTTGCAATTAAAATTAATTAATTTATAATTTAAACCACGACATGAAATACCACATCATACGCAACCTATTTATATTATCTAAATTGTATTATTATAAAATAAGTTTGAAAAGTCTAACTCGATTAAAAATTGTATGTTAATTATTTAAACTTTTTGACATATGGTTAATTTTATACCTAAAAGTATTTTGTTATAAAATAAAAGATCGTGCATCACACTAAGACGTATACTAATACTAAAATAAATAATATTGTATAAAAATTACATAATAATAGTTTTGTAGGTCAAAATAGTTAGGTGTCTGACAGTTTCATGTGCAGTATTAATTAATCAAAACGTGTCTTAAAGCTTCACGTACACTTAGTACAGTAATATAAACTTTACCCCTAAGTCTTAAAATTATAACTTGCAAATTATTATTCCTCCTTTCTTTCCTATCACCAACAAAAATTCCTTGTCACTATTAGGAAACCAGTGGCTAAAAAACTAGTGTTTTATTAATAAATTTATCCTGAAAAATAATTTATTATTTTCTCAAAAATTTCATCTAAAATTAATCTAATTCAGTAAAAAAAAAAAGTAAGAATGAAAAAAAATACAGTTCTGCGAGAAAAAAAAAGTAATGCCTGAAGTATGAATTATTGGAGAAATTTTCACCCAAATTGTACATGATGTATTTTTGTTCTTTTTTATTTTAAAAATAATGAAAGGAAAGAAAAATTAGGGCGGGGATATTAATGGTTCTAAATAAATAATTTGAGGAAAAAATTGAAATAAAAGTGTAGAAATTTAAAAAAGAAAATTAAATGGAGGAAGGTAATTACAATTAGTAAGTGTGTAGGATATAATTACTTAGACAAGTAAAAAATTAGATAAATAATATTTATAATAGATAGATTTTAAAGAAATTTAAATTAGTAAAATATGTAAATAAGAAAAAAATTATAAACAAAAAAGAAAAGAAAGAATTTAAGAAGTGATGGAAAGTGTGTGATATAATTAAATTTATTGAATATTAACTTTAAAAAAAATAAGTGTATGTAATATATTCTATGTGACGGTCTCAAATTATTCTATTTTAAATTGTTAATATTTTATTTTTTCTATTCTTTTCTTCTCTTTCATTATTATTTTAAATAAAAAGGAAATAAAAATACAAAAAGTTTGGAGAACTAAATTTCTTTGAACCTGCATCTAATTAAAGATCAGAATTAGATTCTCTAAAAACAGATTCTAACCTGAAAGAGGACTACTGTGTAGAAAAAAGTCTACATTTTTTTTTTTTCTATTCTCTATTTTTTTAACCAAACTATCATGTAATTTTCCCTCTTTTGGATGGAAATTTCATTATATATGAGCTTGTAATCAAACAACATTATATATGAGCTTGTAATCAAACAACAATCATTCAATATATGGCAACCACCTAAATTCCAATTATTATTTTTGGAAGAAAGAAGGAAAAATAAAATTTGTGGGGTTCCTTCCAAGTGTGTGGCAATGGAGTTCGGTTAATCACCGAAGGAAACAATTTCCGTATTTTGTTCATTCACGTCAACCAAACCCATTCGCCCACCAACGGATCCATGGGATGGGTGGCGAATCCCTGGACGGCCGTCGCCGCCGCCATCTGGATTCAGTCCAGCTGCGGCGCATCCTACACCTTCAGCATTTACTCCTCCGTCCTCAAGTCCACGCAGGGCTATGACCAATCCACCCTCGACACCGTCTCCGTCTTCAAGGACATCGGCGCTAACTTCGGCGTCCTCTCTGGCCTCCTCTACACCGCCGTCGTCCCCTACACCCATCGCTCCGCCCTCCCCGGCTCGCCCTCCAAGTCCAAATGGACCTTTCTCGCTGGACCCTGGCTCGTCCTCGCTGCCGGCGCAATCCAGTTCTTAACGGGCTTCATCTTCATCTGGGCCTCCGTCGTGGGCCTTATAAGCCCGCCGCCCGTGCCCGTCATGTGCTTCTTCGCGTGGCTGTCGGCTAATGGTCAAACCTTCCTGAACACCACCAATGTCGTCACTGGCTTGCGCAATTTTCCTGGGCATAGCGGCACCATCATTGGTATCATGAAGGTAACTGAAACAAAAAAACGGTTCAATGATTAGTGATTTGTTCCGAACGTACTTATAAACATACTGCACAATTTTTAATTTAAATTAAAATGTATATAGGAAATGTTTATTTTAATTTAACCTAAAAGAACAGCATTTCTGCCTTATTTTAGTTTCATTGTGATTCTGTTGTTTCAGTGAGTTTTATTTGTGTTGACCAATTACAAATATTCACGGAATTTTTTTAGTTGAATCCGGGGTTTGAAGTTCATGCAAAGTTCTGTAGACTAGTCAGAGAATTTTTTTTTGTTATGATCTTTTTCGGTTTAAACAAATTTGTCTTAGTATTTGTGTTGTCTTACAAAAGAAAAGAAGAAAAACAATCAGAAATCATTATTAATCTCAGCATATTCCATGACCTTTTATAAGAAGACAGTGTAGAAAAGAAAACCTTTAACATTCTAATTAAGTTCTGGTTGAATTGGAATTTTGTTGTTCAGGGCTTTCTTGGACTGAGTGGAGCTATCTTGATCCAAATTTACCATACGTTTTTTGATGGGGACCCTTCAACGTTCATTTTGATGCTTGCTTTGTTGCCTTCATTCATCTCCGTGCTGCTTATGTTCTTGCTGAGGATTTATGAAGTTCATGGCAGTGATTACAAGAAGCATTTGGATAGTTTCTCTGTGACTACTGTGATTATTGTTTCCTATCTCGTGTTCATTATAATCTTACAGAACTTCGTTAGTTTGCCATATTGGGGACAGATGTTTGAGTTTGTGATTCTCATGGTTCTGCTAGCATCGCCTTTTGGAATTGCTATCAAGGCACATTGGGAGGAGTCGCAGAAGTTTACACAGTCCTACACCATTGAGAGGGGTTCTTCTACAAATAAGGGTTCTACGTCTTCCAGTTATTCTGCATCAGTGGATCAAGTGGAGTACACTGAGTTGCCTAGTGGTGAGGAGCAGGTACAAGTGACTTCAGATGACGAATTGCCCCATGAAGAAGATAAGAGCCCCTTGCAAGCTATGTGCACGATTGAATTTTGGATGTTGTTTGTGATCATGATATCAGGATTGGGCTCTGGGCTTGCAACTATCAATAATATGAGCCAAATAGGGCAATCCCTTGGCTATAGTACCATTGAGATTAATAATTTGGTGTCACTATGGAGTATGTGGAACTTCCTTGGTCGTTTTGGAGGTGGCCATATATCGGATTATATCATGCACAGAAAAGGTTGGCCAAGGCCCCTGTTGATGACGACAACACTGGGGATAATGGTTATTGGTCATTTAATTATAGCATGTGGTTTCCGTGGAAATTTGTACTTGGGCCCTGTCCTTGTGGGCATTGGCTATGGTGCGCATTGGTCCTTGATGCCTACAATCACTTCGGAGCTATTTGGTGTAAAGCATATGGGTACCATTTTCAATGCCATTGCTGCAGCAAGTCCACTTGGATCTTACATACTTTCTGTGAGAGTTGTTGGATATTTTTATGACAAGCAAGCCGATGAAGATAATTTGTGCTTTGGCATAGACTGTTTCATGTCATCATTTTTTATCCTGGCAGGTGTGGCTTTTCTTACATTTTTGGTTGGTTTGGTATTGTACTTCCGGACCCAGAGGTTTTATAAACAAGTTGTGCTTAGAAGATTAAAACATTATGCAAGATGATGAAGATTGTATTTGCCTGCGTTTCAACACGGGGTAAAGGCTGAGGAAATCACTCTTGCTTTCTCTGTTCCGTTTGGCATAATTATAATTACTGCAGTTTTGTACAGGTTGTCTACTGAATTATGTATTTTATTTGTTATAAATGTATACATAATTAAATAATAACAATAGATTCCCACTTCTCAGAAGGCATTTCATTCTTTAATTCGCTTCCCAAATGATTGATGATAGACCTTTGATTTGTATACAAGAGAAGAAGGTTGGAAAGGGTTGGGCCAAGTAAAGGGGTACAACAGAAGTTTGGAGTGAATTGGTGGCCCAGAACAGGGAGAGCAGACTCTATACATAATTATATTTATATCAGTTTCTGATTTTTTGCATTTCTTCCATTCTGGTTTATACAATTCCATATGTTGACCCTGAAAAGGAGTTTTCCTCCTTGAGTTGTATTTTATTTCAATATTAACACCAGTACCTATGAAACTGGCATCACAGCTCCCATTCCCAGGGAGTCTTTGGATGGCACTGACATGCTTGGAGGGAAGCTCGGAAGATCTGGTGGGATGGAGGATGGATGGAATTCCTGACCTGATGAAGGTGCAAGTGGAGAGATATCAGCATGTGAAATAGTAGTACTTTGAAATCAATAAGATATTATGGGTGGAGAAGGTGACTAAGACAGCGGTTTTTTTGGATGGAACGGGCACTGGATTGGTCCAAACTTCCAGTGGTTAGAACTGTGGACAAGGGTCATGATTTGGCCATTGTTCAACAGTGGATTGTTATTGGTTTGTCAAACAGTTCATGAGGTGTTAATGTAATTTGAATTCTGTTAATAGACTTTGTATCATTTAAGTGTTCTAGCAAAGGCATTAATCACTTTGAAAATTAAGAGCTTGTAGAATTAAAATCGTTTGAAGAGGTTTTCTTGTGATTGCAGCATGCTACTTGTCCCTATGTGAAGTTTTGTAGTAGTGGAGTGTAAGACAGAACAACTTTAAAACTGCAAGCTTCACATATTTGAACGTGTTTTGTGTACAAATTAGTTTGAAAGTGGTTCGTATTTTGTTTTCTTTGTTAAAATGATTATTTATGTGCTTTGCATTTGGGATGAATAATGGGTTCTGTAGAAAAAACATTGACATATTTAGTTTTTAATATATAATCAATCTTAAGAAACTAATTGGGATCTAAAATTTGAAGGCTCTCCTTAAAGTTAATTTTGTATATTAATGTCATTTTTTTAATAAATATACATGACAGGTAGCATGTACTCAATTTCCCTGAATCATTAATAAATTTTAAATAAAATTAATATCATTAAAGTTTTTCTACTAAGATTTTTTTGTTGTACTAAAAATATGAAATATATCAATAATTATGGCAATGAATTAACTATTTACTCTTAGATTTGAGAGTATTGTTATATGAAAAATTAAACATTGGGAGGGTTATTGGCAAAATAACGAGTTACCTAAATTGAGGTACACATTTATTGTTCAATTACCATTTTCTCTTGGCAAAGTAAAGTAAGATGTTTTTAAGTATGTGCAGCATTAATATTGAGATTTCATTTTTTTTAACATGTGTATGCTACAAAATTTTATTAAATTATAATAAAGTGATTTAGGAATAAGAAAAAAACTACATTAAACATATTCTCATGTTCCTTTCTGTTTTCTTTTTCTTTTTTACACTTTATTGGATCAATTTAACTAACTGTTTTTTTTAAATATATATTTTTTTAAAAACACTAATTTACTTAAATTAAATAAACTAGAAGACTATTTTTTTTAATTTAATTTTTTTTTAAAAATGGGATGAATAATAAATATATGACACCGATGAATAATTGAATGAACTAGCTTTTAAATCAATTCATTCTCATTCTTTTAAATTGTTGTTTTAAACAACAATAACCCCGTCTTAATTTACTAATCATTTTAACTTATATTTTTTGTAAACTTTATTTGAAATTTGTTTTTTTTTTAAATCGTAATTAAATTTATTGAGATATGACTTTGGGTTAACTAATCCTAATATATTTATTGTTTGTTGATTTTTCATTTAGCAGACAATTTAGATTGGGCATCAGACGATCTAAGACCTTCATTAGATGATCTATAAGTTAAACTTTTTTATTTGATTGAGTATGACATCAACTAATACACTTTTGAGGAGTAGTCTTCTTAAATATACGTTTATCCCTTTTATTCCGAGATAAGCTAGCTTTACAAGTGAACAATATTTGAGGAGATAATTTTTCTCAACCTCGGACATGTTGGATTATTTTTTGGTGATGGATTTTCTAACCATTGAGAGCTTTTGAACTCACCTAGCTTCATCTTTTTCGTCTGTCGAGCATGCATGTAGGGGTACATTAAATGTGCTCGATGCATCATTAAATACCACGTGTTTTTTCAAGCAAGATCTCGACAACTAGAAATACTTATCACCGCTAGGTCATATATGTTTTTACTCAAAATGTAATAATAACAGAGACCATACAATACAAATAGATGAGCTAGAGTTAATATAAGCTTGTGTCAAGATGATTGTTGAAAATAATTTTATCTCATATCTCAAGTGATCTTTATGTAAACATACACTTTGTGCAGATCGTCTTAGTAGATAGAAGATGAAGACATTATTTGCAACACACTGATAAGTTTAAAGAATGTTTTTGTTAGGTACAACACAAAATTAAAGTACGTCTGTATTATCATTTAATGAAGGTTTCACTTATCATATGAAGTGAAAATGACAATGTGTTGTATCATATGTCAAACAAAGTGCATGTGTCTTACATGATATGCTTGTTTTTCATATTTTAACATCTTTTAGACGATTTTTCATGTTTCTTACTTTATTGTGAGAAACACTTAATCAAAATTATAGGATTGTTAGACTTTTGTTTTAACAAATACATATACATATATTTATAGCTTTATTTTACATTGAAAATACTTTTAATATACTTTATTTTCATTTTTAAATTATTTCTGTAAATTTTTAGAAAAAAACTTAGTTACTTTGATTTCAAAACGATATTGAAAATGAACCAACAGCAAGATTATACTCTACACTTGAGAGCCACACACAAAGCTACATTTAGAAGAACACTACAACTTTATTATTTTAATACTTTATTTTAGTATTTGGTGTAAGTGATAAGATATAAAAGGGTAAGCACCTTGTTAGAGTTTGATGTAATTGCCCAACTCCTATAACTCTTCTTGTACTTTTGAACAAGATTGATTAATTTAGGTTATTGTTTTCACTTTGCTTTGAATTCTTTCTAGCTTGATCAACCTAATTATCGTTTTTACTTTTATTTTCAAATCCTAAAGTTCTCTAAATTATGTTTTCTCTGATTATTTATATATATAATGTTAATATTACGTGTTTTTAATGTTTTTGTAAATATATTTTAGAACCTAATTTTTTGACATTGAAAATTGTTCTGATTTGTAGGTGTACTGGAGAAATGCCGGCACATTATTTATGTGGAGTCTTTGATTTAGTTAGTAAGCATGAAGGGCAATGATTATTGGTCATAAACAAACCAATTACTGATCGCAACGTTGGACAGCTTGTATTAATTATTTATATGGGTGGATCAAGGAACCACTCATGCTTCATTAAGAAGATACCTTTAATTAACTTATCTTAACAAAATTCTTGTCCCAAATTTTGTATCTATTTCCTCAACTTTCTTTCTTGGAATTAATGAGGAAGACGGGAATATATGCATCATGCTAATTTCATTTCTTACTTCCACTAAATTAGGGATTTGTATTAATCTCTTCAAATTATTGAAATTTGGTAAATTTTTTAAAAATAATCAAAATGGATAAGTAGTTAAAGGTGATAACTTAAATGTTAATTATATTTCTTTTACTAAATTCGTGCCATCATGACAAAACTTACTTATTCTATTGTTTTTAATAATTTTACATATTTTAATAATTAAGCTGCAAAAATTTATCAGATTAATAAAATAATTCACTAATTATATGATATGATATAGCAAAATTATTTATCAGTATAAAATATCATATTAATCATATAATTTTATAATGTCTTTTATGAACGCTAGTGTAACTCTTATTAAACAAAACCTATTCCAATCAAGAGAAAGACTAATTCTCGATAATAGTATATTTTTTTTTATTGAGAAATGCCTTTTAAGTATCTTCAAAGTGTATATGAGCATGATATAAATTAGTGAATAATATATATTTTTTTTAGATTTTAATGGTTTAGTGAAAAATAATTTTATGTTGTTATTTAATCATAAAGTAATGGTTTAGTGTGTTTCTTAATATAAAATTATCGTAGAGTAAGATGTGATTGTATCATCGTACAAAATGATTTTAGATTGTCATCAGATAATGTTTTTTCCTCATCAAAGAACCTTAATTAAAACAATTATCAGATATAATATCAGTGGGTGTAAGTTTTACAGTGAAGATACAAAACTACGTAAAGGCAGATTCCATTTATTGGAAAGAAAGCAAGTGGTGAAAGAAAACAAGGGAAGATCCAGATGAAGATCATTGGATTTAACAAAATTCGGCCCAGAATTAGTAAATTACTTTGCTTCTTCGCTAATTCAAGCTCCAACGAAACATCTATCTGCTTTATAACTTTCATCATTGTAATAAACTACAATACCTTTACAAGGCACCAGAAGACAAAGTATATGACAGCAATTTTGTTTGGAAGCAGATAAAAAACTTTTGGAACAGCAAATAGATAGAAGATTAAAGTTGGTTTAGAGTAGTTTGATCCTTTACACAAATTGAGAGTGACCAAAAGGGATCAAAGTGTGCATGCCCAACAGGCTTAACCAGGAGCCATTGTGGATAACCAACACTCCTCTAATGGATAACATCTCCATATTCTTGTTTGCATCCAACATCCTATTTTGGATAATTTACAATGTTTTAGATACACAATTCCAAAAGGGCATTCAAAGATGAAATAAATGTGGCAGATTTTTGAGTTGCATCACTTAACCAGCTCAGCTTGTTGGAGATGTTAATGGTTAATAATAATAGTGGTAGCAGTGACAGTAGCATGGTAGAATGTGAAGTAATAGTTATGGAGGGCCCACATGAAAAAATCTGTTGTAAATCCGACAAATAAGAAAACATATGAGTAATAGAAAGTCCAGAAGAATAACGGTAAGGAACCTTTCACTTCTTTCACTTGATAGTACATATGTAGAGAAAGAAAAGAAGCATTTTTTTTTCATAGCAAGACAAAGGAAGGAATAGTTGGGAATGCAGTTAGTTTTAGCAGGTTCCTCAGCCTAAAGGATGCTGATGTGGAGGAATCTGAGGCCGTTGGATGAAGGGGTGGCGTAAGATCCTCGGTTGAGTACACGTGCTGTCTCTCTACCTTTACCACCCCTTCTCTTTTTTTATTTTTTTTATTTCTTCTTTTGTTTGTTTTTTAATCTTTGCTTCCATGCATGGATTTCTCCTCCTAATATAGTGAAGTTTAGAGAGAGAATTGGAGAAACAAACGCTCACTCACTCACTCACTCTTGTTTGTTCTTTTCTCCCTTGGCTTCCTCATCCATCATCGCTATCATTAGCAACAAAGGTAACACGCTCAACTCCTCTCCATCTCTTCCAACTTTGATTTTTTCTTCAAAATTCAACTTCCCAAAGGACACCAGCTACTACTCATGGTGGTACTATTCTCAAGAAGCTTTCTAGTTTATATAGTTTACCATACTACTACACCTTCTCTTGTCCCTTTTGTTTTCCTCTTTTTCTGACTTAGATCTTGCACTCACCTTGGAACTTTTGTGTCAACCCAGACATGGGGTTTCTCTTCTTCTTCTTCTTCTTCTCTCCCACCGCTTCCAAGATGCTGTGCTGATCTGGGGTCTTGCTGTTTTTCCTTGTGACTCTCTTGTGCTGATGATCAAGAAGTCACTTAATTTGGCTTTGTTTGCTGATCCGTGTGTCGTGTCGTGTGTGTCTTCGGTTTCTTGAAAATCCAATGGAAGAAGATCAAGAAGTGAAGCACTTGTGCAAGTTCTGCAGCAAGAGCTTCCCTTGCGGGAGATCCTTGGGTGGTCACATGAGGTCACATGTCACCAATGTTTCAACCGAGACAGAGAAACTTTCGTTTTTCAGCAACAACAATGGTGGAGGAGATAGAGACACGGGAATGATGGGTTCTGAAGGGGGAACTAGCAATGGAGGCTATGGTCTGAGAGAGAACCCGAAGAAGACTTCGAGGTTCACGGATTCCATTGAGGACACTATGTTGGTCTTGGACAAGTTGTGCAAGGAGTGTGGCAAAGGCTTTCACTCTTGGAAAGCTCTGTTTGGTCACATGAAGTGCCATTCCGAGAGAGTATCCCAAAACAACAGCAGCTTATTGGAGGATCAAGATTCGTGGACCGAAAACACGAATGGTAGCCAGAAGATGGTCTTGGATGATAGCCACTCTGACGATGAAGCCACTGCTCCAAACCGAAGGAGAAGATCCAAGAGGAGAAGGACAAGGTACGTGGCCCCATCAACTTCTTCTGTGTCCTTTGTTTCTGAGTCAGAGCAGGAGCAGGAAGAGGTCGCCATGAGTTTGATGATGCTTAGCAGGGATCTTAGTCCTTGGTGTGGTCTCAGTTCTGTTAACTCATTGCACTTTGAATCTCCTTCTTTGGTTCCAACCAATTTAGATTCTAAGGCAGAAGGCAAGAGGGTTGTCTCCAATGGTTCTGTAAAAAAGGTTACCAAACCAAAGGATATGAAGTGGGAGTTTGGCAATTTGGATGCTTCAAATCTCAACTCCAAAGGTACTGAGAGTACTGGATTTGGGGACATGACCATGGTTTCCGTTCAGGGGAATGATAAGAAGGCCGAGCTTGATACTAATTCTGCATTTGAGGACAATGGAATAGATGATGATAGAAATAATAAGTACACTTCAATCAAGGCAAAGTATTTGGATTCTGAAGTGAAGGCAAGTTCTTCAAAGAGTTGGGTGAAGAACAAGTCCCCAGAAGCTGAATCGAGCAAAAGCTCCAACAAGAGAGGAAAATTTGAGTGTACTACTTGCAAGAAAATCTTCCACTCTTACCAAGCACTTGGAGGTCACAGAGCTAGTCACAAGAAGATCAAGGGATGCTTTGCTTCAAGAAATGAGAGCAGTGAAAACAGCACTGAGTTCGAAGCTGACCTCTCCCCTGACCCAACAACAGAAAGTAAGCTCCTGAAGAATGAATATGTTGAAGAACATGAAATGGTTACTGTTACTACTACTGCTACTGGTTTTGACAATGAGGAAGAGAGAGAGAGAGAGTCCAAAAAGGGGAAAGGTCATGAGTGCCCAATTTGCCTCAAGGTTTTTCCATCTGGACAAGCCTTGGGTGGTCACAAGAGATCTCATCACTTGCCTAGTGGGTCTGAAATTACTAGAAACTGTCAAAGTCAAACAGTTGTACTTGGGGGAGAAGCCCCAGAAATAAGGGACTTTTTTGATCTTAATCTTCCTGCTTCTACAGAGGAAGAAGGTAACAGCCATGGACGTGCTGCTGAGCCTTACAAACCTTGGTGGGTAGTAGGAGGCAGCCACAAGCAAGAGGCACTTGTAGGCCTCATTTCTAACTAAACTAAACCTATCATAGTTCATTCCAGCAGAGGTTTCAAATCTGAATTCAACTTCAGAGAGTGAAGATTCCAAACTGTATAGAAAAGCTTCCCCTTATTTCATTAATTCTTTACAGGATTCATGTCTTCTTTGAGGTATTTCTGTTATTCTTCAAGTAGTTCATAAGCAACTTTTCATCCTTTTCTCTTTTTATTTTCTTTACTTTTTTGGTGGGGTGATATTTGTTGGTTACTTTCTTCATACTTCAAGGAATAAGTCCCTTGTTCCAAATTTTAGGTTCATCATTTTGGTCATCCTTCAAACTTCAAACTTCAAACTTAAGGAATTTGTATCAGTTTGTGCTGTTTTGACACAGTTTCCTCCCTGGCATTGTATGAATAGAAATTGTTGTGTGAAATTCCAAAAGTGACATTTTGGTGGTAGTTATCTTTGTTTGCATCAAAGAGAAATGAATGAGGTGTTGAAAATTTGGATAGATACTGGACGTCATAACACATGACATGAGGAGATAAAAAGGCAAGGTTTTTATTATAAACATAAAGAAGGCATGTGAGAAGAAGGTGGTTGTTTAGTCACATACCATAAAACCTCACCACCCATTCCTTCTCTCACTGCCCACACAACTGCTGTCTTGTTAAATCTCTTTCTCTCTCTCTATTTAATCTTTATATACTCAGTAATCATAATAATAATAACTCACAGGGGTGGTGGGGGTTGGACCACAGATCATAACAACTAACTTGTCAAAAGCTGCTGCTACCATAGTAACTATTATGCTGCTAACTGATGAAACACAACTTTTTCAATTTTACTTCTTTTTCTTCTTAACTTAGAATTCAATTTTGTTATATTGATGATACTAGATGATGGAGTTAACTGTAGATAGATGGAAAAAGAAAACAAAAAACTGAGATCCTCATTTAATCATTGTAGATGCAAGAACTGGGAGCATTGGTCTTGGATATGTCTTTTAATATGTGAGGCCAACAACATGGTGCAGCTTACAAAACGGCACTTGTTGGCATTTGTTGTCTTTACTTAGTAAAAGTAATGACATTTATCTGATCAAATAATTAAATGAACTTTCCTATTATTTATTTTCCATTTATTCATCAACCTTGAATCGAGATGAATGTTAAAAGAATAAAATAAAGAAGAAAAATGAAAGAAGTAAGCACTAATAAGAACTTAAAATACTGAAAATATTTATCAATATAATAAAATTTTATCTCTTAATTATCTTATTTTAAAAAATTATCAAAATAAACAAAAAAATGTCAAGGTGACTGATTCATAATAATTAATTTTTTAAAAATTTATCTATTTTAATAATTAAAAGATAAAATTCTATCAGATTAATACAAAGTAACAAAATACTGTAGTCATCTTGCAGCAGCCTGCAGTGAGATTCCTGAGTTCGGTTCCCAAAAATGTTATGGTGGGATTATTTAAAAATAAACACTATTATATGCTGCTGTTTAGAGTGATCAACAAATTGTTTTTTAAAATATCTTCGTATGTGATGAAATAATATTTTAATTAATTCATAAAATGGTATATTGTTTATTAATTTTTGGTAGAACAAAGATATATAAGTACAAATTAATAATTTCTTATCTTCAAGTGAAATTAGTAACTATAATTATTTGTTCTTAAAAAATAAATATTAAATAAATAAAGAAGGGGTTAGTATTTGAATGTGAAATTTATACATAATAATATGATATTTTTAGTATCTTTAAAATTTACTTTTAATTTTTTATTCATTAATGTATAATGCTATCTAGTATATATAATCAAATGTAAATATTATATATATATATAATATTATATTATTACATTTAATGAACAGTACATATCTATAATTTATATTTATGTTTGATTTTAAAAAAAATTGTATATATTCCCCTATTATTAAAATTTATATTGTAAAGAAAATGTTAGTATATATGAAATTTGAATTGATATATTGTTACATTTTTAATATAGTACAATATATTTAAATTAATTCATTTAAATATTTTATATTTAGAGTCTATTTTATATTATGTTCTTATTAATATTTATATTTTATAATACATCTAATCCGAATAAATATATTTGAATACACAATTAAATATTAAAAAAATAAGAAGATCAACAATATACATATATTAACATGCACTATTACCGGTTTCATGTTATAAACACACATGAATTAATTTCACAATAATAATAATAATAATAATAATAATTATTATTATTATTATTTACAAGGCATATATATTATTGTAAAAATGAATTTAATGGATTATTTGTAGGGATGTGAATGTCGATCGAGAGTGCGAACTTTACTACATATCTTAAAATATATAGAAATTTATTTCTGCACTCTCATAATTTCTTTCTGTGGTCTCATATTTTTTAAAATTTTAAAATTATCCATTTCAAGTTTTACAATTTGAAATATAAATTTGTACTTTGGATTGTGCAATCTAAAATATTGTACAACTCAGAACACAAATTTTAACTTTCAAATTCTATAATCGAGATGTCTCTTAATTCCACATTCCAAAATTAAAGAAAAAAAATATTCATTAAGAAATTTCAAAGGGTAATTTGAGTATTTTTTGAAGTATGAAGTGCAAAAAGAAAGACATGTAGGTGCAAGAAGAAACTTCCCTCAATCTCTAATTTAGAACACCTTCACAAAATTCGATAATAACTTTTTAATATTTAATAGTATTTTTTATTTTTTTAAAATGTATACATTTATTATATTTCAATACTCATTCAATAATAATTTTTTTTATAATAAAATTTAAATATAGTAATATATATATATATTATTTTATATTATTTTTTAAATTAGAATGGTAATGATGTATCTACATCCATTACCTTAAAAAAATTGTATTTTTAATGAAATATTTTATTAGACAATCTATTAATATGATTAAAATTCAAATTTTATTGAAATTTAGAACTTTTTTTTATCCGTATCTTATTACACATTTTTCGTAAGTATAATAATATGATAACATTTACTTAATTCATGTAAATAAGAAAAAAAAATAATTTAATAAACAAAACATAAATTTATTTAAAAATTGATTTTTCATTAATTTAAATATGCAAGCTAGCCCATAGACCCGTAAACCAACTTTGACCAATAAAATCAACCCACAACTTTTTACGTGGGACAGATCAACTCAACCCACATTTTATTGACCAAATATAAGATGAGTCATTACAGAATAAGTGAGTCCATATTGACATGCAATTATTTGAGTAGTTTGAGTTTTCTATACAATATTAAAATAACTTTTCAATATTACTTGAGTTTTAACTGTAGATAACTTTTCAATATTACTTGAGTTTTAACCGTAGATAATTTATATATATATATGTTTATATTTCTTATCTTTAATGTACATATATTTTTAATAAAGATATTTTTTTTGAAACTAATAAAATCATTTTAAAATGTTAAATCATATTAAAAAAAATAAAAACAAAAAGATTTACATTTTTTATAAAGGCTATCACTTCAAACTATAGGATAACTTTCTAATCTTGTACTTAATAATAAAATTAGACAACGAAAGTAAAAAAGAAACAATTTTCATTTAATGGTTCTTTATGGTAATTTTTTATTTATTTTGTTGGGAATATTTCCTTGATCATATACTAAAAAGATAAAGATAAATTATAATTCGTAAACCTGAAATTAAAACTAAATAAACAACTTGTGACACTTTTTGCAACACGAGGATAAAGTAATTAAAACTCAAAGTTGCATCCTAAAAGTAGCTAAGTTAGGCTATCAACATTACAAGGTTGGTCTTATCGGTGAACTTTGACCAATATTCAATCTTTTTTCCGCAAATAATAAACTATCTAACAACCAAACAAAGCAAACACAACAATTTTATGTCAGTTCACTCAATCTTAAAAGTTACTTCTAGTTTTCCTTAAGATAAAATTTTGACTAATCAATCAATAATTTGAAAAGTACACAAGTTCTATTTAATCTATCTTAGTCGTCTACTAAAAACTGAAAAGATTGTAATAAAGAAACTTTAAAAGAAAGGGCAATTTAAGATTATTGGGTGATTTCATATAGTGAAGAATAAAAAGGTTTTAACTCTCCCACAAAATTTAAAATATTTATTAGAACATTTAACTCTAGAAAGGGAGTTGAATAGTGTCTTAAACTCTTCTGGTAGACAACTAGACTAAACCATCTAGTGAAAAGGCAAAGAAAAACAAAATAGATTATGTAAATAATGATAAGGAATAACTTATTTGAAGATAGAGATGAGCAAATAAAGACAAGAAGTATGACAAGGAAAAATAAAGAAGAAGAAAAAAAAATATTTTAAAGGAGATTCACAAGAGAAATACTTAGAAAATTAGAAGAAGAAATAGAGAAACACTTAACTTTTACCCTTTAATGTAGTTTTGATCTTGTGTTTAAACAGTAAAGTATAAAACACAATTTCGTCAACATCAGGCATAGTTAGATGCAAGTGTCTTGTTTAGTCAAACAAAGACAAGTCTTTTGGTTGAACAAATGTAAATGTTATTTGTTATGTGCTTCATCTTATAAACTTTTTCCTAGACAGACGATAATTATACTTTATTTGATAGACGATAAGTCTTAAGCATTTCATAATTTACATCAAAGAGTTATGAATACTTATTATTTATTTGCAAGTAATGTTCATCTCTTCGCTTTGCTAGCATTTCATAATCACTAGCATGTTTAATTTTGCTAATACTATAGTAGAAGTTTATTTTCTTTATACTAAGAACTTGATTATGTTTTCCCTTACTTTGAAAATACCTAGACTAGGTCAATTAAATGTATGTCTGGAGGTGGAAATCAAAATATTTAGAGCTTTGCAATTCTCAAAATAATTTACAAAATCATGCTTGCAACATGATATATTTTCCTATAGTTTTTGTAATTTATTTTGATTGCATCTGATGATACAGTTTGTTCCATAGTGGAAACATTTTCATCAGATGCAACTTTATCTTGCTTGAGTATTTTGTTATCTAAACAAAAAACTTTACATTTTTGTTTTAATTTTAAATATTGCTTGAAAAAAGTATTGCAATTATTAAGAAGTTACTCATATGAGAGATCACTCTCTTCATCATCATCAAATGATGAGTGATGAGTACATTTCTAATCACATTTAGAGTGTTTAACCTTAAATTTCTTAGACTATAATTGATAATAAATCCATTGTTTTATATAAGATTTACCTAATCAGGATTAATTGGATTTTAATTGAGATTATTGGCTAAACTTAAATTTTAAGCACAATCTCTCACTTTTCTCTTTTCTAATTATCCGTAGAGATTTTGTACCTTGATAAAATTATTTTAAAGTCTGAAAAGTTATGCTAAACAAGGACTAGATGATCTACAACTAAATATACCACTTTAAAGTCGTAAGACACGAGTTTTGTGATTTGGTTACTTTCTGAAGAAATAAACTAACCTAGTGCACTATCTAACTATGTGATCTCTCTCTCTAAACTTCACTCTAATATCTATTCATAGAAGTTTTAAAGCTTTATAAATGAATGTGATTTTGGTGTTAGACGAAATTGGGCCCATAAAAGCATTTCTAAAACTAAGCTAACTACTTCAACATCTTCTTTTTCAGTGTAGCTTTGACTAGGACTTATTTACCATCTAATGTCGATTTCGTCATATTTTCTCTTTTTAATTCATCTTTTTCTTGTCTTTATGGCATCAATATCTTCATTTAATCTTCTAAGGTTAAAGTCCAATTCAAAAAATGTTCCTACAATTGATCAAAACATTTGTTAGACGATTCCAACAAAATACAAGTTGAAAAATGCAATTTTTATGATATTTTTGTAAAAACTCTAATTTTATACAGAAAATACAAATTTTAACTAAGAATGGAAAAAGAAAAGAAAAAGAAACTCCAAGGAATTACAATTATCCTTGAAAAGGCTCAATTTGTCGCACATTTAAAATGTTGGTTCCCTTGTGGGATGGGGACGAACTCTTCCAGCTTTCAAATTCCTTGGGGGTGTCTTAAGGACCAAGGTTGTTCTTCATAAGTCAATTCATCTTATGTGGCTCAAGTACAAAAGAAGACTTTTGCACAAGCCTTGAATAATGTTTTTGATATTCCTATTTCATAGTTGTTTTCTCCTTGCATATAGGTGTTGAAATAAAGAGAAGCTAAGTTCAAGAGGGAGTGAAATATACTTAGAAACATTTTCGCAAATAATTGTTCACAACAAATCAGAAAGAACTTTAACAAATTGTTTTCCAAAACAACAGATTGATTTTGTAGTTGAAATACACTAATACAAAAAAATGAATCTATTTTATGAAACACAATTGATTAAAATCTTTATTACACAGATCTTATAAAAAGTTTGAAAAGTTCTAAAACTGTTTTAAAAGAAACAAATATTTGAAATAAATTCAATAATTTTTTTTTTAAAATTAACATATTTTTTTACGATCAAGAATTATTGGAAAGATATTTTTACAAATTATATGACAAGTGCATAATTCAGAAGTATCCATCAATGTTTTTAAGAAAATCTTTGATTATATCATAACTAATGAAAACTTCTTAAGTTGTGAATTGTTTTAGTTTACATTGTTAATCAGTAACTAATACAAATTGATACAAAATATATCATATTCAATGTAATACCAATATCACTTATCACAGTAGTTTCAATTATCATAGAGAATCAGACAAGTCTGCAGAGAACATAAACCACAAATTGATTTTTGAAAACAAATGATTGATTATACTAGTACAAATTATTATGCATAAATATTATAAAGCTAGGATAAAGAACATATAAAAGACCCAAAGACTTTATACTGGTTCACTCACAATAGAGTTGCATCTAGTCTCACCTCATACCCAGGTGGATTCCACTAAAACAACACAATTTCTTTACAAGAAATAAAAAACAGTTATTCAACATTCCAAGAACAAAAACCAATCAATGCAACACCCTGTCACAACATTGATACACATCAAGAAATCCTATCTTGGCCCTAACAATTATAACAAATATAATAACAAATATACAAAACATAATAGAAGGGAACGAATAAACATGGACCGTGAACCAATACATAGAATAGGATCTCTCAAATTCACAGTTGCAATGAAATACCTTTGACCTCAATCATAGATGATGAAAGTTTTGCTCCAAGAAAACTCAATGATCTTTCAAAGACTATTTCTTTCAAAAACTTTTAACACAAAGACTCTCATAGATGTAAAATTGTAAATTGTATAAGTAGTCTTTTTCTGAAATGACGCATACCCTTTTATAGAGATTTAACACAAATAGTTTTTATTAAAAAGGTGTAGTGAAGTAAAATCAACCTGTTCAAAAATTGAAAAATTTGTTGATTTCACTTAAAAATTTAATATGCATGAAAACTTATTTTTCTCAAATAGAAAGTACTCAGACTAAAAATAGTTCTTATGTTACACATTAAAACATGGTTTTCGATATATAAAACATATTTCAGAAAAATCTAAAAACTTTTCACTATTTTCAATCAATTGATTTAAAAGATAAAAGATTGAAAAATTGTAACATTCCAAAAAACAAATTAAAACGAGTTGAAAAAAGTTTTAATCGGTTAAAAATATTTGTTATTGGATTCATCATCATTTCTTAAGGCAAAAGATAAATCAAGACACACAAAATAAAAAACTAAACTACCTAGATACTTAAGGCAACAAGTCTTCAACATGGCTTCATCACACAACAAAGTTGGATCCTTGAGATGTCCAACAATAGGAAGATTTGATATTTGTTTAGATTGATAAAGATATGCATCTCGCATGTCTTGAAGACTGTAAAAATCACCTTCATAGAAAAATAATACTATCCAAGGGTGACAAACATCTTACTCATATGGACGTGTGCAAAAAGCTAGAATTTGCTTGGAAATCTTTAGGATCTTGGAAAGTTATTCCTCTAGGAAAACGGGTTTACGAATTTTGATTTTTCTTCCTTTGAAGACGTGAGAAGAGTCCTATGGAATCTCAATCCGGGTATCTAGAGAGTATTTTCTTGGGCTAAAGACTTTGTGCCATCTTTCACGAAACTCACCAAAGCTCAATGTTGGGTCAGAATGCACAACCCTTTTATGGAATATTGACAACCAAAAACAATTTTCTCTACAGCGAGAGAGATTAATACTCCTTTTTTTCTTGATGACTGCACCATGAATAAAACTAGAAGATTTTTTTGCTAGAGTGTTGATTGATATTGACATGCTATCTATTTTTCCTAGTCAAATTTTGGTGGAAAGACATGGTTTTTTTTATTGCATATATTGAATTTGAGAAGCTGGCTCCATTTTTCTCTTCATGAAAAATGATAGAGCATGATATTTTTAAATGCATACGACATCTTGATAAGCTCAATAACATGACAAAATCGCCTACTATTTTGTCCAAACCTGTTGTTATACAATAAAAACATGTGATTGTCTAGACCAAAGAAACTAATGATATCCCTCACAAGAAAGTGGTTGGTGTCACAGAAACAAAATTTTGCGGCAGATGTACATATATGTGATGCACCTATTCGAAATGCAGGGGTGGTGGAAGTTAAGGGAGTTGTTATTGATCTTGATACCCTTCTTGAAGTTTGTTATTGGCCAGTTGGAGGGTGAATCTCTTGTTGCTTAAAATTTTAAGAAATTTGCTGAAGATATAAGGGTTGTTTCAGGGTATGATGATGATATTTTTGCTGATATGTCCTCTTTGGAGGATATCCATGAATCAGATTATTTGTTACAAAAAAATAACTCCTTGCTTATTGAAAATTCTAGTCTTTTAAAAGGATTTTGTCATCTCAAATATGCAAATAATACAATAAGTCCTAAATTAGTTGTTTCCAAACGGGTTACTTCTAAGTCTGTTTCTTAGTATTTAGTCTTGCAAAATTGTTTTGAATCTCTTTCGGGTGACGAATAAGAGGCTCAAGAGTAATTTCTCACTATCTTGCCAACCGATATAGTTGAATCTACCTTGACTAGTATTTTCTTAGAAGAAGTAAATTCGGTCTTTAAGTTCTAGGCTGAAAAGATGGATAAGGAGAAATCATTAAGTGAAAACGATGAACTAATTCAAACCTTCAGGAGACCAAAACGATATCCTAAAGCTAGAGTGAAATCCAATAAGATGACATCCAAAACAGGCCAACCTAAGAAAAAGTAATGGTAGTGACATGCATCAATATCATATGATTTTATTACCGCTGTTGAATGCAAACGAGGGTCAGTCGGATTGAATTTTTGGAATTCAATCGTTCCTCTTTGTTTTATTTATAGAAGCTACACAATAGATAATGTTCTTTTGTTTGTAGTCTTGTCTTTATTTATTTATTTATTTTATTTAAACTGACAATGTAGTTACTTAGGCTATTTTATATTTTTTTTTTCATAGATTTGGTATAGTAACTCATGTTTTTTTTTCTTTTTTGTTTTTATACTATTTTTCATATAATAGCACGTGTTGCTTAATGTAAATTTTATTAAAAAGAATATGACTAAAAATTTAAATTGATTAGGTTAAGAATCACATGCATAATTTAGAGGAGAAAAAATACTGTAAAAAAATCTCTTCATATTAATATATCTTATAAATTTCAAAATAAATAAGTTCAAAGTATATGTAGTTATAACTTTAAAAAACACAAAATGTTTGAAGTAAATTAGTAAGAGTTTTTATAGAGAATCACCCCAAAATATGTGTTATTTTTTTATAAGTTTCTCAACAAGAGATTTCAAGGCAACAATCTATCCTCCTTCCATAATTTGTATCATCCAACCTTATATCTTGCGTAAAATATGTACGGTTGACATTAAAAGTTAGAGTTTAAAGATTTTATTTTTGGTTCTTAACTATTATCATTAACGAGAAAATCATTTAAAAATAAATAAGTATATTTTTTACCTTAAATATTTTAAAAATAAGAAAAAGAAAAAATAACATATAGAAGAATGATGATTGGGACCGATTTGATCACGCACGAGTGGAAGATTAACCAGCTTTTAACTCACTTTAAGTTTGATATGCCTCCATTAAGTTTAGAACTTGATAAACAAGCTTTAATGATTTGTTTCCAAATCACAATATAGTGCCTATCACTATTATCATCAATATGTAAGCAAATCAGTACTAATTAGGTCATTTTAGACCACTATTAGAAAAACATAACATGCAAGTCAATTAGTGGTAATGAGAACATTTTATATGTCATAAGCCTTTAAAAGATATAAGAAAATGATAAAAAATGATAAGAAAAAGTTTCTTATTCTCTTATGTGTATATTACATCACTTCATGTATACTAGTAAATATATAGGGAGTTTCTCTCCCCAAATTACAATCTAATTTGGTAGGATATTAATCATGAGATTCTATAATTATTAAATTAATTGCATATAATTGAGTACAATATCGTCAAATATTGCATATAATTTGATAATTATTATTTTCTTAATACTCCCCTCAAGTAACCCCCAACTTGTGTCGTAGCGTCAAAAATCGTTCCTTGCCCAATGCCTTCGTAAAAATATTTGCGAGTTGATACTGTGTTGGTACATATGAAGGACTGATTATCCCAGCTTGTAATTTTTCTCGCACAATGTGGCAGTCTATCTCAATGTGTTTTGTGCGTTCATGAAATACTGGGTTTGCTGCTATATGTAATGCCGCTTGA
>Ga0123342_1003223_pt1 | contig 26402 bp, 19 predicted proteins | sample Turbeawhitnodule_FD_89960 | JGI IMG/M metagenome (GOLD analysis project Ga0123342, IMG submission 89960) | Root nodule microbial communities of legume samples collected from Mexico - Turtle bean Mexico white nodule | ecosystem: Host-associated > Plants > Roots > Nodule | place: Mexico: Nepantla...
GTCCATTCATTAAAATCTGAGAAAGGATCATTCTTCTTAAAATCTTGTGTTGAGTAATTTTGTTTGATTTCTAAGCATAGCTGTATCCTTCATCCTCACAATATTAAGCTGATCTGGTTCTGTCATAATTCTCTGTTGATCACAATTTTACATTGAACAAATTCAAATTGTGCCAAGACTGCTCTGAAGAATCAATCTGTTTAATGTAAAAACAATCTCTTCTTTTTGCCTCTGGAATACTGAAAAATTGTGTGTTCTTGCGAAAATTTTATAAGCTCAATTCACCCCTCCCCTCTTGAACTTAGACACTAATAGACCCAACAGGCAGTCTCGGCGTGAGGGGGGTGTGTTGGAGATCCCACATCGACTAGAGATTAGAGCCTTTCATAGTATATAAGTGGGTGCAAACCTCACCCCATTGAGCTGGTTATAAAACCAGCTCAATGGGGTGAGGTTTGCACCCACTTATATACTATGAAAGGCTCTAATCTCTAGTCGATGTGGGATCTCCAACAACCTGCACCATCATCAATGAATGAAGATGTTGCTGCAACTAACTACAATGCTCTTGTTGCCTATCGAGCTCCAGAATACAGAGGTGAACCAATGTCTATGTTTGAAAGGCATGTTCTGCATCATCTAGATGTTCTTTCAGATGATCAAAAGACCTATTTTGAGGCAACACAAGCCAGATTCCAACATCTTGACCGTCAAATTGAAGGAATCTATGAGCAATTCGCAGAATTGTACTACAAGTAGAAGTGATATATTTTTTATGCTTATCTTATGCTTATGTTAATTCAGTTGAACAATTTGTATTTTTCAATTCTGGACTGTTATAATTAGCCATTATCTGGTTTTATATTCCTCTATGCTTCAATGTTATTTGATGAATCCAAAGGGGGAGAAAATAGCTCATAATGCTAGGTGATGCAAACTTGATAAGCTGTTGTGATACAGGGAGTTACACTCTGGCCCTAAATCTGTTTTATGATATGTTCACTTTCAACTTTTGTATTTTGGTATTGGGTGCAGTACAGGTGTTGATCTCTCTTCAAAGCAACAAAGCTATTGGGTTTTGTCTCCATCAAACAGGGGGAGATTGTTGAAGATGAATGTGGCTCCTTCAAGTTAATGTGTTTGATGTAGCAAAGTGTGTGTTTTGCTTTGAAGATTGTATTTGTAATTGGGTAGTCTTGTATATAGGTTAGAGTGCGTTTAAAGTGATCTTTTTTGCATCGTGACCCACCTCTTAACCCTTATCAAGATGATAAGATCAAACACAAAGTTTTCTAAATGTTTTTCTCCAAAATATGCTTTACTGCACAAAAAATGAATATGTTGTTTCTCAAATGAATAGATTATTTTTTAACTGGTACCTTGTTTTTTTAAAAAAGTTTTTGATAGCTTTCTTTTGTGCACCAAGTATCTTGACTCAGCCTTTTATGCTATCAAAACGACTGAGATGCAACTGTTTAAAATATCTCTTTGTCTTTTTGAAAATAAATGTATTCATTATAATTTCAATATGTTCTTTTTATAACAGCTTTTTAAACTATTTTTTGAAAATTTGTTATAAATCATTTCCTTTATAAAGAGAGTCATAACTCACTAAAATAAGTGTTGAGAAAACGAGTTTGAAACAGAGATTAAGAGTTTTCAGAGAATGCGTGCTTGTTCTTGAGAGACCTAAGTTTGGTAGGAGGTGTTGTCACTGGTTTCGCAAGCTGTTATGTAGATCTTTTATGTATTATGCATTCTCCTTCCAGGTGTATTCAATTTCATCTTTCTATACTTTGTAATTGTAGTTGTAACACTCTTCTTGATAGGGTTTCTTGAAGAGTTGGGTGTGCTAAAATAGGGTTTTTCAGCTAGGTGTCCCTTGTTCTTGTAGGGTTCAAGAACATTAGGTTGTGTAATTGTCTTGTACTGGTTTTTTAGTGGATTTCACCTTGGGAAAGGTGAGACTGGATGTAGCTCATTTGAGTGAACCAGTATAATCTTGTGGTGTTCAATCTTCCTTAATCTCTGCACTCATATACTGTTTCATGTCTTAATCTGATAGAAAATAAACCTGTTCAATTAAAATTGAATCTGTTTTTTTTTTGGGTCTGTTCATACTGTTCTTGATTTCTGGAAAACCAATATGAATATCTTGTTGAAATTTGTGTGTCTAATCTTGTGATAATTGAAGTATATTGTTCTGTGAAAATCAAGTATATCAATTGGCAAGGTTCATTCAAGTGTGAAGTTTAATATTCAAAGATTGTATCTTGATTCAAATCTTTGTCTTATTCTGTGCATATTAATGTGAAACGTTGTTTGCTGATCAATTCTCTCAATATCTGAAAATCATATAATTGAAATACTGTTTTGTCAAAATAAGCAGAAAAGTAAATCTGTTTTTTCCAAAATAAATCGATTCTTTTACTCTGTTTTGAGAAAAGACTGAATCTGTATTGAAAATTTTTAAAAGCTCAATTCACCCCCGTTTTGAATTTTAACACTATTAAACCCAACAGTGTACCGCTCCTCATCCATGAAAGGGACGTGGCGAAGCTCATCTTTTGCTTCGAGCCTCGGCTCAACTTCTCATGGGTCGAGGTCGACCATGGTGACCGCATGCTCGGCCGGTTGCACATGTCTTCGAGTGGACCTTCCTCGTCCAGGCATCTACCGCCTCGGTGAGTGACTGTTGGTGACCTTCTGCCAAGTGGGCTCCACTCGCAGGCTTTTTGCATAGCATTTCCCTTGCTATCTTTTGATCCACGTGAATGGTCAAAATGTTACCCGACAAGGAGGGGAACTTCATTGCGAAGTGGGGGGTGGAGAGGATCGCCCCAATTTTGTTGAGGGATGACCGCCCGAGGAGGATGTTATACGAGGTATTGGCATCAATGACCAAATACCTTATCCTTAGGGTTTTGTTGGCCTTGTCAAGGCCGAAGGTGGTGTACAGCTCGATGAACCCTTCGTGCCGACTCGCTCTTCCGAGAAACCGACCACGTGGTCATCATAGGGCATCATTTCCTCTATCGGAATCCTCATTGCTTTGAAGGTCTTTCAATAAAGAATGTCAACCGAACTTCTCTCATCTACCAAGGTCTTCATGATGGTGAAGTTATCAATGTCGACCGATATCACCACATAATCGTCTTGGGAGGGGTCTACCCCTTTGAAGTCATGGTCTGTAAACGTTATGGGTGGCATCCTTGGCCGGATGGCCATGGAGTTCACCTGATGGACAACACGCGGCATTATCCGAGCATTATTCGAGCTCCCACCCGCGGCATATCCACCGACGATGGAGTTTATGACTTCACGACCTCTTCTGCAGTTGTCTTTGGGAGGATCGTCCCTCCTCCCACGGTGTTCTCGGTGGCGATTATCCTCCCTCGGGTGTGGTCTCTCTTCCTTGGTGCTTCCTCCTTGCAAGAGGAACGCCTGGTGGTGCGGCCGCCCTGCACAAAGGGCGCAAGTGCCCTGCCTAAATAAACTCCTCTATTTTGTCTTTCAAGGCTTGGCACTCCTCGGTCGAATGACCGGTGTTCTTATGATACCGACATTTCATGCTACGGTTGGTGTTATCAGGACTCAGAGCCCTTCTGGATGGCGGGATCAGCTCTGCGCTAAGGGCTTCCTGCAATATTTTCCCTCTATCGGTGTTGAGGGGTGTGTATTGTGAGAACCAAGGCCCACGATTGTCTCATTTGGAATCGTCTCGTCCAGACCCAGACCTTCCTTGTCGCTCCTTCTCATCCTTCTTCTCGCCGCTTGCTTTTGCCCGAGCCTGGTTCCTGAACTCGCGCAGCTCTTCCAACTACATGTACTTAGCGGCTGGACGCCTAAGTTCGTCCAAACTTGTCGCAGGCTGCATGCACAAGCTGTCTGCGAAAGGACCCGATCGGAGAGCAGTCAGCATATGATGCATTGCCACCTCGGGACTGAGGTTCCAAATACTCATAGCGACCTTCCCAAACCGGTTGATCAACTTTCTCAGGGATTCTCCCTTCTCCTGGCGGATGCTGACCAGAGCAATGGACGTTAGGTGATGGGGTCGGCTCGTTGCGAACTGGACATCGAACTTGGCCACCAACGTTTCAAAACAATCCACTAAGTTCAGAAGGAGCTTTGTCAACTAGCTCAAAGCTCCTCCCTTCAAAGAAGTTGGGAAGACTCGGCATTGGAACGCGTCATCGGTCGTATATAGACTCATGTGAGTGGTATACGCATTCATGTGCTCATCGGGATCAATCCTCCCATCATATCGATCTCTATTGAATCCCTTCCACTTGTCTGGTAGAGGAGCCTCCATGACAAAGTTAGTGAAAGGGTGACGACGGTCGGTCACAACAGTATCAGTCATGTTCATCGCCTTGTTGGGGTGGGACTCACCATCCATCTCCAGGGTGAGGTTTTTTTCCTCGGCTCCCTCTCGGTCTGAGGGCCGGCAGCGGTGGCAAAGGATCTGCCAACCTGGTTCATCGGGACAAGGGACGGTCCTCCTTCTACCAACTTCTTAATTTCTTGGTTTTCCTTTCGGAGGTTCTTGATTTCTTCTTCATTCTTCATCTCTATCAGTTCCTTCTGGAGAGCCAACATCATTGTTGTTTGGTCTACCTCTGACATCCTTTTGCTAGCCATGCTATGGGTTGATACCATCTACTGATGCTTCCTCTCACTATTCTCTCGGCCCCATGGTGGGCGCCAATTGTTCTCCAACGGGTTTGGGTTCTAGAGAACGATTGATCCTGCCTCCACCTTCAGTTGGTCACTAATGCTCTAAGCTCTCTACTACGCCTTCCTCCTCTCGGTACCTGCAGAAGGCACTCCAACACTCAAGTCAGTCGGGGTGTTAGCACTCGGGTGTTAGAGTACTATAGATAATGACATACCTTTCTCCTTGAAATGTGTGCTATTTTTATTACCTTAATGGGCCTTCATTGGTGGGTCGGATTAGGAGGTTGGTCCATGTTTATGGTTGCATTAAACAACTCTTGACTATGGATTAACCCTGCTAACTTAGTAAACCCTTGGCTCGTCACCAAGGATCGGTCGGTCACGTGACTTCATGTGATCCTATCACCATGGTTAGGTGGTTAACTGGTCCAAGTGCTAGCCGACTTACTGAGTCGTCCGGTCGTACCGGTACACTTTACATCCTTTATGTTTTGGTATTTGTCAGTTTTGATACATAATGTTTTTATTTTTTTTTAATTTTGTTAGGTGCAAGTTTTCATCCTTTATGTTTTGGTATTTGTCAGCTTTGATACATAATGTTCTCAAATGGGATTGGAACCAAGAGAATGATTTGAACCACTCTTGGGTCGTTCGGTTGATTTGAACCTCACTCCTTCCTCTCAGCTGAACTCCCACGCTCTCGCTCTCACACTCCTCCTCCTCGCTAGCTCTGAACTCGGATAGTACCTGCAAAAGGTACTCCGATACTCAAGTCAGATTTCAGCACTCGACACTTAGTATTTAGGATTAGATGATTGTGTACCCGATCCTTTGGGATTTATGCTAATTTATATGATTATTGTGGGTCCTTTGTCGTTATTGGGCCTAATAAAAAAAGATTAACAAGCGTTGGGTCATTAATCAGTTTCGCTGTTTGTCTGGACCAGGTGTCGAGTCAAACGCTCGGTCGTGCAGACCCTACTCGTACACTTGCTCCATAGGCTCAAGGATGCTCAATCCGAAGAGTCTTTATCCGAGGTCGTTGTGATGGTTGGGCTTCCTGCTCTTTGTCTGAACATAGAAATTCCAGACTTAGCTTTAATGTCACCAGAAATTAGAAAAAATCTTTGTAGAAAATTTTCCTCCACATCCTTCCATCTAGTTAGGCTCTGATTAAGATGTGATTTACGTCACTCATTTGCTTTCCTTGCCAAAGAAAAGGGAAATAAGCGCATATACACACTCTCCAAATCACCTGACTAAAAACCCATAGTTCCCACTAATTCATAAAATGTAGCCAAGTGTGTGTTGGGATCCTCATGGTTCATCGCTATGAATTGATTGGTACTAATGAGGGTGATGAACGCTTGCTTAATCTCTAAGGCCCTTGTTCTTGCCGGTTGACTTGGTCGCTGATAGACTTTTGTAGGTGAGCTTGGACTCCGTCTGCCTCGTGGTGGAACTCGTGCTTTCCTTAATGTATAGATGTTGTTCCTGTTAAGACAGAGGGAGCCCTGACGATCGATAGCACTCCAACGGTCAAGTCAGTACAGGGCTATAATAAACAGGAATTATCTAATTTAATGCTTAGTAAAGTGTTAGCCAAGCGTTAGAAACAGCCCACTGTAACCAGGGATCTTGAGTCCCTTTTATAGAGTGTCGCTAGGTTACCTCTTGCGATAGCAACTTTTGTTACGAGAATCTTATCTCGAGTAAGGACATATTCAATGGGAGAAGATCCTGCTTCAGTTTGTATAATCTTAATAGCACAAATGCGCAGAATCTTATCTCCTAGGAGTGTATCAAATCTTAACAGAATAACCACCTGGATACCCACTTGGGTATCGTTCCCCATGATCAAATCTGTTTTAAAACACATTTACATGCTTTTACGTGCTACTGTACCATGCATATGCCATTACGTATCATGTATGCCAATGTGCTATTAAACCCTAGCGCACTTGGGCTTAAGTTGACAGAGTACGTTTTACTTATACTAGACCCAAATGCACTATATGCACCCTTAGGCCCAATTAACACACTTTCAGACCTACCACACCTTATATGCGAAGGATTATACCAATGCATGAACGAGAGATAATATGGACATACTTAAGACCAAACATGTAGCCCCTTGCTCTCGACCCAAGGACCGAGTTGGTCTGCTTGTTGCAGGCGCCGATGTTCAATCTCCGAGAACTGAGCTCTACGCGCCCTGGTCCATTACACAAGCCCCCTAGTCTCAAGCTGAACTTGTTTCAGTGAAGAGACTAAGTTGCTCGCCCACGACGACCTGCATGTCTTGTGAATTGCGCGCCGCACATAGTGCTTTGAGGTGACGTCTCACCATACTCCATTGTAAGCGTACACGTGGCCACATCAACGGCTAGAACGCATTGCCGCTTACGCTTCCTTGTAATCAGCTTAATTGTGTAACCTTCAAAACAATGTGTAACACTTTGTACATATATGCTCAATCTATTTATGTTATTATGCTTTCCCTTTACATGGCTCTACTAGCATATTGATAATGCATGCTCTTTAATAGACATGACTACCATGGCCTAGCCCACTAATGCATGTAAAGACTTCACGCCTAAGTAAAACGAACATCATGATTAAATCTGATTAACATGACAAAAGCGATTCTCTATGCGTCTCAAGTAATGGACATAACCAATTATCTTTAACAGGATAATCATTCTAATTCAATGTAATAAATTACCGTGCACAGTCATCCCTGAGACGACTTGTACCTGATGGTTGTAGTGGATGTTCCCACCTCACCTGTCCTGTTCCAGACTTAAGCCAAGCCAAGGCGAGCTATAATTTAGGGGTACCCCACACATCCCTCTAGGATGGCTGATTGGGGTGTTGACTATCCCTTTAGGTCATGTTCCAAGTGTTTCTTGTGCTGAACTGGGTTACTCCGTACCCATTACTCGCATTCCCAGGGTGTGGAGTCTTTACCAAGACAAACTGATGCCCCTGGTGGAAACAATTCCAGTTACAAATTTCTTTCACACGCCCGAGCTTAGTATTCCGTTGAGAGAGGGTCATTTTCCTGGTCCATAGTTCAAGCCCAAAACGACGGCGAGCTGCAATCAGGGGCACCCACGCTCGAAATTTTGCTCAGCGGAAGGTCCGTGCACCTAAGTTGCTATGTACCTGTTCAATGGCTCAAATCACAACGATGGCGAGCTACAACTTGAAAGTCGCTATGTACCTGTTCAAGTGCTCGAGCCACAAAGGTGGCGAGCTGCGATCAGGGGTTCCCATGTTCAGATTGTCTCTGAGCCAAGGGGCACCGCACCTGAGTTGCAATGTCCCTATTCGAGGGTTATGGCCACAGTGGTGGCGAGTTGCGATCAGCGGTGCCCATGTCCAGATTGTCTCTAAGCCAAGGGTCAACGCACCTGAGTCAAAATGTACTTGCAAGATTCCAGACTTTGAGTGTTCCCAAAGGGAAAAAATACCTTTTCTTATTGAAACGCACAGGGCGCTTTTGTGGATATCTTTCTAGCCAAGTCGCCATCCTACATGTCAACAGTATAATGACAAAACATATTTCATAAATCATTCTCCATTGGGTGACCTCGTTAAAAAACCCTTGTAAGGGAAAAAGGGTGTCCCCTTCAATGCTTTAAAGGATAATGTACATCAATTAATGTAAAACTCGAGATCGGCTATCAGTGGCGATCTCCACACATGAGTCTTCTTCAACTTCTAAGGGTCTAGTGGTGACCACAAACACCCCTCGTCTGTTCTTCAAACTGTTTTCATAGCACTTGCGTGCCGCCTTCTGGTCAGACTTGATCACAATTACGCCTCCCTCGGGGGAGGGTAATTTCATCTTCATGTGCCTCGATGAGGCCACAGCGCCCAACCTGTTTATAGCAGGTCTGCTTAGAAGGATGTTGTATGCTGACACGACGTTAACCACCAAGTACTTTATATTAATAGTACAGGAGGAGGTGTCGTCGGTGAAGGTTGTCCTCAACTCCACATGCCCCCTCATTTCCACCTGATTGCCTGCAAAACCATACAGACAGTCGTTGTACGGTCTCAGTCGATCTGGTGACAACTGTAGTTTTATGAATGTTGACCAAAATATCACATCTGCTGAGCTCCCTTGGTCAACGAGAACTCGATGTACCCTTCTCCCTACAATGACCATTGAGATCACCATTGGATCATTATCATGGGGGACCACGTCCCTCAAGTCGGTATGAGTGAAGCACAGGTCGAGCTCGGAGGGCTGATCAGACGCCCAGACCCGCACTATCATTACCTCCCTTGCATATTTCTTCCGCTGGGAAGCGGTGCAACCTCCTCCGTAAAATCCTCCAGAGATGGTGTTGATTTCGCCAAGGATAGGCACCTCGTGCCTCTGCTCCTCCGATGGTGACTCTAGCTTTGATTCCTCCTGACCTCCCACCAAATAATCTTGCAGGAGGCCTACCTTCATCACCCCTGACAACTGATATCCAAGGACTATGCAATTTTCCTCATCGTGCCCAAAGGCCTTGTGGAACTTGCACCAAGTATTTTTACCTAGCCCCAAAACCTTGTCAGTTTTTGGGGGAAACGTCAGTTTGCTCACTATGTTAGGCATGGTGAGCAACTCCTTATACGACACCTTGAACTTGGGTCAATATGGTAGGTCGTCTATTGACTTTCACCTAGACTGGTTCTTCTTTGACTCGTAAGGCATCTGCTGCGCCGACGACTTCTTCTCTGTTGCAGTTTCGTGTACCCTCATGGGTTGGGTACGAATTCCATCGCGTGGCTTGTATTGCCCAGCACCCGCGTTCCCGCACTTCGATGTCACAGTTTCCTCTACGGCGATGTGGACAATAGCTTGTTGCCTGATCTCACTGAAAGTTCTTGGTCAACTCCTTATCAAAGAATCGTCGAATGGTCCTTATGTGGCCATTTGGGAGGCCAATGAACCAGCGCAGCTCGATACCCGTAAACGTTCCCATGAGTAACTTATAGTGCATAACTTACGTGCCTCCCGAAATCATCATTTGGGCATGGAAAGTCGTGAGATGAGCCACTGGATCTTCTATACATGTGAACGTAATTTTAGGAGTCACGAATTTCGTTGGGACCACGACCTCCATGATTGCCTGCGAGAAGGGCATTGGATAGGTCCTAGCTTGGGCAGGCTGGATCTGCTCTCCCATGGAGCGTTCTCCCAAACGTTGTAAATCCCTACGCAACTCCTCGTTGGTTTTGCGTAACTCGTCATTGGTGACACGCGAAGCGTCCATCTCGATCTAGAATTTTTCTTCCACTAGGGTATCGTTCCCCAGGATCAAATCTGTTTTAAAGCACATTTACATGCTTTTACGTGTTACTGTACCATGCATATGCCATTACGTATCCTGTATGCCAATGTTCTATTAAACCCTAGCGCACTTGGGCTTAAGTTGATAGAGTACGTTTTACTTATACTAGACCCAAATGCACTATATGCACACACTTTCAGACCTACCACGCCTTATATGCGAAAGATTATACCAATGCATGAACGAGAGATAATATGGACATACATGAGCCCAAACATGTAGCCCCTTGTTCTCGACCCAACGACCGAGCTGGCTTGTTGCAGGTGCCAATGTCTGATCTCCGAGAACTGAGCTCTACGCACTCTGGTCCATTACAACCCTATTAGTAGTAGGTATTGTCATGCTAGAAAAGTGTCTAGGCCTTTGATGTATGGCGTAGTCTCCAAGAGTCCTCCTAGGAGGTGGTGCTTCCTCCTCAACCATGATGTTCTCCTCATGAAAAATGCTAAGGTTGCATCGAGAGCTTTTAATAAAAATAAGTTACAATGGAAAATTAGGACAGAAGCCCGAAAGGATACAACACATGGTAAATTCGTATCCAATTTGGAAGGAACATTTCGAGTTACTGAAAACTTAGTGAAAAGCAAATACCACGTACTTCGAATGCTAGTCATTCGAAACATTACTTTACTTGAAAGTTTATTGTACAAAGCTAATCAATGAAATGTTTCTTTGCAAGTCTCAAGAAATAATAGTTATCTCGAGCAACAAAATTTTCTCTCGGTTAAGGAAGTTTTCACAGTTAAGTGAATCCCTGCCAGATGCTAAAATTCTAGTCGACTAAGGAAGTTTTCATGTCAAAATGAATCCTTGTCGAGTACTAAACTTCGATTTAGAGTTTTTATGATAAGTTTGCGATAAGTAAAAGCTTACCTAGTGACTAAGTTATTCTCGGTTCAATAAACTTCATTTTCAAACAAAATACTCACTGAAGTTCAATTATTATTAAAGTTACTAAGAGCTTTAAAATAAACTACTAACGAATAAGAGATTGCATAAAAGACAAATCAAAAGCATTTATAAAAACTTCAGTGTATTAAACGATCTACCAAAAGATACAATATATTGCAAAATTAAAAAAAAATACAAGACTTATCAATTTCGACAAGCTCATTCTCTTCACGGTTCTCGTTATTCTCGGTAGGGTTGTCTTCATCATCTTCATCATAACATCAGGAATATCTCTAACCGGCACGAGTTGTCCCTTGTAAAGGTCTTTCATCACATCAAAATTCCCAGAATTCATAGGAATTTTGTAAAAATACTCTACTTTGTGAAGAGCATTGGTAAAACCAATCGCTGGGAGATGATTGAAGACAAGGACATAAAAATTCATATAAACAAATACCACTAGTTTCTTGAAGATATCAAAGCAGAGAGCATAGCCTTGCCTGATGAATTCATGTCGGAACTACTGATAGAAAATTTTCCGCAATCTTGGACTGACTACAAGTAACAACTGAAATACAGACACAGAGAAATATTTCTGCGCAATTTGATCACCTGAATCATCATTGAAGACACAAACAAAAGGAGTGTGTTGCTGCAAGGGCCAAAGCCTTGTTTGCCAAGGCAAACATGGTAGAAGACAAACCAGCTCCAAAATGGTACGAGAAAAAACCTAATCACAAAAACAAATATAATAATAAATTTTCTCGTCCTAATGGAACTGACACTAAAAGAAAATTTGGAATTACATACAACACTAATCTGTATGTAATAGATCAAATTCGTAAGTACATACGAATGTCAAATTCGTATGTAATTATCTGTTAGATATACAAATGGATATTTTCGTATATAACTTCACTAGATAGTTACATACAGAAATATTCGTATTCAATTACTATTGTATTACATACTGAAAAATCCATATGTAATTGTGTGGTGAAATTATGCACGAAAGATTTTGTATGTAATGTATTTTTTTTTTTTCAAACCTAGAGATATTGAAATTTTTTTTTTCAGATCTAGATATATTGAAAACCATTCAAACTAGAACATATATTCATCAGCATTCAAACCTGGACGTATATTCAAAAGCATGATAAAATACTATTTCATAATGTTCAAAATATCCAAATGTAATCCATTCAAATCAAAGAAAACATCTAATAAAAATAAATTCAAGTCATTACAAAGTTTTTAACAAGGTAATAATTATTATAATCTTCAGTAGGTAAATTTTGTTATTGATCATGATTGTTGTCATTCATATTGTATATCATTATCTTTCATCTAATATTGTTGTTATTGAGTATTTGATTGTTGTAAAATATGTTATGGAGAAAGTCGTGCTAACTTGACACGACTTCAGGTTGACGTGGCAGAAGTCGTGTCAAGTTGGCACGACTTCAGGCTGACGTGGCAAAGTCGTGCCAACTTGGCACGACTTCTACATATGAAGTCGTGCCAACTTGGCATGACTTGTCCCAGATTTGTAATTTTTTTTACAACAACCTCATTTTTATAAAAACAAAAAAAAAAAAGGACCCCATGAAGGTAAAAAAACCGCAAAATACCTGGTACCTAATTGCATAAAGAATTCAATTAAATGTAATAACATTTTTAAGGAGTCATTCTTCAATATATATAGTTGAATTTATAATAACTATTTTTGAAAGTATAACTTCCGCATTTATTAATTAGTAAACTATTGAAAATAAATTTAGTCTGATAGCATAATTTTTTTTTTACTCTTATAAATTTAATATTTAGTCATCAAGCATTGATGATAATGTTAGCGTATAGTTTGATTGTAATTATAAAAAATAATAATATCTTATCATAATAGTTTGCGATTAAATGGTTGTTTATAGTTTTTTTTTTCTCCAAACATAATAGTACTAAAAAGTAAAGAAAAGTATGAAGTGAAAAAAAATTACAATTACATATTTATTGATTTAAATTATGTGAGTTCAAGTTTACCAAATAGTTTAATATAAGAGTAAAAATATTATTTTTTTGCTCTTATGGGACAAACTTAAGTGTGTGATACTTCAGGTGATTATTATATACTATTTTTTATTAATAAAATTTAAAGCTCTACCAATGTTTCTTTGCTGGGCAGATTAACAAAATAAAACTCCAATTTTAATTAAGAAAGCATACAAAACCAAAAATTTTGTACTAAAATTTGTTCACTTCACGTGTTTTCTTTGTTCAAAGTTAAGCAAAATCTTGAATAAAATAACTTATCTCTTCCCGGGAAAGGTTACATTATTCCAACTAGGAAGAACCTTTAATGGGTTTCTCACTATATTTTCTCTAAGCCCACAGATCATCAGAAGGGACTACCTCGCCACTTTGTCTGCTGTTTGGTGCAGCTGGTGCAGCCGGGCTTTGCTTGATTACACAACAATATCATATTATCACTTACATAATTTTCCTTAAACTTCAACTAAACCTTATTTCATGGAGTTAGAATATTTTTATGCACATTTCTGTAATATATTGTATAACTATTTTCAAACTTTGTGGTTTAAAGTAAAATTTTGTGGCCAAGAAAAGGGATATGATTTTTATCTCATGATCAAAGGAAGAAAATATTTCAAGTGTGTTTGGAAGAAAAGTAGTTTATGATAAGCTTTCTTGAATGCTCAGTATGTGACTGCTATTGTGACAACTATATACCTAGCTCTACTTTTCAGATGGTTTAGCCCCGTAAAAGGCATGATGACACACCATGTTTAGTCTTAATCACAATAAACTGTTCTAACATGAAACTAATTATAATCCTCTTAGTCGTATGGTCAGATGCAATCAACCAAACATATTTGGAAAATAAGACAAACGAGTTACCTCACTCACACTAGTGCAAAAAGGGTTTACAATTACGACTATTTTATATTTACAACAGTGACTATATATTTGTATTTATTGTATATGTAGTCTTGAATCGAAGAGATAAGAATGTAGTTATTTAACCGCATTCGTAAATACGATATATAAATGCGGCTATGATAAATAGCTGCATTCTTATTTATTTATTTAAAAAATAAAATAAAACCCTAAATCCTAAGGCAGCAACGGCGATGGCAGCGAAAGCGACAACAACGACGGAGCAAATACGACATAACAAAAATCCAAACAGCATGCAATGAAGTAGTGGTGACCTTCACCAATACAAAAAAACAAATAGATAAGAGAAATTAAAAAAATATATAAACCAATGGTGAAGAAGAAAAAGAACTCGAAACGAACTTACATTGGCACAAAGAAGACAATGAAGGCTCGCAGAAGATGAGAGGACAAGAGCAAAAACAAAAGAGAAAACAAAGCGCTAGAGAACCCTTCGCCAATGCAAGAAAACAAACAAATAAGTGAAATGAAAAAAATTTATGAACCATTGGTGAAGAAGAAAGAGAGCAGATCGAAACGAACTTATAATGGCACGAGAACACAATGAAACTCGCAAAAGAAGAGAGGACCACCAGACCAGAAACAGAGAGAAAATGCGAAGCGCCAAGAAGAAAGAAAGTATGAAAGCGTAAGTGGCACGCTTCAGAATTAGGGTAAAGAATGATTTAAGAATGCGGCTATTAGTAATAACTGCATTCTTGAACATGTGTTTTGATTTACGAATGCGGCTATTCAAATAGTCGCATTCTTAAATCATGTCCTTTGATTTAAGAATGTGGCTATTTAAGAATGCGATTTTCATGGTAAATGAAGTTAATTTAAAAAATGGCACCGCGTTTTGAGTGACAACGACTAACCCTAAAAACACATTAAATAAATAGTCATTGTTTATACATTTTGTCCTAGTGCCATGACAAACCTTTATTACCCCACATTGGTTTCACTTAAACTTAAGATCCCAAAAATGACTATGATTAATTCCCTTTGGAAAATTTAAGATGCCAACACAAAACTAATGGACAAATGTGATTAAACTCAATTCTTGGAAGCAATTCTCCATTCAGTGCATAACATATCCAAAGTCATGTATGTATGCCTAATTTACCTCCTTTAAGATCACAACATGTAATGCATAGCACATATCCTATAATCTCACCATGCAGAAAATTGTCTCCTTTTACTCGGTTACTTCTTCCCATATCACACCTATAAAGCATGGCACCGAATAAGAATACCTCATCACAGTACCTTGTTCATGCAAACATACAAGTGACCTTACCGGATATTTCTATGACACAACCTACCTAGTATTGTTGCTGAAAATGAAGGTGGGCTCTCTGCCTTTTCCTATGCACGATTCTGTAATCCATGATATTTATTAATTTAAAATCTTATATAAATTGTGTGTAAAATTTGTGTCAGAAATTACCATTTAGCTACATGCTGCTATTTGCAAAGAAATTAGAAATTGCAATGTTATGATTCACAACTTCCAAACGACATTTAACAACATACATTGACACTTTGATAACAGTAGGACTATACAAGATCAGTAACAAAATTTCTATATTTGCTTTAACAACCTCAACAATCACTTCGTAGGTTTTATTATTTTAATCAGGGAAATAACATTTTAGATGAACTCTTACTTTAATGTTATTAGCATTGATCAACCTCAACTTTAATTTTACCAACCTCAACCTCTTACTTCCCACATAAATCACATACCCAAAATTAACCTAGCCAAAAACACAAACCCTAAATTCCCACATAATCAACGCTTATTTCAGTGGTTCAAACAAATTAATCTAACTGTTACGAAGTGGACTTTAAGCCTAACTCAACCCCATAAAACCGGCTCATAGGGTTGAGGTTTGCACCCACTTATATACAATGAAAGGCTCAAATCTCTAGTCGATGTAGGATCTCCAACACCCCCCGTCACGCCGAGACTGCCAACTCGTGCGTGAGACTATATATTATGGGTGGCCCGATAGCGGGTGGCACGATAGGCCCAACAAACACTCGCTAGGATAGGCTCGAAATGGCTCTGATACCATGTTACAAAGTGGACTCGCCTAACTCAACCCCATAAAACCGGCTCATAGGGTTGAGGTTTGCACCCACTTATATACAATGAAAGGCTCTAATCTCTAGTCGATGTGGGATCTCCAACACTAACCAAAATAAAAATCCTAAATTACATATAGATTAAAGAGTGAGAGAGATGAGGATATACTTACCAAAAATAAGTCTCATCGACGACAGTGAAACAATGCCAATATCAGGCCACGAAGAAGTGGGGAAGAAGAAGTTGGTGGGATGTCGGAAGTGAGAGGGAGATGCGTGTTTAGTTCATGCACTTTTTGAAGGTGCAAAGCAGATGTGTGTTTTATCATCCAACACGAGAGAGAGGGAAAAAAAAGCTACATAAAGAACGAAATGGAGAAGAAGTTACCAATGTTTATTTTTTTTAATTTTGTATGTACTACCTGATATAATCCTTCAAAAATTATGGTGTCAACATTACATACTGATTAAATATTTATGTTTTACACTGAAAAAATCCATATGTAATGTGTATTTATATATTGAATTAAATTTGTATGTAAATATCTATATGTAAAGCTCCTTATACATATGAATCCAAATTCGTATGTAAATAAAAAAGTTCTTGTAGTGTAACCTCACCTTTAAGAAGAAGGAAAATTGGTTTGTTTGTGGAAAGTCATGTCATCATGCACCTCAATATAGAATAAGGCCAAAAACACAATCCTCCTAAGGCAAATATAGCTAAAGAGGAAGATACCATTGTTGCAGTCGTTTCACAAGTGAACCTTGTGACCAATGTGAGTAAATGGGTTGATGCAATTCTAGATTGATTTGCATTATTTCTTTTGGTTTAGTTCTTTGTTGCGGAAGATGGAGTAGATTTGTGGCTTCTTTGGATGAATTTAAACTACGGATGAAGGTGAAAGGAAGTAGGGAAAAGATGCTTTGGCGATGTGAGGTAAACTTCTAAGAGGATCTGATACGAATCATGGTTCATACTTGTGGAAGTGAGGAATGAGAGGCAGCGGAAGACATGATTCAAGTGTGAAGGAAACTGAGAAGATGAATAAGTGTTGGCAATGGTGTATGCGTGAAGAGGAAGTTGGTGAGGCCAATCTTCCAAGAGTTTACTAGGCCTTATATAGGCTTGCAAGCAAGAAGAGATTTGAGAGAGAATGATTTCTGTATTAAGAAAACTTCATTCACAATTATTTCAAATCTAAGTACAAAGTGTTTAGGCAAGGTATTTATAAGAATAAGATGTAGCTTGTTCCTCAAGCTATTCTAACCCTTATGCAATGTTTTATACGTTTGTATTTACATCGAATATAATTGATACAAACCCACAGATGACTAAAGACACAACAAGCAAATTCCAAAAGGTCAGTCATCTCAAGATACAAAGTCGGGTCCCACCAAACCTCAAGACAACATCAGCAGAAGAAGAAGCTATAAACCAGAGCACCTAAAGTTCTTCATGCTAGTCTTCTTAAATGTTTAGAATATGTTGTAAATAAATTGGGCTCACTTTAGGGGTCCAAATAGCAAAGATATGCTATAATAAGGTACCATTAGCATAATAGGGGGTGTGGGTAGCATTTTAGCTTGTTCCTAGCCCATTTGGAGGCATTTTAACCTAGTTTCTAGAAGGACAAACCTAGGATGCGGGATTGACTTAGTCAAACCCTAAGGCTGCCCATTTTTCCCTTTTCCCATCCTACCCCTTTAGCTTGTTCTCCAAGGCTCCTTCACCTATAAATAGGAGGCCTACCTAGTGTATTTTACAAGTTTAAATTATAGTAAAGAAATTCTGCACAATTTTTGTGTGAGTAGTGAGTGAGTGAGTCTCCTCCAAATTGGTCTTATCTTGGGTTCATGATGCTCTCAAGTGGCAGCTTCATCCCACTTATCTTGGTGGTTCCTCCCCATCAAGTGGCGTGATACACCATTGCTCCACAATCCATAAGTTCTTCTTTCATCATCTATTCCATTTATCCATTTCCATTCCACTCTATCATAAACATGTTCTTAGTTTTGCTTCCTTGAATTACATTCGGTCTTCTCTTTTGTTCTTATATTGCTTGTTCAATTTTGCACCATAATTGTCATCATATTCACCATTTAATTGTGTTCTCCTTTTGCCTTTGTAAAATGAACCTTCACATCTACTTAACCACTTGGTTAAGTTAATGTCCAGTGGGGATTTTCCTTAGGTTTTCACCTCTAATTGTCTAAAATCCAAATCTAAGTAAAGTGTCACCATAAAAATGATCAATCATAAAATCAACTCACATCATGTGGTATGCAGAGCAAGGTTGTTTTATACTTAATTTGCTTGAGTTGATTTGGCACTTTACAATTTCTTTACATTCTAGCACCTTTATTCCTTGTCTTTAAATTCAAGTATCTTTACGTACTTGTTTTTAAATTCAAGTACCTTTAATTTCTTGTCATTATTTTCTTGCTTTTTTTTCCAACACATTAATTATTGTAGAATTTTTTTTGGCCATTTTTAATATTCATAGCATTTGTACCGACCAGTCCTCGGATATCAATGGTGGGCCACGTAAGCTGGGTCCCACAAGCGGCTTGAGCCAGTGTCCCACAAGCGGCACGAGCTAGTGTGCCGATTAGTTGTCGGATGTCGATCACCAAGATATGCCGACGTGTCCTCGGCAACAGAGTAAGGTCGATGTGACATTGAGCATCGGGCATCGGTGGTTCAAACTGCTAAATTGGGCCACGAAAGACAGGTTCCAGGAAACACACTAGTTAGTAGGAAAACACACAGAGGCAGGGGAAGCCTAAGTCAGAAAGGATCCATGTGGGTAGTGTGGATATGGTAACCAGGCACGACACGAGTAAAGAGTCTTGGAAGCCAAGAGTGCCCGTTAGGGTTAGGATTTCCAAGGGAAGCTGCATGCATGACACGTGAATAGTTAGGGCACCCCTAGAACAGATGGCCCCAGAGATTTGGTGCATAAGTTGGTACTCAGGTGGCCATTCTATTAGAGGTTTCACTCTAGTAAGGGGAGCCTTACGAGCTAGATTACACTAAGATTGGGTAATAGTGGCGTTAGGGCATTCCTCCAGAAACCCTAAATGTGTGTAATGGAAATAGAGGAAACCCTAGACTATATAAAGGGTAGTAAGAAAACCCACAAGGTACGCAGTTTTCTGAGATTAGAACTGTTACACTCGCACACTGTTTCTTAGCCCCAGTATTGACTTGAGCGTTGAAGTGCAAATGGCCTCTAGGGCGCCCCCTTTGTCTTTACAGGTACAAAGTGCTTCGATCCAGGAAAGCACGAATCAAAGGAGAGATAGGTAGGCATGAGAGCATCGTTAGAGTCAACCGACAAGAACAACATTTTTCGTTTTGAATATGTTTCTTGTTATGTTCATTAGTGTTCTAGGAGTCCTTGTTTTGATTCTACTTACTTGCTTTTAATTGTGAAGTTTGCAAAGTAATTAGAACCTTGTTTTTAGTAGAAGTAGATTTAAAGTTCCAAACACATGATTTCAAGTGTTTAATTATATTGAATCCAACCAAAAAATTTTGAGAAAATTGAAAGTTCTTGAAAAATATGCATGTGGCAAGCTATGGTCATTTCTTTCCATAGATCACCATTAGTATAAAATTAAAACAGCAAAGGTGTTTCAAAGAAAAATGACGCAAAAACAACAATGGAAATTTAAAAAGCATCTTTGGTTATCACTTTGCAAAGAAAATCATTTTCCAAACTATGGATTCAACTCAAATTGATTGGCAAATTGTTTTTAATCTTGTGGAATTTTTTATCCTTTTGCTTTAGCATTTTTCTTAAAGGAAAAGTCTCATAGTTAAAAGTTTAGTAAGTATCTTAGAGTCTTTTTGTGAGCCTTTTCTTGCTTGTCAACTTTTTCAATCATAAAACCAACTCATATAAGGTATTAATCTACAAAGCAAGAAAAGTGGTATTTCAAAGCCTTTCTCAACCTTCCTTTAAAAACAACCGATTGAAAAGTCGAAAAAACTAGTTGTTTCATGCTTCTATTACATGAAAAATGGCCACTTTGTCAGATTTTGCAGAGTTAAGAAATTTTTTGTCCCAAATGGTATTCTAATAGGGGTTCCTAAGAATTCTAAGGACTCTAATGATCGAATTAATGCCAATGGACCAAAATTTGTAAGAGGACTAAATCTTGTTACTTGATCTTGCTTTTTTGCAGGTACTGTTAGAGACCAATAATCATTGAATTAAAGAATCAAGTCACAAAGGGAAAGATCATAATTGGATTCTGGAGTATAATTTTGAATTGCACACAGTTTCTTGGTGTCAAGTGAAATTTTTGACTCATTTACTATGGCTCTTTGATTGAAAACATTCTCAAAAGCTATGAACTCATTTCTTTAATTTTGTGCACTTTGTACTGTTTGGTTAAATAAACTCTCGCATTAATCTTCATACAAAATATGTATGTTTAGCATCAAGCATTTTCATCTCTGTCAAAGCTTTTGGTTTATGAAAAATCCAAATTGCTATCGCAGCAAAACAACAGATTGTTTTCACGAAACAACCGATTGTTTTACCTCTGGAAGTTTTGTATTAATGTTGTTTTAAATCTCTGTGCATTGTTACAACTGTTTCTTTTCTTTCAAACTGTTATGGGTCAAAATTGCACTTATTATAGCTTTGAATACAATCTGTTTGAAAGATATTTTGGTCATAAATGGAATATATTCCATACTTTCTTGGAAAATAAAGAGATTTTATGGTTAGTCAAATCTGCATGTGCTGTCACTGGGCAATCTGTTATGGGGGGCTGACATATGACAATATTCTCTCTGAACAGATTCGTTTTTCTCTATAAAATAACCCACTAAAATCCAAGATTGGTGACTACCTTTATTGCATATATACATGTGTTTGTTCAATTATTTTTCTTCATAAAAACAACTAATTGTTCTTTCCACTTGCTGCATCCTGCATCTGCTAGGCTCTTTTCTCAAAATTTCATTCTTGCTCCATGGAATCAACACCTTCTTCCTCTAAAAGGATGAAGACTCGAGGAGTAAAAAGGGGTAGACGTCTAGAAGGATGGTTTGCTGGGGAAGATGAGAAAATTGAAAAGTTCCTACATTAAACCAGTAGGAAGGCTATTAACAATCCAAACCTCATCACTTTCAACTAGTTGAAAGAATATAGAAACTCACTGAAGTAAAGAGCCTATTGAAAGAGCAATTGTTGAAGAAGTTCCTAGAAATGTCTTGTAAGACGTTGTAAGTGTTTTCTTTACCAACCTCCAAATTGTGGGTGATAATATCTGTTCACATATGAAAGGGGTTGACATGGAAATAACTCATGAAGTTTGGTCTGTTGTTGCTGGATTAAGAATAAATAAGGGGAACATTGGAGTTGTTGAGGAATTCAACAAAATGCAGTTCTATAGAAGTTGTCTAAAGAATCCTCAATCCAAGGTGAGGAATTTTTCAGTGGGTGGCTTAAGACTCAATGAAAGGCTTATTGCTTTCATTGTCTCGTGGATGTTAACACCAAGAGGAAGCAACCACTCTATGTTGATTGGGGAAGATCTTGTCCTAATTTACTGCACAATGAACAAGATCAAGATCAACTGGATTCATATCATCAAGGAACATATGAAAAAATCCATGAGGTTAAGTGACTATCACTATCCTTATATTGTTCTTATTTCTATGTTTTTGCATTATTTTGAAGTTGATCCTGAAGAGGAGCAAACTGAAATGGTCAAGGCATCACACAAAATCAACAATGGCTCTCTAAGCAAGATGGGGTTCACCAAAATTGGAGCAAAATGGGTCAACAAGGATAGTGACCAAGTTGGATCCTCGAGTGGAGCTCATGCTGAAGATGGTGGAGAAGGCAAGATGATATTGTTGTTGGTGGTGATGATGATGTTGGATTCCAAGATTGAGAAGATGATGTTGGTCCAAGGGTTGGTATCATGAGATCATGGATAATTTTGCTGATGAACAAAGAAATCATCATGAGTTTTGTGTTGCACGTTTTCAAAACCTTGATGAGAAGATTGAAGCTGTTCAAAATCAACTTTTTGAGCTTCCAATACAGTAGAGATGATTGAAGTATTTTAATATATTATTTTCTATTTTGTCTTAATCTGTTGAACAATGTTTTATTCTCCTCTTAACCCTTGTCTCACTCTATTCGAGAAGACAAATAGGGTAGGATTATCTGGTTTTATGTGTTGAATTGTTGCAGTTTATCTGGTTTTTTATCTAGTTTAAATCCAGTGTATATTTCTTGCTGCTTTGCTCTGATCCTGCACTCATTTCATTGGTTTTCACATTGGCTTTTATGGTTTTCTTGTTGGAAATCATATGATGAAAACTGGTTCAATGGTGTTGTTTAAATTTGTGTTTTATTACTATCTCGTACATGCACAATTGTTGTTTTGTAGGTGCTTTCAAATTCAAACAAGACAGCACAAGCAAACCAGGGATTTGTCTTCATCAAATAAGTGGAGATTGTTGAAGATAGGCTTTGATGTCTCCAAATCCGTGAAGATTGGTTGAAGGTTTTGCTGTTGCTTATGTGTGTGGGTTTTGGGTAGTTTGAATTTGTAATCTACTCATAGAATTGATCCAAGGTTATTTGATTTTTAATCCTTTTGAAAAAGATTTGTTTTCAAGGAGAAGTGGAAAATCAACCTGTTGAATTGTCGTTTCAGCCGGTTGTTTTACACTTAGAGGTTTTTGAAAAGGATTTTATATTGTTTGACTTTGGTTGACTTTGCAGTCAAACTACTCAATCGGTTGTTTCAAAAAAATAACCGATTATTTTTTGAATTTTCTTATCATAATTTTGTTAAGTTAGTTTAATCTGTTTTAATTGATTTAAAATTGATTTGGCTATTGCTTTAAATTTTTTTAACAACTGATTGGATATATATAATATTTTTTATGCTCCTGGTTGTTATTGATTCACAAGATTGCTTTCAAATCAAGTTTTTCCAACATTGCTTAAGGCTTTGGATTCTTTCTAAGAGTGGAATAAGATTGCACTGTATTTTTTTCTTTTCAATATGTGATTGTATCAAGTGTGATCATTCATTTTCTCTTAACAATTGTATTTCTGTAATAATTGTTGGTGTGCAAATTCAGAGGGTGTTCTTAATTCTATGTTGTGTTTGCCAAAGGTGGTGTGTGTTCTTGAAGGGTTCAAGTTCACCACTTTGGTGTGTGTGTTCTAATCATGTGTTTTGATTACATAGTGGAATTCTTAGAGGTTTTATGGGGACTGAATGAAGATCTTGGATAAGAGTGAACCAGTATAAATTTACTGTGTGAATCTCTCTCTCCATCATCTCTTTAAATATATTTTTGCTTGAAGTTTATAACTTTTGTATAAACAACCGATTGATTCGCAAAAACAACTAGTTGATTTATGTTGTTTCTGAGAAAACTGCTTTTAAATTCAGCTGAACAAATTTCTGATTAATTGATTCTTTTTGGCCTTCATTGTACCTTCAAATTTGCAAAAAAAAAAAAATTATAAACAATTCTTCCCTTGATTCGAATATTTTGTGTAAAAATGTTAATCAACTTCATACTTTCCATAGAGAAAATGATTTTCAGCCTATTTATCTAAATTTTCCAAAGAATTTCTATCATGGATAGTTATCAATTTATACCTTTGTTTATTCAAATGTTGAAATACAACATAAATACCCCTTTTCAATCTTATAAACATCTTTTGCTTCAAAATGATGGGGATTTAATTGTGAGTTAACAAGTGAAAGTCAAGCCTTCTTTAGGATATTATGCTAAAAACGTTTTCAATCCCATTGTTCCTATTGAAGCTTGAGAGTTTTTATTAGACAGCCCTATGATTTTTTCAAGTACATTTTTTTACTAGGGTTGTTTTCCTAAACTTACTTTCACTAACAAAGAAAACTTTGTGACTAATTTTCCTTTTGGAAATGTTTTTTTCTAAAGCTAGACAAGACTTTGTTCAAACATCTTGTAAAGACTTCCTAGTAATAAAACAAGAAGATCAAAAGTTTAGGCACCTTCATGAGGTAGAAAAACTGAAAATAAAAATATCTTATCAACCTATTAAGAAAGGAGTACCTTACCTTTGAACCAAAGGACATGTTTTCCATTTTTCTTCTTCCTTTTATAGTCCATATTTCTTTCATGTTAATTTTTATTGTTTTTATAAAGACACTTTTAACCCTAGCAAAAACAACACAAGTTTTTTTCTATATTCTCTTAACCATGAACAAGTTCTTGAGGATACTAGTAAACTAAAAACAAAACTTGGTCAAGAAAATCATCAACTTCACACACAAAATACATCATATTACCTCAACACAAAAAATAAATTGCATACTTTTATCACTTAATTGAGGTAACTCTTCTTCTTATTATATTTCACCTTATTCTACAATGTTTTCTCAATTGTGTGGTGTTTTATTTTCCCCCTTAGGAAATAAGAACAACCATAACGGTACCATACCAAAAACTTTTCTTGTTTTTAGTTTCTACATCCATCAACTTCTATTCTTCTACATTCACCTTATGTTTACTGTATTTTTCAGGTGAATTCATGAACCCAGAGGAACTTCAAGTCCTTTTCCACACATAAGGTGGCATTTTAAGCCGGATTTGAGGACAAATCCTTTTTCAAGGGAGGGAGCCTGATTGAGGACCATCCAAAGTCACCATACACAAAAAAAAAAAACAAATGAACTATTTGTATCAATAATAGAAAAACTTGTATAAGATTTTTATTATACTTTTATCTATATTATTTTATAGATGAAATAAGGATACTCTAGAAACCCTAACTTGTGACACAAGTAAAGGTTTTTACTACAAAAAAAATAAATATTATCGACGGATTTTTATCCATAGATCTAAATTCGTAGGTAAATTCAGCATTATCTACGAATATTTCACACGGATTTGAATGCGTAGATAAATGCAACATTACATACGAATATTACCCACATATTTAAATCCATAGGTAAATTCTGCATTACCTACCAACTATTATCCACGAATCTCTATTACCTACCAATTATTACTCACGGATCTCTATTACCTACCAACTATTACCCACGTATCTTCATTACCTACAAACTATTATACACGGATCTTTATTACCTACCAACTATTATCCTAATAATTATATACATAATATTAAAAATATTATTATAATATAAATAATTATAAAATCATAACTAATATTCATATAAATATTAAATAATAACAATCATAACTAACATGTATACATATTATTAATATTATAAATTGATAATATTAATAGAATAATATAATTAATATTATATTAATAATATGAATAATATTAATATGAATAGTATTAATGGTATTAATAATATGAATAAAATTAATAATATTAGTAATAATAATATTAATAATATTAGTAATAATAATATTAATAATATTAATAAAAATATTAATATCATTAATATTATTTATAATATTAATATTATTTATAATATTGTTCTCGTCGGATAACCTCAAACAGACTGAATGGACGAGCTCATCATTTGACTTGTCTCTAATTGGTGCTCCGATATGCTGCTCCACTTAGACAAAAAGAGTTCTACCTGTTGATCACACTCTGACGATCAAATCAGTAAGAGCATTCAAAATATCAAATCAGTTTTAGTCTCAAGTATTCAGAAACAACGTACCTTTACTCAGGGTTTCAAGCCCCTTTTACAGATATTCCTTCAACAGTTTTCACTAATGACAGCATAATCCTAACAAAAAGCATATAGTCATAACAATTTTTTTTTTTGCTTACGAGCACCTTTATTATCGGGTGCTAACTACTGGATACCTTGCAACTTTTATTTATTTTAAATAAACATATGTATTATAACCAATCATAATATCCCTATTTTAATTATCTTTTCCGAGTTGACTACCAGCCTCTGGGTAAGCTCATGACCCGCCTTTCGGGCCCATACTCGCCCAAAACCTATTTGATCATATCTAAACGTTTGGATCGAGGTCCCGAACACTCTTGGCCAATACAAATATAAAAAATATTAACACTATTTATAATATTTATAATATTTAACAATATTAATAATACGAATAATATTTAATAATATTAATAATATTAATAATATTTAATAATATTAATAATATTAATAATATTTAATAATATTAATAATATTTAATAATATTTAATAATATATAATAATATTTAATAATATTTAATAATATATAATAATATTTAATAATATTAATAATATTTAATAAATTTAATTATATTTAATAAATTTAATTATATTTAATAAATTTAACTATATTTATAATATTAATAATATTTATAATATTAATAATATGTAATAATATTAATAATATTAAATAATATTTAATAATATTAAATAATATTTAATAATATTAAATAATATTTAATAATATTAAAAATA
>Ga0123342_1003224_pt1 | contig 26396 bp, 17 predicted proteins | sample Turbeawhitnodule_FD_89960 | JGI IMG/M metagenome (GOLD analysis project Ga0123342, IMG submission 89960) | Root nodule microbial communities of legume samples collected from Mexico - Turtle bean Mexico white nodule | ecosystem: Host-associated > Plants > Roots > Nodule | place: Mexico: Nepantla...
GAATGGTTTAAAGGGGGTTTTCGCAAACTTTTTAGTCTAGAATGAAATTCCTTTGAGAAAACTTGATTCAGAATCCAGTTAGCCAAAAACACAAAGCAATTTAAGACAGCACCAGAAAAACAATCGGTTGTTTCGCATAAACAATCGGTTGTTTATACCAGTTGACAAATATACAAACTAAAATTAAGGAGTTTAAGGGAGAGAGAGATTGCACACACAGTTTATACTGGTTCACTCTTAAACCAAGAGCTACATCAAGTTTCCCAGAAACCACTGGGGAATCCACTAAGTAACCAAATCTAGATTACTTACACACACCACCAAAGAAGTGACCTTGATCCCCTCAAGAAACACACTTCCTTTGGCTCAGCACACACACCACCAAGAATGTTGATCTTGACAACCTCAAGAGCACACAACACTTCTTGGCCTACCACACCAGAGTTTACACAAAGTACAAAAGGATTACACTTGTTATAGAATGAACTGAAATCAATACAAATGAAATCCTATTCCACTCTCTCTTGATTAAAGCAAGCTCAAAGCAATCTTTAACTCTTGAAAGCAAAATCAGTGAAAAACTCAAATATGTTTTTCTATGATTAAATCTCAGTTCTTGTTTGTTACAAAAGATGGTTTAAAAGGGGTTTTCACAAACTTTTTAGTCTAGAACAAACTATTTATAGCTTTCAAAGAATGGTCAAAGCATTTAAAACAAGAGCGCATTCAGTTACGAAATCATTTAAAGGTCAATCAACACACAAAACAGTTTTCTGTTATGATTTGAAAACAAACAACCGGTTGAATGTGCGAATCAATCAGTTGTTTTGGTTTGACAGCAAGTCAACCACCAAAAACAGTTTTCAACCTTTTTCAAAACACCTAAGAGTAAAACAATCGGTTGTTTCGACAAAACAACAGGTTTTTTTTCACTTAGTTTGAAAAACACTTTCAATTCAAAAGGTTTGAAAATACTTTAGCTTTGGATTCAATCAAGAGTGGATTTACAAATATAATCTACCCCAGATCCTATTCTGAAGCACCTCAGCAATAGCAAGCACATCCAGCCTTCCATCAAACTCAAAGGATTTGGATTCTTCAAAGCTTGAACACACTTGATTCAACAGAACCCACTTCGTTCAACATGAAAAACGCACAAAAATGAATGAAGAAATGAAGAAAAGTACGAAAAACAACATAAAGCACTATAAGAAAGGCACATTACAAGCAATGATAGCAGAGAAAGTTCGTAGAGAAGACAACAATGACAACAACGGAGGAGAAAACACGAATAAGAAAAGGCTTGAAGTGGGAAATAAAAGTGCATATAAACGACAATTATGACCTAATGTAGTTTATATCAAAGACATAGTTATAGGTGATGGTTGACTAATAGACCATAGTTTATAGTGTCCACCATGGGCAACAATTTCCTATTATTGAACTTTAGTCTATATGATCTGACTTCAAATAGACGACGATTATAATAAGAAATGACACTTATATGTTGCTCTTATTTTCAAAATTGCCACTGTATTTTTGTAAGACGATGTTGCTGCAAAAATAGGTGTCTATAGATGTCGTAAAACAATTTTTTTGCACTAGGGAATGAAGCACAAGGATGAGAAGCTAAGAACAACAAACATGGATCCCTAAATGTTGTTGGCCAACTTAGGCTTTGATCTTCTACCTTAATATTTGTCTATGTTTCACTCTTTGGGCTCTGGTCTTATACTTGATATATTTGTATTTTTTCCTTAGTTTGAGCCTTTTTTCTTCGAGCCCCTCAAAATGAGGTGTTAGGACCTTTTTATTTATAAAGTTTAGTGAGGAGCTCTAACAGATTCAGTATCCACTCAGCGCAGATCAATCTGCTTAGCGGATTGGCTTTCTTCATTCTAAATAAGCCTTTTTTGCTTTAAGCTCCTTTTTGGGCTTCATTAGATTAAGAGGTTCTTGGTTCAACATAGATTCACTTCAAGCTAAGCCCAACGAATCCTTTCTTAATCATGAAGTCTTCTTTAGGCTTGGGATTCACTTCAAGCCAAGCTTAAGGGAATTTGAGACCTCTCTCTTTTGGTTCAAGTTAGCTCAAAGTCCCTTTTGAGCAAATCTGAGTTTTATTCCACTACAAGAAAAACATTAAATAGAAATGAATTTTAGAGACCAATATAATTAGTCACTATATTCACTAAATTAAAGACCATTTTATAAAATAAAAATTTATTGGTATCTAAAGTAGTTTCTATTATTAATATAAAATTATAAAGTAGTTTTTAAATTGGTATCTAACCATTACCTACCAAGGTTTTATCTATTAACTTCTTTATATTCTAAATTAGTCTCTATTAGTCTTTTAGAGACTAGTTTATAATCTAAATATTAGTAGTTAAAACCTGGGTAACTAATTTAGATACCAATTTAGAAACCATTTTATAATTTTTTTTATTAATAATAGAAACCTCTTTAAATAACAATAATATTTTTAGTCTCTAAAATAGTATCTAATTTAGTCAATATAGTGACTAATTATTTTTGGTCTCTAAATTTGATTTCTATTTAATAATTTTCTTGTAGTGTTCATTGTGAAGGATTATTTTTGCTCAACCCATTTGAATTCACTCAACCTTCTAAACTATGATCCATCTGACCTCAATCCGTTGAGTGCATGCCTTTGGCGCTCCGTGTTTTGGAAGTTTTCAATACTTGTTCTCTGGAGACAATCCGTTTTTCCCTTTTCCATGCGTTGGGCGGATTTGTCATTTTCATCTTTTTGTTTGTTTGCTGTTTTTCCTCTATTTTGCAAGATTCTTAATATTTTCTTTTCTTCTTCTTTTGAGTCAAGTTTTGTTGTGTGGGAATTTTCATCTTTTCAGGTTGTTTTCCTATGTATTATACTTCGTTTTTCATATGGAAAAGTTATTAACGTTACTAGGATCTCTTTCATAACTTCTAAAGTACAAAGAAACAATTACTCTACAATTCAATAAAGGACAAAATACAATTTCATATAAAAGTTCAAGAATTAAAATCATATTTAACCTTATAACTTTTATTCCAATACAATAATCTTAAGAGACTCACTCTCTAATTATTAATCACAAAAATATAAAACAAATGCATCCTCCATAAAAAAATTCATCATGGATAATCATCTTAGGTTCATGTTATCCAAGTTATAACACGTAGGTATAACTCTTTTCTTTTAGGAACTTGACTACTATTTGTCCCACGTTGTAGGCATGTTTTGGTCTTTTTTTCCAGCAAATAATTAATAAAATAAAACAGGAAACACAACAAAACTTAAACCAAATCCATAACAAGAAACCCACAAACAACAAAAGCCAAACCAGAAAAATCTACTCCTCTAAACACATGGAAACTTCCTTAAAGCAGTACAAAAGGATGAAAGCCTATCACAAAATACAAATAGCTTTTCTGCCATATGGTAATCCAAAAGAATACACCACCAGCAAAAAGGAAAGCAAGAACAAGAAAAAAGTTCTCTTGTTTTGATAAAGCAACAGTCAATCCCGTAGCGCATTAAACACAACTAGGATACCCAAGATTTAAACACCTAGACCTTAACCTCCTTCATGACAAACTATAACATAGCTTAATACATATTAAAACCAAGGGTCAGCATATGACCCACGCCAAAAAGAGAAAGATTTATACATGAGTTGCCCAACATCACACCGACGTGCACACAGTCACAAAAACAACGATTACAGCAATATACAAATAACATTCTATACCAACCTTGAAACAACGTAATTAGGATCACCAGATGCAACCGAAGACTTATTTGGTTGTCATGTTAATACATTGTATTGGACATTGGATCTAGTCAACATACAACATACGAGAAGTATAATTTTGGAATCTTATGTTTCATCCATGCCCAAGAATGTACATGTGCCAAAGATAGAATTTCCTCTACATCCACTTTTTCCTGATTGAACACAATCTTATTCCTATGCTTCCAAATACCTTACATGATGGCTACCCACATACTTTTCCACAAATAGTATCCTCCTTATTAAAGCAAATACAATAAAAATGATTAAAGTGTTCCAACAACGAATAGTGATGTACTGAGCTAATTCCAAGTCATTTATAACACATGTTCCACACTTTGTATGATATGTGACAAGATAAAAATAGGTGTGATATCATTTCCTCTTCACTACCAAACAACAGACATTGTGTATCCCCAATTATACTAACCTACTGGCCAAATTATGATTAGTTGCAATTTTGTTTAGTAAAGCTCTCCATGCAAATACTTGAGCAGAGGGTAAGACTTTCAAACTCCAAAGTGTAATGAATGGATCTATTTTTTCCCTTGCACCACATTTTTCTAGCAAAGAGTATCGTATAAGTGTTGGTTTATGGGTCATTTGAAAGGCAACAATCCTCCTTATCTAAACGCAGGTTGTGTTGTGCAATACTATGCATGAACTCTGACACTTGAGGTCTCTCCCATTCGAACCATTCTCTTCTCCAATTAAACTCCCACACCCATCCTTCCTTGGACCACCTTCCAAACCAATTATAGAGATTTATTTTTAAGTATAGAATTACTAAACATTCTAGGAAACTTATTGTTTAGCTGAATATTGTCTGACTAAACATCCTCCCACAATTTGATTTTATCACCTGATCCCAGTTTCCACCCTACCTTAGACTCAAACCAGATATTTCCCTGCCCATCTTCAACCAATCGTTCCACCATCTAGAGTTGGTTTTGTTAATGTTTGATACAGTTAAATTTCTCCATGAACCATATTTCGATTCAAGAATATCATTTCATAAACCACTCTCGGGGACCCCAATTTCCATTTCCATTTTCCCATTATTAAAATTTTCAATCCGTCTAACCCTAAATCCCCCTTCCTGTTCAGGTTTGCAAATGTTTTTCCAGTTAATCCAAACAATTTTACAACCCCAACCCCATAGTTTAGTAATCTTTTCGCAAATGAATATTGGGGCTTTGAAGAAAGAGATGCAGGTCACGTATGTCTCATTAAATCGGTAATAAATGCAAGTGTGTTGGTGTTCTAATGATAAAAAAAGTAAATAACTATATTCATTACGATTCAAAAAAAAAAAAATTAATATTTCGTTGGTCAGAAATCCATATTAAGTTTTATAAACGTGAAACATATAAATGTAATTAAGAGAAGAAATTAAAAGGATTAAATAAAGATGAATCCTTTACAAAATCAATGAATATTTTACATTCCCATTTCCTTTTAGAAATTTTACAATTATGATGACTAACAAATGACCTTCTTTTGTGTGTAAAACAATCAGATTTCAAAAGTTGGAATTTCAGACTTAAAACCATTAGTGGCGTGGTATAACAGTCGATGCCCTAGAGCTCTGTAGGGGTCGATTTCTCTTTTTTCCTTCAAGTAAGTAATACATCTCTCAACCTCAGACTTCACTTCCAAATACAACTCCTGACATTTCTCCTTGTCTTCCAGTTCTTTTTCTCTTCCTGTCAAACAATATCTCATCTCATTAAAGCAAAGTTAACATCATTTTATCTACATTCTCACACCTGTAATATATGCATTACCATACCTTTCGTTTCCAATGGTTTTCCAAAATAATAGTAGAATCTCCCTGGAACTTTAGGCAAAATCAAAGGCAAATGCAATTGTTGATTTGCCACCTCACCACTTAAACCACGCCTACATTTTCAATATGCACTTTATACAGACCCTAAAGAAGGACAATTTTTCATAATTTAGTATGAATAAAAAAACACAAGATACCTCAATTGTGGAACCTCATCTTTCAGACTCTCTATTTCAGACCTAAAATAAGGAATCTTCACCAAGTCATCATAATCAAAAACTACCTGAAAATACCAGATATAATTTGTTATGGAAATCCAGGTCTGGGAGAATTAAATTCATAGATTAATTAAGAAAAAAAAATAGGGATTTAGAGTTATAACTAACCTCTATAACATCTATAGAAAATATGAAAAGCCCACAATTTATAAATATTAGGAGAATTCAATAGTTAAAACTTTAAACACTTAACTAATCTTTATACATGTTTTGGCTTCTTTTATGTAAAACTTATTAAATCCATTTCTACACGTTAAACATTTCTTTTTCTCTATTATCATAACATTGTATATAGCAACCCTATGCTGACTATTAACCCTTTAAGCATTTTTAATTTAGTCTTTATTATCATTACATCATTATACTAACAATCCTGTACCTTTAAACTTTTAAGCATTTTTAATTTGGCCTCTATTCGTATAATACATTCCTAAAATCTATTCTATACAAAAAAAAGACGAATATTCATGTACATTTTTTATTCTAAGAGACTAAATGAAGAACAGTAACCGAATTATATATATATAAACTAATTTAATGTTTAAACTTTTAACTGTCAACATAGAATTGTTAAAAACTAGTCATGACAGCATAAACTAAACTTGTTTGCAAATGTAGAAATTGATTTAATAAATTTATGTGTAGAAACCAAATTGAAAATTTATGATATGAATTCGTGCCTCGTGTAAGGATTATATTGTGTTTATTCATAATTAAAATTATGATAAGTATAATAGTTTTTTTCTTATCAAGAAATAGGTCCTTTAGTTCACGTGCTTTTACAATATAACATTGCCTAATCCTTCAATGTTAGTGAAAAATGTGCATTTCACTCACAGCTAACCAAAATTAAACCCTAAAGTTCATAGACAAAAGTATGTAAAAATTATAAGTTTAATAGAATTATGCTTTCGATAAAAAAAAGTGCAATAACTTCATAAGGGAAATGATTGATTCAGAAAAAGACCAAAACTTACTTTACCAATATCATCTTCTCCAACTACACCAAAAGGGACAATTCTGGCTCCAAATCTTGCTGCCATTCTTACAAACTCGGATTGTTCAGGCCAGAATAACTTGTACTCTTCACCCTGATATTATTACAATGCTGGAGACTGTAAGTAGGTCTAAAAAATATAATGACACTCTTTCAAAAAAAAGCAATATATTTCAGAGCATAAATACAGAGACAGATAAAGTGAGCCTAAAGAATAACGATTATTTCTCATGAAAAAGTGTTCCCAAATTGATAAAGGATGTGAGAATGATACAATATGCACTTGGTTTCATTTTTTATGCCACATTTTTTGAAAACCAGAAGATACACCAACATCTTGTACATCTACAGTTGGTATTCCACCTTAACTCTGCATTTGCCGTAGACAAGACGGTGCTACTGCCAACATTGGCAAGTTGGATGTCAAGCATTTGATGAAGAAATCAATAATGTAATAAAATAATAAATATCATCTCCAGTGAACTAGTTCGAGTAATTTTTTAATGATAATGGGAAAGTAATAATTGGAAGCACATGGGTTTTCTTTAAAAATAAATAATATGGAATAAGCTTAGTAGGAAGTAAAAATTGGAGACCATGTCGTACGACAAGTTACTAGTTTAAGTTGTTGGAAACATCATATAGAAAGACAAAATAGAAAAAAATGTAAACTAGAGAATTCAGTTAAAATGGTTGAAATGGAGGAGTTTTTTCGGTGTTATCTATAGCAGAAAGGTGATACTCAAGCTCAAAGGAAAACTTTACCACGCAGCTATTGATAGGCCAAAAACTGATTTAGGTAGTTATAGTCCTGGATTAGGAATTTACTTTGTAGTTAATTTTATATTAATTTTGGATTACGTAGTTATATGTTTTAGTGTTGACATTTATAATGAATAAAAGATGCATAAGTTTACAGACTTGTAAAAGGGAATTAAGGTGTTAAATTGTTATTCCCTGTGTTTCGAAGGACGAAACGAAACTACTTGTTAGTGTAAATCTTGTGTGTATTAGAGGGAAACCATGTATATATACTTAAATCTGGCCCAAAAAACAGATTATTTTCTAACTTTATTAGAAAACCATCTGAGCTTATTTTTTGAGTCTAACAGATGAAATTCACTTGTAATAGACAGAGTTTGCTCATTTGGATTTACCTTCCTATGAAAAGCCTCGCGTACTCCTCCAGGATATAACAGGACATGAGACTTGGAAGATAAAAGCTTGAAGAGGTTAGTTGGTCCTACAGGGACAGCACCCATAATTCTGAGACTGTCAAAATAAGATATATCTGGCAATTTTCCTTTCTTAGATCTCATGAAAAACAAGGGATGTGCCATCGCTCTAACAAGGATGTTTCTTTCAGAAAAAAATCTACACAACAGGGGAACTGAGTCTAATCCCAGCAGCATGTGGTCGCCAACAAACAAAACAGGCCCCTCTGAAGGAATTCCAGCAAGGCCTTTTACAACCGTCCCATCCTCCAATGTTGAGAGCATTACAGTTGCCACAAGGTTATACAAACTGCAAGCATTACAAGTGAAAGGTGTCAATGGTATAACTAGTTTCATGATATACTACAATCAGTTAATCAATATATAATCAAATTAATCCAATTGTATTTACCTGTATGATTCTACTACTTTTCTCACCTCATCAGGCGTTGGGCGTATAAAATCAGATAAATAATCATGATATTTGCCACGGCGATAGTATGAAGTTCCCTTGATTATAGTTACCAGGTCAATGCTTCCTTCCTGCTAGTAGTGGATAGAGGCAACATATTAGGGTTTTTCTTCCTATTGATATTTGATATCTTTTTCTCCAACCAGAAGAAATGGATCATGATGCATGCCTGAATTTAAACACAATGTCAGGCATCCATTCAAAAAAGTTGAAATAGAGAATGCCATACCAAGAATAGGAAATGGCCACTGCAATCAAATTTACGAAGCTCGCATTTAGATTTAGGCAGTAACTTGAGTAGTCTTTCACCTTCCCGCTGACTAGGTAGTAGCAGATCATTTCCACTACAAGGGAAAATGACAAAGTAAGTTTCACTTCATACAATTGAAAAGTATGCAATGCAGTCAGGAGTGGGAAATTCCACTAGTGTCATCATTATATAATTTTGTTTTCCGATAAAATTTAAATACTTTTACCATTTAAGCTTTTATTTGTTGACCAAGTTAACCCATAGCAATTGATCAGGATCTGGTTAATAGATCAAGAGATTCTACCGTTTGCATATGCCTTACATTGAAGTCTAACTATAAGATACTTCACTACCAGCAGAGTTAACAAAGAACTTATGATTCAGTATTGCAACAGATATAAGATGTACAATGTCAAAGAGAATGAACCTGCAAAGTATCAAAGTCTGAGCTTTGATTGAATAAAGGCGTGAATGGGCATAAGCAGAAGCTGACTTAAGCATCTTTAGTTTCCACAGAAGTGTTTCTTTTGGTAATATGTCGGCAAGAATCTGAGAGTTGAATAAAGATTACATTTTCATATTGAAAGTAAATTAGAGTAAAGCTGAAACTAAAAATCAAGAATCCAAAGTATACAAACTTCAGTCAAGTCTACTTCAAAGTTCAGCATATTCCAATTTTATGAAGTTTTGGTTACAAGAAAGAAGAGAAAATACGGTGTCCAATTTGCAATTTATTCTTCTGGAAAATGCCTGGTGCATTATCATTACTTTTCATACAAAATGCTTCACATATTCAAAAGCATAAACAAAAGGTCACACGCTGTAGTTCCAATATAAATGTCTCTATTTTTGTAACTGAAGTGATAATTGAACATTACAGGCAGAGATAATAAGAAAGTTGTAAAATCCTTCACTAGCTCTCCAGCTGTAGTTTGTAGGGGAAGCCCTTGGACCACACTATCCAACACCATCCTCAAAGATTCACCTAATATTACGAGAAATGTTGAAGGTATTAATAGAGAAAAAACATGATTTTCTTGGTAAAAGAGAAAGAAAACATAGGTCCTTTCATATTTGTATGCTAAATGATCTTTTCTTAAAAATTATTCAGTGTTGAAGGATCTTGAAGCAAAAAATTTAGCATAAGCCCCTCATGACATAGAAGTTAAAGTACCTGCTGATTTAATATTCTAGTTAACTAAAAAAACTATGGTTCACAAATATTCAGTTAAAGATAAGAAAAAGAAACAAAAAATGGGAGACAAGTTAATGGATTAAAAGAAAGGAATTATGTCCATGATTTAAAGAATTGAAAAAATCAATTGACTAAGCAACAGTTACTCACTACTGAGACTAACACAACTGTTTGGTAATATAAAAGCCTACTCCAGTATCGTGTTTTAAGTTTCAAGAGTGGCCCTTTTAGTTAAAGTATTTAATCTCTTATATACAGAACAGCTTACGAGAGTTTTCATCAGAGGGAATAATAGCTTATTTTTCAAAAGTTCAGCTGCAAAAAGTAAGGTATCATTTAAATAAAATAAGATGAACTAAACACACAAGTTTCTTTTGGCTTGAATAATCATGAAAAAAGTAATTCAAGATACCAAAGAGCTCTTTAGGTGGAATTTGAACCTAAAGATGTATGCTATGGATCTTTAGAAATAAGTTGTTAGAAAAAGGAAAAAGCATAGCCTTCATTTCAGAGCAAGATACACAAACCTTGTGTCAATTTGAGAATGTTAGGCAGGCCAGGAGAGAGTGGATCAGGCAAAGCTTCCAATAATGGCGTTAGAAGTTGCAAGTCTGACCTGCTGAACGAAGTAGCTGCCAAATTGGGTACGGAAGGTGACATCAAGTTTGTCCATCTTTAATTGATATGCAGTTACAGAGAATCAACTTGAATAATATTGTACATTACATGTCATTCAAAGCTCTAGCTAGCTAAGGAGCTCATTAAATGGCATCTTTCTATTAGCACTAATGGTCCACTTCATCGACATGGTATTGAGTCCACTCGCTCACATTGTGGACTATTCCACATTTTTGGCTTTCATTTGTCAGAATATTAATTGCCAAATTTTACAGATCAGTATACATATATAACAGGGAATTAGTAGTTCCCTTCCCAGTGGCCACTGGAAATTCTGTCAAGTTAAACTCCTACTTTGAGTCATGTTTATGGTGCTGAATTTTCTGGAACAACAAAATTTAACTCGAAAGTTACCTGGGTTCGCCAAAATTAATACAAAATCAATATCAGGATTAAGCGCTGCAACAGCTAGTGCAAGGCATGCTCCTAATGATTCTCCAACAAGATATATGGGCCTGCTTCGTGAACGTTGATGTTCCGACCTAACTGTTTTCTCAACTAGTTTCACAAGCTCTGCAAGAGGGAAATATCCCAAATAATAAATTATTCTGGAATACATCATTCAAAGATTACATATAAACTAATATGTGATCCTATTTTTCAACACAATAAACATGCTCCTAAACATTTTAGGAAAGTAGAGGTAAAACAACAAAATAAATTAATGGTTGGTGAGAAAGAGTTTAATATGAGCATTAAGTAGTCTAACTAGGTACAGGAGAAAAAAAGTACCTGGAAATGGTGTTCGGTCTGCTACTGGGATATGCAAGCACCACGTATCAAAAATCCTTCATTCAAGAAAAAAAACAACAAAACTAGTATACCTTTTGGCTACAAATTCATTTCATCACCTAAAAAGTGAATTTCTAAAATAACAATTTGGTGAGTGCAATTTGGCCTTAACATTAAATGAACACAAACCTCCCCAGTTTCTGATGTTGTGAAATAAGTCCAAGTCCCACGCCATCAATCCCTGTAAAATTTAGAATGCAATTTTTGGTAACCTTGAATCATGACATGAAGAGGTTCTGCTTTTACGAATGAGATTTATAACTTTGGGTCATATGAATTTATATAGTTGTTTAACGTAGAGCTATCAAACCTTGGACGAGTTAAGATAAATAAACGTGACTTTCCGATGCATTCCATATTTCAAACAAGTAGAAAAGTTTCAATTTAGTCTTAATTTGAACCAATAGACAATTTGAAGCATATTTAGAATAAAATTGTAAATTCTAAAAATATATTTCTAACATGTTCATCGAGACAAATCTATTTTGAGAGTTGTATTTGTAAGATTAAAAATTATTTAATAGTGAAATAACCACTTGAAAAGTTATTCATAGTTATTTAAAAATTTCGATTAGTATAGGAGACCTGTACAGTGAAACTTTTTTGCAAAGACCATAAGATATTTATAATGTTGTACATTTTTATCATTCCTAATCCCACCATTAAAAGTAGTTTTATAAAACGTAGCTTTTAAATATTTTCCATGAATTTATAAGCTTTATAACTTACCAGAATGATTCATAGAAAGAGCATGCTTAAAAAAGGTAGCTAGATTATGAGAACAGAAGAAAAACATGCCATACGGTGTTTTAAAAACACTTTGAAAAAATAAATAAAAAGATACATAAATAAGAGATTATCATAAGTGTGTTTTACCACTTCATCATAATTTCATAATGATTTATATAAAAATTTAATATATTTTTAACTTAAAATATTATTTCCTTTCTAAAATATAAATAATATATGAAAAAAAAACTTCAACTTTTCTCACTGAATTTTATAGATTACATCATTTTCTGAAATTTAAAAGTTATATTATAATTAACAATAAAATAATGACTTAAATAAGATTAAATAATTTATAAAAAAAATTACGATTTTATTATGGAATGCATTGATATAATTTGCGCCACAATATAATCTGTTCCTACCGGTTGGCCTAAACGTCTTCGTGCACTAACAACAACCTCCGCGTCCAAGAACCTCTCTACTCCCACGGTGCTTCCTTCTAGTGGATCACCTGAAAAACAAGAGACAAAGGGTGTTCTCGCGGTCGTTTGCACTCTGACGCTCAAGTCAAACTTCGGGCAATGAAACACCAAAAAACTCTAAACTCTGAGAGCTCTGTGTGTCCTTTTCGCATTAGAATTGCGTCCCTTATTATGTTGGTTGTTACCCTTTATATACTCTAGTGTTTCTGCCCTTTTCGCTGACTATAACTAGACTTACTGTAGGTGTGTCTTAGCGTCACCGTCACCCGCTCTGAGGGTCATCTAGTGCGTAAGACTCCCTGCCCGGAGTGCAACTTCCATGGGATGACCACTTGGGTGTCAACTCATGCACCCAATCTCTGGGCCATCCACCATGGGAGTGCCCTAGCTATCTACATGTCATGCATGCAGATCACCCCTGGGACGTGACCCTCCGTGATCTAGGCTTCTCCCTTACCGAGAGCTGGAATGTCGCTTGGAAACCACCTTTTTCAGCCCATCTTTACTGCTTGATTTAACGAGGTCTGAGGCCTCCACGCCCTTGGTCTTGATGCCGCCCCCTCCTCGGCTACCCTCACTCGCGAACTTCGTGAGATACTGGCCCGTCCTCCCATCCTTCCAGTGGATCCACGGGACCCCACCATAACTGTGATTGACACTGAAGTCCGAGGACTGGTCGCTTATAAATTTTAAATTTGATATCATAATTTGTGTAACATGTATTAGATTTTAACTTTACAAATCAAATTGTAAAGTTTGCATTAAATTAAATCAATTTATGACACCCTTAATTCGGCAAGGACAATTATTCTATTATTCGGTATGGAACCTGATAGCTTCACACTCTCATTTTTAAATTACAACTTACAACTTCATAAATTATTATTTTATTATAATATTCTATTTATATTTATTTTCATTATTATAATAGAATATTTTAATATAAAAAGTAATTGTCAAGTATATGTGGATAAAAAAGATAGGATCAAACAAATTTTTTTAATACAAGCATTTCTGCTTGTGAAGAGGACAAAATGACAAAATGGTACATTTAACCAAGCAGATGTCTTGTGTTGATAACTATAGTATGTTCCTTGTTTGGTCACAAATTTGAAGTTTTTTATTTGGTAGCTTTTATTTATGACTTTAATATGTATGCTACTGTTGGTATCTTTTTATATTATATATATTTTCGTATTTTTCAGCTGAAAAAAAATATTTAATATATGTACTGCTCGTACTTTTAAACCTTCTAAATTAGCTATCCGAACCTAATTAAAAGCAATCCTTTCCTTTTCATGAAGCAGAATGTTCACTACACAACATCAATAGAGGAAAATTTAACAAAATGGTGTAATCCATTTTTGAAAATTATATAAATGGGAAAAAAAAAAAAAAATATGGAATTGGATGTTTATGAGTTAAAGTACTTTGTTTTTTTTTTCTTCTTAGTTTTATAACAAAAAAGTTAGTAACACCGTGACAATTTTGGAAGAAGTTGTCTTCCCTGTTGACAATTTTGTATGGACACTAAATGAAACAGTTTTACACACTTTTGATAACTTCTATTCATACAACAGGTATCCTTTTATTTCCTCACATAACATCTTTTTTTCCTCACATCACATGTCTACAGTAATTATCACTTTACTCAGATTTTTTTCCTCACATGGCTACAACAATTCTTGAATAACAATGTTTGATCATATTAAGTTTAAATTTAAATTTAATATTCATTGATGTGGGTGGAGATTGCAACTGGTAACATTCACGATCTATTAACAATTCTTATTTAAATAGACTCCTACTCTTCTCCCATTCAACATTCTGAGTAAAATGTTTATTTAGTTGAGTCAATTTTCTAAGTGATTAAATGTGTCCATGTATCTTCAAAGGTCATTTCTCTCTTTATATATTTAGTGTGATATTATTATTTAATTTATATTATATTATATATGAATTTTGTTTTAAGATCTTACGAATATTTTTTTATTATAACTTTTTTAGTCTTATAATTTTTATATTATATTACTATATATTAATATATTTTTTTTGGGTCTTACTAATACTTTTACATTATATTATATATAAATATTTTTTATATTTTTCTATTACTTATTAATATTCTATATTATATTGTATATGAGTATTTTTTAAGATGTTATAAATACTTTTTTATTATATTTTTAATATGTAGTGCTCGTACTTTTAAACCTTCTAAATTAGCTATCTGAACCTAAAAACACTCCTTTCCTTTTCATGAAGCAGAATGTTCACTGCACGACATCAATAGAAGTTCAGTAAAATGTGTTTAATCAAAATTAAAGTGACTAGTCAAACCAGTGAACTCCGCAAAAACAAAGAAAGCTAGCCATCAAAATCATACACGTACAAATTTTCCTCAGGACGTTTTCAGTGTAAGACTAATTTTCATATGAGAAATTATTTCCTTTTTTTTAATATATTCTCACGCATTCACACTCACGCACACAAAGTGAATTCACCACAAAAAAAAACTCTAAACAGTATTTATTTCCTATTTGGCGAATTCGCCAGAATATAAAACTAACCTTAAATAAACTCATAAAAAAATTAATGATTGATATTACATGCATATATCACTGATCATTAATATATTGTAAATATCAACTGTTAAATTTCCACATTAAAAAAAAAATCTTAATTGTTGAAATATAAAATATAATGTATTATAAATATAATATTAACTATATATTAAATTTCCCAAACTTATTTACTTTTTAGCTTTTTATTTAGTTCCCTGCACTTTCCGAATCTTATCAAGCGACTTACCGAATCTTATCTATACACTCACAGGTTTACTACCCGTTTAACAATTGTTTTTAAAAAAAAAATTGTTAGGAATAGAGAGTTAGGGTTCCCAAATGGAACACTAGAGCAAGAAGAAGAAAAAAAAAATAAACAAGAGGAAAGGGCATACACGAAAATAAATAAAAAGAAATCTTACAATCAGATTCCATGTAAGACCATTTATAGACATTGTGCTTGAGTTCTTAAAAGCTCCCAGGGTTAATTTTGTGAATTCACATTTTTATGGGTGTAGGGAGGAACTTGGAGGGGCGTGGGAAGAAACACTCGAAGAATTTTTTTTCCCACAATGTAGGGGTGACAATGTGTGTTGGCCCGCCCCATATTGGCCCATCCTGCATTTGCCTGCAAAATTTGGGTTGAGTTGGTCTGTCTCGCTTAAGTAATATGGGCTGAATCTATTGGTATGTCTTGCATAAGGCATGGCCCGTGGGCCAGCCCACATAAGAAAATTAAAATTTTATCAAAAATAAAAAATATTAATGTACTTGTAATATATATATATATATATATATATATATAAAAAACAAAAGATGGAGGAGACAATTTTGTATTTTTTATTAGGGTGTTTCTTTCTATACCCCATTAAATTTCTTCTTGCACCTCATTGTTTTCAGAATTTAATTTCCTTAACACAAAAGTCAATTTTGGAAATGGAAGAGAACAAAAATATTCCAAAATAACTTTTTCGAAATCTAGATCAACTATTTTGGCTTTTGAAATTCGATTTCTAGAATTGATGTGGTGTAGGAAGAAATTTGAGGGGTACAGAAAAAATACTTTTTTTATTATTATGCGGGATAGCAGACTGACCCATCCTGCCCCATACTTAGGTTGTGCGGATAAAGGATTATGCGGGGTGAGTCTAAAAGAGGTTTGTAGACCAAAATAGTGAGCATGTCCCGCATTTTTCATAGCAGGTTGCAGGCTGTCTAGCACGACCCATCCTGCATTGTGACCCCTACCTCAAGGATTGAAATGAGAAAATTTCTTTTTTAGGTCATAGTAAAACTTCTAAATTGCATCTTTTGAAATTGATGTTTCTACTTGACCAACACCTTTGTCATTGTCATCCTTTTCCACTTTCACTATAATACAATCTAGAATGGCCTTTAGTTCTTTTTCTTCCATCTTGTTTTTTGTTGTAGAAGGTAAGTCAATAGCTACAACTGCCGCTCCCACATGCTTCTTTAGTTGCGATATGTGGAAAACATCATGGATGCGAGAAGAGCTTGGTAGATCTAGTTTGTAGGCCACTACTACGATTTTGTCAACTATTTTGAAAGGCCCAAAAAATTTAGGACATATATTCATGTTTGCCCTCTATGCCACAGAGATTTGCCTATAGGAATGAAGTTTGACATAAACAAAATCTCCTATGTCATAGGTCCTATTTGTTATGCATTTATCTGCCTTTTGCTTCATTTTATGTCGTGCTCAACATTTCCTCTCATTTAGCCAAACTACGATCCACCAATTCCATCTTTGATTCTCTTGGAAGGTAAGGAAGATACATTGGAGGATTTTTGCCAAAAAATATCTCATATGGAATGGCACAAGTGGTTCTATGATAAGTATTTTTGTACCACCATTCTGTCAATGGCAACCATTTGCTCCATCTTGAAGGTGAATCAACATACGCTCAACTTATATAGGTTTCCAAAAAATTGTTCACAATTTCAGTCTAACCATATGTTTGAGGATGATAGCTAGTTGAATGTTGTATTTGAACCCCTTGTTAAGCCATTAATTCTATGAAAGATTGAGTTACATATTTAGCTGTGTAAGGATGAGATAAGGTCATGAAATGCAACCTTACTCAACCTGTCTATCACCACATAAATCACTTGTTTACCCTAAGAAGTGGGTAAACCTTCAATAAAATCCATAGTGATGTGTTGTCGCACTTGTTCTAGAATTGGTAGTGGTTGCAATAGTCCCGGACAAGCAGTTGTTTCATACTTTGAACACTAAGACTTCAGAATGTGAAATGAAAGTTTTAATGTCTTTAATCATTCCTTTCTAGTAAACCACCTAATGGAGAACCATCAAGTCACCACAACTTTGGGCTAAGAAGATCGAAGAATATAAAGCTTTGATTAGAGCATCAATTTCTAGAAGTCTTGTAAATTTGTATAGAGTAGTGTAGTTTGATAATTTCTGTGTAGGATTTAATTAGGCATTATTTGGGCTTGTACTTAGGTTTATTTTTCATGGGTCATGTATTGGGCCAATTAGAGTAGGGTGCAAATAAGAGAAAAGATTCTAACTAGAGTTATAATTGGGTCTCCTTGGACCCAATGCAACTCTAGGTCTTCAAGGGTGCACAAATAAATGACTAGAGTACAAATAGAAAGCATGGAATGGTAAAGAGGCTTGAAGGTTCATCACATGTCATCCCCTCAATGAAGAGGATTTCCAATAACTAAGAAGGGTCACTTGTCAACCTTTAATTTAAAAGGATTTGCTCCAATGAGAGCAGAATATCAACCACAAAACTATATAGAAGAAATCTCTTGGCTTAACTTGTATGAATTTGTAAATAGTAGAATAGTCTTTCTTTGAGCTTTGTATTTTTTTAGCCAATTTTTATAATAGGTTGAAAATAATCCCAAAATACTCTAAAAACCTTCACTTAACATTAAGGCAAAGGTTTCTAAAGCACCTTAAAAGTCTATACGATTTTAACTTGCCATTATCTTTACCATGGTTAAACTTAATTAAGTTGAAGGCATCCAATAGACATTTTTTAGGAGCTTTGGAGCCAATAAATAAGAGTCCCTCCTCTAATATTTTTTAGACTTGGATAAATGAATATTGTTTTCTGAATTTTAAGTAAAATTATCTTAAATTCTCTTCTTCCTATATGCTTTCTAGTGTACATAAAAATTCAAGAAAGTTGATCTAACCTCTTTCTTGACCTTACCACCTAAATCCACACGCCTTTTCCAATTCCTTCCAAACTCATTTTTGGTTCATCCTCCATTCTCCTTCAAGACTTCTACTGCCGCTATTACTCCTCTCCAAAACATAGGGTTGGTCATGGATTGGATTTTTCAAAATCCAATCTAGATCCAATCCAAATCCAAATAAATGGATTGGATTTAAAATCCATATCCATTTTAACTAGATCAAATTTATTTGGATTTTTAAAAAAATCCATTTAAAGTGGATTAAATCTAGATTAAATCCATTTAAAGTGGATTAAATCTAGATTAAATCCACTTTGTTAATTAGACTAAATCCACTTTGTCAATTACATTAAATCCATTTTCATTTGGACACAAACTAACTTCGCTCGAACTAGGCCTAAGCCGACTGAACCTGAATGTAGACCAACTCGGCTCGACATCGGCCCGTGCCCGGACGGCTCGACATCGGCCCGGGCCCGAATGACTCAACATCGGCCCAACATCGAACGACTCGACATCGACCCGGGGTCGCTTTGCTCGACATCAGCTCGGGCCAGAGCCCGAAATACTTGACATCAGCCCGGGCCCGCTCGACACGACATCGGCCTAAGCCCGAACGACTTGAAATCGGCCTGGGCCCGCTCAACTCAACATCAGTCCGAGCCCGGACGACTCAACATTAGCCCGAGCTCGCTCGGCTGGACATCGACTCGGGCCCGCTTGACTTGACATCGGTCCGGGCCCAAACGACTCGACGTCGGTCCGACCCTGCTCGTCTCGACATCAACCCGGGCCCGAACGACTCAACATGGGCTCGGGCCCGCTCAACTTGATATCGTCACGGGCCCGCTCAACTCGACATTGCCCTTGGCGACTCGACATCGGCCTGGAGCCGAACAATTCGACATCGGCCCGGGCTTGCTCGGCTCGAATTCGGCCCAGGCCTGCTCGGCTCAACATGGGCCTGAGACTTCTCGATTCGACATGAGCACAGGCCCGCTCGGCTCAACATCGGCATGGGCTCGCTCGGCTCGACATTGGCACGGGCATGCTCGGTTCGACGTCGGTCCGGGCCCGCTCGGCTTAATATCGGCATTGGCCCGCTCTGCTCGACATCGACCTGGACCTGCTTGGCTCGACATCGGCCTGGGCCTGCTCGGCTCGAATTAGTGTTGGTCCGATCATCTGGATATCGGTCCGGGCCCCCTCGACTCAATATCGAACCTGAAAGACTTAGCTCGACATGGGCCTGGACCGGCTCGACTAGACATATGCATGGGTCAACTCGGCTCGATATTGGCCCCGACTGACTCGGGTGGACTCAATATCGGTCATTCAGCTTAACTTGGCCCAGGGTTGACTTGGCTCGACTTTGGCCCGAAATGACTTGACTCGACTTTGACCCGTACTGACTCGATTCAACTTGGGCCCGGACGACTCAGTTCGACGTGGACTTGGGCTGACTTTGCTCAACCTGGGTCCAAATTGTCTTGGCTCAACTTGGATCGGGTCAAGTCAATATCCAACCCAAAATGCAATTTGGATAAACCACAAATGTATCCAATCTATATTTAATCCATATCCAATTAAATGAATTAAATTTAAAATCCAAAAATATGGATTTGGATTTGAGACAAATCTATTTAAATGGATTAAAATAATATAAATTTGAATAATTATAGATTGAATTTTGTAATTTGGATTTTTTTCCACCTTACCAAAAGATAAGAACAACATTCCATCATTATGTGTCCTTTTCCTATCGAACAAAATATGCAGTGGTATGTTGAAATAACCTTTCACTCTTATATATAGTCCGGAAATTAGGCATTCCCGTGAGAGCACTAACTGGTATTTGAGGGTCCTGATCCGTTGGTGTAATTGATTCTATAGACATAAAATATTGGTCTTCTTCTTCTGTTTCTGAATTTCTAGCACATGCACCTGGAATTTCTTATGTGTGAGACTATGTTCTAGTATGTAAGGTTCATTGCATAAGTAGCAAAGGCCCTCAGCCCTTCTTTCGTTCATAAATGTAGTAGTCAATGTTTGGATCGAAATTGAGGTTTAACTATATCTGTGAGTTTGGATATTGTATTCTTGTCAATATACCCCGATTTATGACCCATAATTCCCTTATTCTTGGTAGCATAACTAGTACAATTGGAAATTGAAGATGTATCGATTGCTTCATACATTCTTGTCTAAAGAAACACCTTTTGTACTGTTGTAGGTTGGAACATACAAACCAGCATTTGAATGCATTTCTTTAAACCCTCAAAAAAGCAGCCAAGGGTATATGGTTCTAAGAGATTTAAACAGTTAATAATGACATTAAAGGTCATGCTAATCATCCATCATGGTGATTTGTTGTACTCTCATTTGGTCAACACAAATATCTCCAAATCCTTATCTAACCAAAGCGTTATAAGTCTTCCAATATAATAAAGAGAAATTGGAATACTTTGCTATTGTTGTATGCCACTGAAGGGTCCCTCAAGATGAATAATTGCTAATTGAACTTGAATATCATCAAGTGAGTTGTCTATGAGAAAGAAATTATCACTTGATACAACCACTAGTCTAAGTAATCACCATAAACTTTGGGAAGTCCATTCTTAATATTTTTTAATATTTATATTTTTAAATTGAATTAAGATTAAGAAACTTTATTTTACTAATTTGGAGTATTTAAAATAATTTTAGTAAAATATTTTATTTAATTAAGATATTTAAAAAATAGTTAATACATTATTGAATTATAATAAAACTTTTGATAAGAGAACAAAGAATTATGTGAAACTAATCTAAGCGGGATAAATTTAGAGTTACTACACTACAACATTTCCGGTCGCTGTCGCCGTCACGCTCTCGCATGGAAAAATGCAAAAGATAAGCTCTTAAAATAGAGAGTAATGATAATCCGATTGGCTATATTCCTATTTTTAGTAAAGGAAAGAAAAACCTGAAAGGTTTGATAAATGAAAGATAAGAAAAACAAAACAAAGAAAGGAGTCAAAATGATTTTTTTCTTATCAGCAGGAGTCAAAATGATATGAAAAAGAAATTAAAGATGTCAGTATTACCAAAGTAAAGCGAAAAAAAAATCATTTATGAAATTTTATTTTATTTTAAATTTTTATTGTGCTAGATTATTTTTTAAATTTTTACATAATTTTTTATATATTAATACAATATTAATAATATAATTATTAAAAATTTATGAATTATATTTATAATCTAATCGTTATGTAAAAGTAAATAATAATAAAATATTTATTATAATTATTATTATTTACGTAATACTTAAAGTATAATTAGTTATTGTAGTTTTTTTGCAATTCTTTTATACTGAGGGTGATTCGATAACAAAATTTATTCTCGTATATTAATTTTCTCTCTCTAATCTTTCAATTGTTTTCCGTCCGTATGCAGGGCATGGATGGAAACAAACACACATTATTTGAGCTTGCTTATCTATATGCCATTTTTCATTCTGAGTATTATTTGGCTTTTATGCATTTTTCATTCTGACTATTATTTGGCTTTATGCATTTTTCAGAAGAATAGTGATAATTTGACACCTAATTTTTTTTTTCTAAATTACACACTTTCTTTGAGTGTTAGATTACTTATGTGATAGAGATATTTTTATAAAATAATAGACATAAAATAAGATGAATGCAATTTGGAGGATTGGATTTCAAATTATCACTACTCTTCTATAATAGTTTTTTTTACGCAAATAATTAAGAATATGTTAATAATATTTCTGATCAGAGCAGAGCACATAAATAACGGAAAAGATAGTACAAAATAAAAGATTAATAAATTATTTAATTATTACGTTTTACATAATTAATTCAATGAAACACAATTAAATGAAAAGAGAAAGTTTTAATTTAAAAAATACAGAAAATAATTGTAAAATGACAATAGAAATTAATTATAAATTTAATGTTAATTAATTAAATTAATCAATTTATTCAAATGATAAATTAATTGAGTAACAAAAAGGAAAATAAAATGATGAGAAGAAAAAATACTTACCCGGCAAAAAGAGCAGAAGAGGAGAGCTATCCAAACGCGGAGCGCACTCCAACGGCGAAAACCACCGCGGCGGACCACCGTCCGGTACGATCAACTCCTTCGATTGCTCCAAATATTCCTTCCAACCGTTCATGCATCGCTCATCCTTCTCTTTCTTCTCTTCTGCGCGCCTCACCTCTGCCGTCGCCGCAGGAGCACGCTCCCCCGACATCGTGAGCCGCGTAGTAATAATTGAGGTCCGGTAGGAATTCGGTTTTCCGACCGGCGACGGCGGATCACCGCTGAAGGACGCGGGGGGAAAGAGACAGGCTGCGGTGGTTGCCATGGCGGTGGAAGATTCGAAAATATATGAACAGGTTTGAGGAAGTTACTAAGGTAACCGAAGAGAGAACAAAGAGTTTGTGAGTGTAACAACAAATGAGGACTCTATTATTTATATTTAGAGAACGAAAATCTGAGAAAGAAGTGAAATGTATTAAATTAGAGTACCATGAAACTGTTAGAGGAAAATGGACACTTAAATTTAACTAAGACATTCAAATATATTAAAATTTGAATTAATCATATTTTAAATTATTTAACTTTTAAATATTTTCTTTTAATAAAATAATTTTAATTTAATATATAATATATATTTTAGATAAAATATGTCAATCAGTGTTCAATTTAAAAATCATTGAGATATCAATTAATTGTTAAAAATTTATAAATATCAATATTGATAATATTTTGTAGTAGATTTTGATTGATATTATTTTTTTACAATTTTTTATTTTATATTTGTAATTTTTCTTCTCAATTTACGTTAAACAGACTATATTTAAAGTTATATTTAAAGTTATAAAATGTTAGATTAAGCACGAGTTAGGCTCATGTAAGGTCGGACTAAGTTAGTCCAGTTTCAAGTCAACCTCATCCTTTGCCGACTTGAGTTAGTTTGGACTCAGTTTGAGTCGATTAGACCAAGGTCTAGGACTAGCTAAGTTTGCTTGGGCTTAGGTTGAGTCGGGTCAGTCCAAATTTAGGTTGAACCGAGTTAGGGCATGTACACATTTAGTCAAGTTGGAGTGGATCACGTTCATTTTATTCCAGGCTGACCCACGTTCATTTTATTCCAGGCTGACCCACATTTAGTTGAGTTAAGTTGAGCCCATATTAGTTTTAGTCCAATTAAGACTAGTTTGGGCCAAACCCGATTAAGATCAAGTCAAGTCGAGTCAGTTTGGACCATCTCAAGCCGAGTAGGGGCAAACTCACATTTAATTGAGCCAGGGTGAATCAATGTTCATCGGAGCTAGTGCTGACCCATGTTTAACTAAGTTGGGTTAGGTCCAGGTCGATCCTACTCCTATCAATACTAGGTCAGGCCAAGCTCGATCAAGACCAAGTCAAGTCAAGTCTTTTAGGTTCTTAGTTGAGTTAAGTCAGTCCGGCTCGATCGAGTCGAGTCTTCTGGGCGAACCGAGTTAGTTTGGAGCAAGGTTGAGTTGAGTCAGTCTAGGCCCAAATCAAGAGTTAGGGCAAATCCAAATTCACTCAAAAGACACACATTTTTCTTAAAAACATTTGTTATTTTTGCAAATATTGTGAAGGAAAGTATCTTAAGGACTTAAGTGAACTTGGTAGATATTCAATGGGTAGAACCGTTGTGAAAAAAAGTAAAAGTTGTGTGGTGAAAGAAAAGTTATTCAAAATAAAATGAAACTAAGAACCAAAAAGAATAGAGATGATGCATTTTTTGAGTTACCTAATGAACAAATGGATTACATGACTTTCATAAAAAAATAAACAACAAATAAAAATATCAAGAAATAGTAGAAATTATGAAACATGTGTCTTATAAATGATTTAATTTGACATAATTGAGGTTTACTCTTTTTAAGATGTAATATACATTGTTTGAAAGAAATTGCAAGAAGAAAAAAATGTATAATTAAGGTTGTGAAGGAAGGAAAAGAAAATTGGAGACTTGAATGAACTTGGTAAAAATCAATTAGTAGAACAATTGGAAAAATAATGAAAAATTGTATACCCTACAGAAAACGACATAAATGACCAAATAAATTACTGAAAATAAGTTTTAATTTATTTAATAAATTAAGTATGTTTTAGTAATTTAAAACGGACAGAAAGATAGGGATGAACAAAAAAATGTACTTACTCTTTCTCATCTTCCTACCCAATTTAAAAAATTAAATATTACTCATACTCTTTTCTAGTTAATGTAAATATTTTTCATCAAATGGAAACGAGTTCAGACAATACCTACACGAATAAATTTATTTGTCATCAGGACAAAATTCTAAAACTCATTGTTGAAAAAAATAGATGTTAGAAAAATTGATAAAGATTATAAAGTGATAAATTTTACAAATTAAACTTGAAATTCATTTCTTAAACTCACAATTTGTAAAAAAATCAATAATAAATTATTGTAAAATGACATATATTTTAACATTCCAATTCAAAAAATATAATTTAATTAATGTATTATTAAAAATTGTTTTTCGTATATTATTGTTAATAGATAATTATTTTTAATTTAATTAATAAATTATATTGGTCGAAGTTGAGTGAGTGACTTCACTCGGTATCAATAGCCAACCGATCGAAAACACTGGTTATATTAATAGACAATAAAAAGATATGCGATAAATAAGGTAATATGCTATAAATCCGATAAACATGCGATAAATCATGTAATATTGTTTTATTAAACATACATATTAGATACGATCCATTAACGAAATAACCCAGTATTAGCACTATAATTAGGCATGGTTATACAAGAGTCAGGTACGCTTTTATCAATATATCATTCACTGTTATACAGAGTACTTACTTGATTGTTGGAGAACCTTTTGCAGGTTTACTCCCGACCGAGTTCCAGAGAGCCAGTACGAGAAGGAGGAGGAGGAGTGACCGAGTCCTGTACAACAAATACGAGAAGGAAGGAGAAAGAGGAGCGACTAATGGATAAGAGGCCATTGTTCAAGTCAGTAGCAGGTATTGTCTAGGCCCTATACAAGTACAATTGGCGCCGTTGTGGAACTAAGATAGAATCAAAGAGCAACAAATGGTTTCAACAAGGCAGATGGCAAGCGTGAGAATGATAGAGGCCGAAAGGTATGCTCCAAAACTTACAAAGAGAGATGACAAAAATGTCCCAAAAGAATAGAGATGAGATGCAAGCCCTCTGCTACACGAACAAGGAGGAAATACGAAACTTCCAATAACAAAATGATAAAATGAAGCAAGAACTTGCTGGGATCACACCCGGATCAGGACCTCGAAGGCCAGATCCAGAAGTGAGGAGACCATCGCCCGAACCAGGGCCTCAAGGGCCAGATTTGGAAGTTGGAAGACAACCGTCCCCGGGGAGGATACACAAAATCAGGAGAAGTGATGGAGGAGGGCCAAGCACACCTCACCATGGAAGCCAAGACCCAAGACTAGACCGTGATGAGCATCTAGACTCAAGAAGGGAGCGTCTAGGACATGATGAGGGGAGGCTACACATGGAGCGTCTAGGAGGGAGCCTAGACCGTCTAGGACCTATTACTAGGTCAATGGCTAAGCACATTCACGCCCAAATGGATTTACCCTAGTGTAGTGTTAGAAAGCACAAACTTGTCTTATATGTGATTTACCCTAGATTTTGTGCACATTCTAGAAACTTGCTTACTTGGCCGGTCATGTGCCCATGTGCTCCATGTGCTCCATGTGGAGTCATTTCCATTTCATTTGAGAAGCATTTCATATTCTCTTAGCTTAGGATTCTTAGACTATAAAAGGAGAAGCCATCTCTTGTATTTTTCAAGATTAATGAGAGTAAAGTTATGCTGCCAACATTGTGCCATACTTTGCTTTTCCCTAGTTTCTAGGATCTAATCTTCACCTTCATCACC
>Ga0123342_1003225_pt1 | contig 26393 bp, 8 predicted proteins | sample Turbeawhitnodule_FD_89960 | JGI IMG/M metagenome (GOLD analysis project Ga0123342, IMG submission 89960) | Root nodule microbial communities of legume samples collected from Mexico - Turtle bean Mexico white nodule | ecosystem: Host-associated > Plants > Roots > Nodule | place: Mexico: Nepantla...
GTGGCGCGAAGTGTTTAAGGGTTTTGAAGAATCCCGAACGTTGCGAGAAGCGCAAGCGACGCGAAATTATGGTCGTTGATACGTCCACGTGTCGAGCGATCGAAGGGGGTTGGTGAAGTGTCATATCAATGAATTTATAATCTTTTAAAAAACTCTTTACTTTTTCATTTTATTTTGTACTTTTTGGAGAGTGTTGTTGAATTCACACACTCCTCTCTCTCTCTCTCTTTGGATTTCTAGCTCTTTCACTAGTTCTTGAATTCCTTTCACATGATTCACAGCTTCACCAACTACACTGGCCTTGTCTGTCTGAAAATATTTTTAATTCATGAATCATTGAAAAAGTCTCATCATAGAAAGTTCTAGTGCTACATGATTGTCAACTACATTTGTTTGCACATAAACATTTTTTATAATTTTTTAAAAAGTTTTGATAAGGTGGAGATGAGTTGAGAATTGTTCATTTATTTTATGTAATTGTTGCAGATCCACAACTTTTAGATGGTGTAGGTTTAGACTTTATGTTGTGAATGAAAAATAAATTTTTTTTTTATTGAAAGTAACATTTATGAAAATATTATTAAATTAAATGGATGAGAGTAGTGGTTTAATTAGTATAAATTATCAGTTTAAAAATCTGACATTGCAAACTAATTAATTGAAAGCCATCTTTGATATATTATATTTTTAGGAGAAAGCAAGATATATACCCATTCTTATCACGTGAATGAAAACAGAATAATTAATGAAGAAACTGACAATTGTTTTAAAAAAATCAAGAATAATGTCCACGCGTGTATCCTTTGAAATATTATAAACTAAAATGTCAAGTGATCTTAAATTTTATTCCTCAAAATTATTTTTGCAAGAAACATACCTTGAGGATGTTATGTTAGAAACTCAAATGGGGCAAAAAAAAAAACCTTACCTTTTTTAACAAAGTAAATGATGGCTGAAAGATCTATAACGTTATGTTGTGTTCTTTTCTCTTGGAATCGTTTGGATCTCTCTCATGCTTTTGGAAGATTGATTTTGATGTGCTTCAAAATTAGGATAACCCATTAGAAAATGAGTTTTATAAGATAAGGTTTACATATTATTTATATGTTATGAAATGTGTTATTATAGCAGATGACGTAATATAGTTAACAAACTCTGGTTAATATAGACTCTAAATGATTCTAATATATTAAAAAATAAACTTTAAACCTAACTCAATCCTACAAAATCAACTCATATACTATGAAATGTTTTTACCTCTAGTCGATGTGGAATCTCTAACAGGAAGGAAGAAGATGGATTATTTTCGCGAGAGAAAACTAGTTGTTGAACAATCATGTATTTCAGGGACTCTTCTTCATTGCAATGCATCATGTGGCTCTCGTTGAAGAAATTAATCATCCATTTTCTATCATTAACAACTGAAAAAAAAATTGTGAATCATGTATTTAAGAACCACACTAAATTGTGTTTATAAATTAATTCATGTAAGAACATTTGGTTCAAGAAGACAGTTGAATGGAATTTGAACTTAAAGAACAGATAATACAAAATAAACACAACGTCTACAAGAAAAGTAATAGTAAAGTAGATTTTGTATTGGTTCACCCAAAACCTTGAACTACATTCAATTCTCCATTAATTTGTCAAGAGGTTTCACTAATCAACAAGTTGATTACAACGAATATACCAACCTCTTTGAATTACACAAGTACACAAACTTCTCTAGATTACAAGGAGTACACAGACCTTTAAAAGTTAACTAATCTTAATCTCCTTCTTAGACCAAAGACCTCTCAAAATACAAGAAAACACTCTTAGAGATAATACAATGTAAGTTCAATGTATAAAGACCTAGAAAATAACCTTAAAGTGAAAGTAATATACTTTAAATGATACCTAAATATTTTATTATTAAAATGAAAAGAACATATAAATAGAAAAAAGAGTTATTCATATTTCATTAAAAGGACTAGCATCTCTCTATAAAAGTTTTTTTTTCTTTTTCACTCCCATCAAACATAGCATAGTATTAAAATACCTATAAAAAAGAATAGTATCAAAATCTTATAAGAGCATGTAATTTCAAAATATAATTGAAGTATAATATCACAAGAACATAACATCTAAATATAATTCAAAATGCATAATAATTCACAACACATAATTAAATTTTTAAATTTTAAAAGAACTATAAGAGCACAAGAAAACTTAAATTAAGATAAACCAAATATACAAAGTTTGATGAAGGTGGTGGCAGCACAAACGAATGGAGAATGTTAGCGCGGCAGCACAAAGCTTTGGAAATGGTGGCACGAGTATTTACTGGTTAGCGAGCAACAACATACCTCTAATGCTCATCCACCATGGCAATGGTAGCTCAAGCACACTGAAAGAGAAGCAATGATAGAGGGAAGTGGGAGAAGAGAAAGAAAATAAAACGAGAAAAAAAAAACAAAAGTGTTTTTGACAAATAAATTTAAAATTAAAAATAATATTTAAATAATAACTAAATTTAAAGATAAAAAATAATTAATTATTAATTAAATTAAATATTATTTTAAAAATTAAAAAAACTATTGGTAATTTGTATTATTAATAAAAATTTATAAAATAATTTTTTAAATTAGTATTTAAACTAGTTATCAAAATTTTAGTTACTAATATTTTATATTTTAAATTAATCTCTACAAAATTAATAGATAGTAACTAAAATAATTGAAATTTTTGTAGTTAATAATTAATTTATAAATTATTTAATAAATTTTTATTAATAATATAAATTACTTTAAATATCAATTTATGAAATGATCTTTAATTCAATAATAACCAATAATTTTGGTTATTAAAATTTATTTTTAATTAGTGTACTGTACTAATAAAATGTTATATTATATAAATTAAAATAAAATATATTTTATAATATCTGCTGTTAAGTTAAGTTCTCTATTCATATATTTTAGATGATTTTTTTTTTTTAAATGAACTGAGTACAATAAGAGTAATGGTTACTAGAAAAGTATACAAAATCAAAATTGATAAATGAAGTTGTGGTGGATGAACCTGCCATGAATTTATAAATATTTATTTATTTATTTAAAACATCACTATAATAAAAACTAATTTTAAAGACTAAAAGTAATTAATTGTTAAATTATATTAGAGATTATTTTATAAATTAAAAAAAAAAATAGTTTTTATTATTATTAAATAGTTTCTAAATTGATTTTTAATTAATTATTAAAAAAATTTATCAAATTTAGAATCTAAAAATCTAAATAATTGATAGTGAAGGAATTTTTTTTTTTCTACACTGAATCAATAAAAAAAATCAAAACAGATATATTTGAAAAAGTTTACTTTGACACTCACACAGTAAACCACACACATATGAAAACCAATTATAATAATATAATAATATTTTAAAATAAAAAATAAAATAAATATAATTAAAATAATAATTTATTAATGTATAGAGTGTATGTATTTTACTAAGGTGTTAAAATATCACCACCTAATTTCTAATGAAGAAACTATTTATGCCATAACAAATAAAAAAATCAATAGATGTAACTTAGAAACCCTAATTCTTTTAGCCTGGTATTATTATATATGGTGACTTTCTGAAAACAAAATGTACTAAGATAATAGTTGGGTCTTGTCATAAAAAACCATAAGTACTAAAATTATAATAAATAATACAGATGATTGATTTGAAATGATTATTAAGGTTCTCTTGGAGTGAAACATGCAATTGTCATGAACTGAAGAAGATCCCATTAAAAATTATTTTGAGGTACACTTAGTAGGGACCGTTAAAAAAGTTTCACTCACCATACAAAGAGTAGTATGTAACTTTTAGCATCATCAAACTTATACAAAAGTTATTCAATTATATTTAAAGTAACTCTAACTTTGTGTGCATTTTAATTAGAATAATGATGATACATATTTTATAGATACATTTATAATTTTATTGTAGAGTGAATGTAATTTCTATAAGTTTTGTTTTAGTTTTCAATTCATTTTCTTTAAATAGTAATAAATTGGATTCATGGATAGTTATCTTAATTTTGTATTTTCAATTTATGTGTCTTTTTTTAAAACTATTAATTTGATTAATTCCAGTTACATTATATTCTAATTTTTTAAGCTATTATAATTTGTTGTATTTGAAATTCTAAACTATTTTTTTTTTAAAAAAAAACTAAGCAGATTTTGCTGAAATTTTTTATAAGAATCTATGTATATTTTTTTTATATTAGCTTAAATTTTTTAATTGAACTTAAAGATTTAATTAGAGCTCAAATCTAGATTTGAAAGTATATATATACTCTAATCATTCATACCATTTGTTTAGTTTTTATGTTTTAGAATTGTTATTTATTTATTTTTCTCAAATTTTGTTTTGATTTTTTCTCGTTTTCTCTTTTTTTTTATATATAAATAGATAACTAATGAATGAGATCAATTCATAAAATTAATATTAAATTAGTGAAATTAAGTTTTGCACCATTTATTGATCACTTTGAGTTTGTTCTTTCTCTTATTTAATTTTGATTTTGCACCTTATAATTATAATTTTATGGGTTTGAATATTGAATTTTGATTTATTCTTATCTAGTTTTGATTTTGTACTTTATAATTATAATTTTGTGTGTTGGAATATTAAATTTTTATTTTGCACTTTATAATTATAATTATAATTTTGTCTTTATAATTATAATTTTGTGTTTTTAATATTAAATTTTGATTTGATAATTATATACGGATTAGATTTAATAATATACTTTAATTTTATAATTTTATGTTGTTATTAAATGTATATGAAGTGTTAAGAACTCATAGAATTAGAGACTGTCTAAGTATGTATTTGAAGAAAGGAGATTAAATGTATGAGAGTTCCTTTATAACTTTGAAATCTATGAAAGTTTATTTTGATGCTCTGAAAATTACAAAACCAAACACAATCCAACTTATAAATTAAAATTAAAAAAACATGGTTATAGTATTTTTGGCATTTTTAGTATTTTTTCATTTAAAATTTATTCACTTATTAAAAAAATGTCATAATAGAATGAAATTGATAAGTTACTTAACCTATAAAAATGAATTTAATTATTTATATGATTGGTGTCAACTTGATGAGTCAAATAATAAGTTATACTAGGTTAATTTATTAATTGTTTATATTTTAATAAATTGTTAGGGGAAATAGTGTTTTATTGAATATTTTGTAGATTATTATGAATTTCATGTTGTTTTTATTTTGCACTATATTTATTTAACTTGTGGGGTTAGCTTGCCAAAGAGCATATATGTCAATGCAAAATAGTATCTTGGCATTCTTATGACTTTATTTTATATTTGTTTGAATTTTCTTTATCCAGTGGACTAATCTGGCCCAAATTACAATTCACCGTGAGGCAAATGCTCCCTGCACCATATCAATTTCAACATGCACCCAACCTCTTATTTAAAATATCCTTCCAAAATGACGAAAATAACCTTAAATAAAAGAAGGTATAAATAAAAAATACTTCCGAGACCTTTTATCTGGAAATATTATAGATTTAGATATTCAGAACACAATTTTGTGCTCCAGACTTTTTTATCAGGAATTTATTTTTTTATTTTTGAATTATATTTACTATTCTGGATTTTTAAATCCAGAATAAGAGTAATTTTGAAAATTTAGAAAAATGTTAGGGTGCAGGTTAGAATGGATATGCTGCAGGAAGAAATTGCCTCACTATGATTAGATTGCTTCTGATTTTGGGTTTTGCATTCTGCAACCCCCTAAAACTCAATTGCACCTCTTATTCCTTCTAAAAAACCAAAAATACACCTGCTTATATTTATATTTAAGCTACTTTTCTTTCCTTCTCCCCCACCTCTTCTTCTTATTTCGTTAGCGTTGCACCTCCTACTTCCTTGAGAATTTTTTCACCGAGCTAGCTAACTATACCACAAATGGGATTCATAGGTCGAACTTATTTGTTACATCAGTAAACAAATTTCGTTAATAAAAGTGCAACATCAATTAACGTGTTATACTTGTCGTTATTAAACAATTTGAGGATGTGTGGTGGGTATGCATGAAAAGTTATCGCACTCATTCACATGTAAAACCAACTAAGTAAAACTTGTTCTGCACAAACAAAATAGTTAAGAGGTCATGTCACGTTGTTACATGTAAATAACATACATAATTTGAACAATTTAGTTTTTTTTCAATTAAATATATGAATAGTATTTAGTTCATAATAAATCAGGTGCATATATAAATACTTGCCAATGATGGACATCAGAGATATCACTCCCACGTACTATAATCTCCTCTATCGGGCATGATGTTATGTCATCAAACGTCATATATGTACGATTGGGATTGTGGAGTGCAAATTGACGATATTATCCATGTTACAGTGCTCTAAACTCCTTACGATGGTCACCTAGTTTATTGGTTAAGGATACCCTTGTTTCGAATATATATGGCTTGGGATACGCTCAAAAGCGACATTTGCTCGAGGGTGTGTTGCACCAGTTTCGAAGGAGGTGACATTGATGACTAGTCATATTCCTCAACATGTGTAGTCAGATACATTGACTGATTCACATTAGTGTTCATTAGCGGATGAAGATCGACCATATGTACTACCGTGTCATCAAGTACATAGTCCGGATGATGGCCAAACACAATCATTATCACAACACAAACATGCTTGTTTGGTGAATTATTTCTATTATTATGTTTTTTTATTTTTTCAAGTGTCTATCTAATGCATTAGTTTAATGAATGTAGCGTATATTTAGAATCGCCAGCATTCCGCATTGCATGATTGACTTTGAACATGTTGGATACTCTAGTGTGAGACGAAACTCATGTTGCATGGTAACTAGTATGTCACAAATGATAAAATTGTTTTTACCACCAATCCTATAAGAGACAAGAGACAAACAATAAGAATTGTTGTCTAGTACTTAAGTTTTATATTTTTAAATGATATCCTACACAACTTTTTTATTATTAATATATGACATTATTGTCATTCATAATGATTATTTTTGTTAAATATTATTTATATTAAAGAAAATACTTTTTGTTTTAAAATTTAAAAATAAATAAATAATGTTTGAAATTAATTAAAATAAAATGTAAATATATTTTTATAAATTATAAAATAATGTATTCCAAAATGTAAAACCAGATATATAATTCAAAAAAAGTAAAAATGAATTTTCAATTGAGTTTTATAAGGTGCAGAATGTAAAACCCTCTTTAGTTTTTTTTATCCAATTTAAAAATGGGTCCAGCCCATTTTTAGCATGTTGAAGATGCAGTGAATCCATTTTGACCTTACTGAATTCATTTTGATAACCCACACAAAAAAGTGTCATCTAATAATCATATGAAGCTAAATTTAATATAAAAATTAAATATTTAACTCAATAAGATAAGTTTATCAAAATTCAGACACATATGAGCACTAGCCTTTATATATAATAATAATAATAATAATAATAATAATAATAATAATATATTTAACCTTGCCAGTATTATCATGCATATTCTATATACTTATAATTATAGACTACTAATTATTAACATTTTATATAATATATTTGTAAATAGTAGTAATACAATGCTCTTTAACACAGTATCTACAAATTTAAGAAAAAGGTTTGACTGAATATTTCCATAAAAAGAATATGTTTTGAACGTAATTGTAATTTTTAAATGCAATAAATAAATTTTATTTGACTTTTATAGATTGATTTCCATAACTTACGTTATTTGTATTTGAAAATTAAGTAGATTTTATTTTATCCATAATTATACATTACAAAATATTATTTTATTTAGCCGTAATTATCTCTTTTCATGTTTTTAAAAATGTAGAGGCAAATACCTCTATTTCAGTGTTGTCACCTTTTTAATTTTTTTTTATTAGGTGAGATTAACTACTTTTTAACTGAAATATTTTTATAATTTTAAGCAGTCATGTAAAATTTAAATGATTTAAAGTATATAAATAAACTTCACCTAGTATTTTAAATTTATGGAATTAATTAAAAAATTAAAATAATTTAAAAACTTTTTACCTACGTTTTTATTTTATTTAAGATTTACATAATTTAGTTTTTGAGAAAGCTACTACTGTATTCGAGAAAGGGGTTAGGTGGGAAGTGAAAAGTGAGGTTTTAAAAAGATTTTATGTGACCGCCTTGTGGTGTAGTGTGGTGGCGTGGTGCTATAATCTCATTTCAACTTCATTTGGTTTCATTTGCATTTCATTTGGCGTTTTGCTTCTCGAAGCTTCTGTAGCACAGATCCATGGCGTCTTTCGATGAAGCTCCTCCCGGAAACTCCAAGAACGGCGAGAAGATCTTCAAGACTAAGTGTGCTCAGTGCCACACCGTCGATAAGGGTGCCGGTCACAAACAAGGTATCGTATTCGATTCGTCTCTTTTTACCCTGATTAACTCTCAGATCTGTCGCTCCACTGTTACTTTTTCATCACCTTTTCCTTCACTCTCAACGCTCCATGCTATAAGGTCTTCAATTTTAGCCATTCGCACCTTTTCATTCAATAAAAGGGAATTCTAGTTTTTTTTTGTTTTTTTTTCATTTTCTAGGTTCAGAGTTCCTCTGTATTGACGTTGACTCGATCGTTCTATTGTATGTTTGGCTTTCAGTTGGAAGAGTTCAAAAATAATTCTGCCCTCAAAGCAACTTCGTTTTGTGGTTGGAATTCGCAAATTAATCTGTTAACTTCAATCCGAACATAGCCTTATGTATTATTAATTTGTTATCAAGTCTGAAGCTTATTTTGATGCCTGATTGGTTTTTTGGAAACTTGAAATTGTTTGTTTGAAACCTGATCTGTCAACCTGTGTCAAGTATTTTTCTTCTAATTGGGTGGTTTGTTTATTTGAGATTTAACTGGAGAGAAGTAATAGGCGAATGAATTGGTTATTTAGAAATTATTGGGATTGCAATGAGGGTTTATTTTCTGTGCGTTGTCGGTGAAACAATTTTATACTTTCAACCGATAAGAAACCATAGACTTTGAAGGTTCTATAGAGAAGATTTCCTTGATCTAATGTTCCTTTTCTATCGGAATTATTATTTTTTTAATTTTATTTTGTAATGATGCTGCTAAGGATATATAGTTTTACACACCTTTGTTTTTTAGAAAAGGTTGGGGGAGACCTAGAAGCTCAATGGATGTAAAAATTTAAAAGGGATATGGTGGTGTCTCTAAGAATTTGGTCTGTAAACCTAATGATGCGTGTAAGATTGTGTTGTTGCCATTTCTTTATGATACTTTTATTTTTTAAATATTTATTCAAATAACATTTTGTGATGTTAGAATAAATCTATGGTGAATTTCTTTCTTGCTTTTCCTTGATACTTGGTCAATAATTTTTACATTTCATCTTTGGCCCCGTGTGATTAGTTTATAAGTCCAATTATGCTTCCACTTATCTGATCGCACTCGGCAGTTAATTCTTTAATCTTCTGTTATTTGCCTCCCCTCCATGAATAATGTCATTATGCAATATTCTGAAGATCAACTTATTTACTCTTGTTGATAACTTTAGGACCCAATCTGAATGGTTTGTTTGGAAGGCAATCTGGCACAACCGCTGGATATTCCTATTCTTCTGCTAACAAAAACAGGGCTGTGACTTGGGAGGAAAATACCTTGTATGATTACTTGCTCAATCCCAAAAAGGTAAAGCCTAAATGAATGTTTAAATTTCAAATCTACTTCACTAACCCTGCATAGTTATCACTTCATGCTACTTGTATAACCTTCATTTTGATATATATATATATATATATATATACACATTTTTTTTTTTATATTTGGGGCATTGTGCTGTTGAGTAATATGGTAATGTTGCAAGGTGACATACAGAGATAATTGATTACCCAAGTGTGAAATTTGCTCATGTAACCTGTTTGTGAATCATTTCATGTCACCTTTTATATAATTTTCATTTTGATTGAGATTGTTTTCTTATGTAGTCGTATTGTGCTGTTAGATTTTATGGTAATAATATTGATGCTGGGCGACAATGAGAACTTGTTTCCACCACCATGTTACTGATTTGTCTTTTATTATCCTCTTGTGCAGTACATTCCAGGGACGAAGATGGTATTTCCTGGTCTTAAGAAACCTCAGGATCGTGCAGATCTTATTGCTTATCTTAAGGAATCCACTGCGTAATGATTAAACTTTCATACATACAACGCACTGTTCATTCGAAGTTTCCGAGATTTAAATTTTCAGACATTTAATTACGTGGTGCAGTGAGTACTGTATCAACAAATAAAGTAGACTTGATTGGTTTGCAATGCTATTTTGTTCATTTTGCATTGCTTCTTAAGAAGTTGCAATATATGGGCTAATGCCCTATTGATGTAGCAGTTGAAAGTTTAAACATTGTTGTTGATATTTAATTTGCCAGAACCATAATTTGGTCTACCTTTGCTGGACAAGCAAATTTTCAAATCTTATAATTTCTTACTTTGGTTTGCTTAGCTGAATGCAACGCAAGGGAAGTAGAAAAGTAGAGAAGTAGTTGAATATTTTTAGAATACTTGAGCAGGAGGAGGAAAGCTTATTTTCCATTATGATAGGTAGTGGTTTCCTGGATATTTTTTCTTTCTGGATTTTAAAACCTTAACATCTAATGATTTGGATGGTTCATTGAACGCATAGTTCTTGGTAAGATGAAACAATAGATATGTTTTGGACATGAATTTAGGATTTCAAAGAGTGTAGTGGGAGGGGAATGGTTAGAGCATTCAGATACTATGCTGGTGTTGTGCTGGAAGATTAAAATTGAGTGAGAATGGTTAATAATTCTGTCTGAGCGAATTCTGTATAGAGGTGTTGAATTCAGCTGTATTTCTCCAATCAGTCAATGCGAAAATGTTAATATTATATACATAATATGCACACACTACATGTATACCATATTCATATTAAAACCTAGTAAGTTTGCATGAAAGGATTGCATTTATGGACTTTATAATAATTTCTTTGAACTTATGTTATGGTTTATGATTGGTTGGTTAATGATGTAATTTGTATTGTTGGTGTATTATTATAAAATTTTATTTGTTAATTTTTTCATTTGAGAACGTTTATTTTGAAATGACGTTTTGGTGAATTTTTATAAATTTTTACTGGCGAATAGAATGGCTATCATTGGGAATGTTGATTTTGCTTCCCGTCCTTCTTCTATACCTTACTCTGCACTACTCCATCATAATTGAATGACCAAAATAAATAATTTTATTGAAAATTATTCAGCAATTTTTTAAAAATATCATTCGAGAATTGTTATTGCATCAATTTTTTTATCATCCAAGAGAAAATAATTTTAGAATGAGTTATTTTAATATTATAGATAAGCAGATGGAAATCAATGTTTTACTAATGGAAAGATTCTAAGAAAGTGGTTTCATTACTAATGGAAGGGGTGTTACAAAATGTATGGAAAATATTAAATATAGATAAATAGATATGTTCATAAAAAAAATAAAATAAGAATAATTCAACTTTTTTTTAAAATATTTTAAATAATCTTAAATAAAGTATAATTTTAATTTTTTAAATAATCTCAATTGTATTTTTTCACCACATACTTCTCTTTTTTTAGTTGTAATAGTTATTTTTTTTTAATATCAGTGAAAGCACTTTCCATTTAAGTGTATGTGAGGATTGATGAAAAAATATTTTTTTTGGTTTTATGAAAAACTAAAAAAACACAGTCAATATTATAAAAAATCATAAAATTTATCTTAATCATAAATATTTATCAGGCATCACAAAAAACTACCATCACAACTTTGAAAAAAAATCACTCTTCATCATAATCAAAGTATGGTTAGAATTAAAAGAAAATATATGAAAATACATGGAGAAGGTACGAAAGTTAGGAAGAATTTGCCAAAATAATTATGTAAGTGTTTGAAAGTTTATTTATGAATTGGATTTGAAAAACGGAACATTACTTACGTCCTTGTTCACTGATTTTTCTCGATTTCTTGATTAGATTTAGTTTCTTTTTTATTTTATTTCTAATTGCTCGTATAGAATTCGTGAACCATTCTTATTCTTTCATTTAGTTTCAAATATTACCTTTAATGTTCATATTATATAATACTTAAATAATTTTAATTTATTTTGTTTTTGCTCAATTTTTTTCTTTAAAAGCTTTTTACTAGAAAGAACTTTGAAATTATATTTTAATTCCGTTTTTTAGGTTTAAATTATTTTATGTGATATCATTGTTCAAACATTTTTCTAAATATCACGAGTGAAGTTTATGGTGTTTTGTATTTTAAAGATAAAATATTATCTTTAAAAATAATTATACTTTTTTCAGTAGATTCAATTTTTTATATGGATTTAATATTTTCACATTGAAGATTACTAGTCTAACCCTACAAACATCTTTATTTTTTTGAAATTTGAAAACTTTCGAAATTGCTCATTTTGGAAAGTATTTTGGTAAAGTTAGTCACCAAAAAATACACAGACACCATTTTTTGTTTGTTTTTGAAAAGAAACTAATTATGTACCTTAATAATGTAAGAAACCAGGAGCAAGTGTTTCAAACTAGGCAGGTGCAACTGATGTTTTAAAATTGTGATTATTAATTAATTTTCACAACCAGCTATTTATAGAGTGCAATCCAATTATTGAAGGGTCATTGGCATTTTTTAATCCCTGGAAACACCACCTTTTCAGTGGATATTCCTCACAACTTCTTTATTCATGCATCTTTTTAATCCACCTTCATTCAGCATTATGTTTATTATTGGTTGAGAGGGCCCCACCAAAAGTAGAATTAGCTATTAAGCACCCAATCAAACTTTCATTAAACAACCTCAACAACTTTAATGCAGATAATTAAGGGTACTTCTCAGATTCCATAAACATATGTTAAACTAAAACGTTTTTAATGAAAGTCAAATAGTAGTTGCTTGCACCCAATTTTCAGATCACTGTCATGCACCAGATTGCTTGTTTTGGCTTCAATTTATCTTTTCTAGTCTGAAATAGGTGTCTACAAATTCAACCTTCACAAACATCTTTATAGTAAAAGTTGTAAATAAAACATAACAATTGAAGCCTTGGACTTATGCTTTGTTTGGTTGAGGAATATGGTGTGGAAAATTAAGACCAATATTCATTTTTTATTTTTATGTTACAAGAATATATTATTCTTATTTCAATCAAAGCATAGTGGTTACTTGACCTTCTTTTCAAAAACAGTGTTAAGTTAGGAACATGACTCAATCTCAAAAGTGCATTTGTAACTTCTGTCTCTTTCAATTTTCAAACATTTATGAAATCCATACATGCCCGTTAGGCTCAAATTGGTACAGTTAAATTTGAATCCCTACAAACATAAAAGTGGTTTGAAGAATCTCTTAAAATTAGAAATTTCTTCGAAATGTGTACATGAGATCAACTTTGCACTGACACGTATTGTTTGCAACTATGATTAACTTTGTAGCAAGGAAACTTTTTATACAAAGTGTATGTTTATCCACTATAAATTCACTGTTCTTTTGAAGACTTTTGCAATAGCTTTAAGCAATGGTGGGGAATGTTCAAGATATGATTGAGATTTGCCTTATAGAGTGTAGCAAAAATTAACCAGTAGCACGTGATTTTTGTTACTGAAGATTTAAAGTTATGGGGAAATAGCTTGGAAGACGCAAGAGAAGTTTGGTTAGGTCCCAGACAGAAATGAACCTGTCTCCTTTTTCTTTCTTTCTTCTGACTGCAATATCTACAAATTCTAGATAAAGATTATTTATTTCTTCTATTTCCATGATTGCCAATTCAGAATTTAGTTGTTTTTAAGGCCTTTTATGTGTGTGTGTTTTATCAGAATTCAACTAATGCTTAAGGAACTGTCTGAGAACTCCAGCAAACTCTTTTTAATCTATTTCAATACATTATTTTGTGAAACTTGTCAAAATAAACTGTTTAAACAGCTTAATTAATTGCTTATCATTAAGCTCTCATCATTATGAGACTTTATGTCATAAATTTAACCATGAAACTCAGTACAATAAGCCAAAAAAAGCTTATTTTGATAACTTATACCAATAAGCTTAAGGAAACAAGTTAAAAAAAACTTATGAAAGTTATAAAGCATTTTCACCAACTCAAATCTAAGTTTTTCCAAACACTCCCGTATGCTTAATCAAGTTGGTTAGAATTTGTAGTCTCAAAGAAACAAACAGTGCAAGTTTTGCACAATCTTTTTTCCTTCTGATTTTACCTCACCATAATAACTGAATCCACACACATTTAATTCTTTACATTTCCAAGCACTGTAGTATCTATGTATCCATGCTTCAACGGGCCAAAACATAATGTGACCAAGAATGTACCTATTGGCCCACGTCCTACACGAAAATCCACCCATCACATGGGATTGTGGAACCAACTGAAAGGGTATTAAATGCATACTTGGTCAACTAAGCATACATAATGCAATCTAAAATGAAATTTAGCATGATGACCCTCTTATGGTTTGCATGTTTAAACCACATGAGGGGAAAGTTAATAATGACAGTAACTCACTACTCAAAACATTGAACTCATAAAATACTCAAGGGGGAAAGCTAAATCTGTCAACATGTTCATATGCAAGGGGAAGAACAAGGAAATTAGAGTAAAATAAGGATTATAACAACGTGACCTATATATAATGAGCATTCATGATTGATGATATTAAATTGATGTTTCAATATTGATAGCACACAAATGGATCTAGACCATAAAACCTATATATTTTATATATAAAAGACTAACATTTATTCTAGGGCCACAATGAAAGAGATACTTACATATTAAAATTGATTGCATACCCTAATAAGATCTCACATACAAACCTTTTCAATCATGTCCCTCTCGAGCTACAATAAGTTCTTCTAAGTTATCAGCGTCACCAGAGTCTACAGGCAGCATTATCTCATCCTCAGCTGTGAAATTATAATTTATGCCAATGGCTCTTAGAAGCTGGTATACTTCAAACATGGTAGGCCTCTCCTTTGGCATTTCCGAAACACAATTGCATGCAACCTTCAGAAATTGGAAAAGCTCCTGGTCTACTCCATTCCCAACTAATGATTCATCAATGACATCATGGAGTTTTGCATTGCTAGATTGCTGTGAAATCCATTCAACCAAATTTCCTTTAAAAGTTTCTGGAGCTTTAGCCACATGAGTTGCTCTTTCACCTGTGACCAACTCAAGAAGCACGATCCCGAAGCTATAAATATCCCCTTTAGGAGTAGCCACCAAAGTTTTTGCATATTCAGGAGCAACATAACCCAAATCCCCAAACTCCCCATTCACAAAAGTACTCAAATGTGTATCAATTGGGTTCATCAATCTAGCAAGACCAAAATCAGAAATTCTGGGCTCAAAATCAGTGTCCAACAAGATGCACTTAGAGCTTATGTTTCGATGGATAATACGGGGATTGCAGCTATGATGGAGCCATGCTAACCCTTTGGCTGCCCCAATTGCAATTTTGAGCCTTAGAGCCCAATCCATGGTGCACACGCCTTCATCAGGATGCAGTTGATCATGGAGGGTACCATTTGGCATATTTTTATAGACCAAAAGCCTCTCCCTTTTTGCCAGACAAAAACCTAAAAGAGGAACCAGGTTACCATGTTTGACAGTCCCTAGTATAGCCATCTCAGACATAAATTCTTTCTCTGAGTGTTGAGATTCCTGCAATCTCTTAACCATGAGTGATGTGCCATCAGGAAGGACGGCTTTGTAAACAGTTCCTGATCTTCCAGACCCAATAATATTGCTTTTACTGAAGTTATTAGTTGCCTTCATGAGATCATTCAAGTTCATTTTTGAAATTGCCTTCTCAAACATAGAAACCTGGTGTACAAATTCAGCACAGTTACATTACACATAATACCTAAGAGTTCAAATTACATGAACTATGGCTGCATAAATTTAAATGGAAATATATAGACAGATTGTTTTGGTTTCTGATTGGTTGTCAGTGAAAAAAAAAACAATCTCAAAATATTATCCAAGAAACTTTCCATAACTAAGCAATTTTCTAAAACACCGATCAATCTAAGAAATAAAAGGAATATCAGCTCCATGTATAATGTAGCTTACCTTTATTGTTTTGGTTCCCTTTAGACTTCTTGCCCACTTGTTTCCTTCAGGGTCCTCTTCCCTTTTCCTATAAGAAATACGGCGCACGTAGAAGAACATTCCAATGCCCAAACCTAATGCTGCAACAGTCACACCACCAACAGCTGCTCCAGCTATAACAGCAGTGTTTCTCGCTTGACTCTTGGCCTGGCAAGGATCCAAGGGAACACCACACAAACCAGAATTGTGTGCATAACTTGCTAAACCAGCCACACCTGCTTTAAAGGATGGAACCTGCCCTGTCAAAAGATTATTGGAAACACTAAACATCTTAAGCCGCGGGAGCTGGCTCAAGTTTGCAGGAATTTGGCCAGAGAGTTGGTTTTGGTCAAGTCTAAGAGTATTAAGATAGGTACAGTTTGAGAGGGAAGCAGGTATTTCCCCAGTAAAATCATTTGAGGATAGGTCAATAGATGTCACAAATGTAAGAAGTGTGGATATATCGGCTGGAATGGTTTTAGAGAGTCTGTTAAGTGAAAAATCTAATCCTGTCATGCTTGAGCAATTTTCAACGCCGCGAGGAAACTCACCCTTGAGTCCCATGTTCGACAGTTTGAGATTCAAGACCCTATTCTCATCAGGGTGCCAACACTCAACCCCAGTGAACTTGCATATATACCCTTCTGTTTTGTTGTTGAAATCCCAGGATTGCAAATAATTGTAAGGGTCCTGAAGTGCCGCCTTTACACTTCTCAAGCAGGATATATCATTATCAGTCCCACAAACCATGCCACAGAGAACCAGCAGAAAGAAACTAACAATAACATGAGCACTGAAAATTTGGCTACCCTCTACCATCTTTACCCAAAAGCCAAAAACAACCTATTGAGATAATTCACCAAAATTTGTAACTAATGAAGCTGTGGCATTAAATCTATAGACTCCATAGCACTGCAACCCTCACATGAGCACATACACACCCTGAAACACAATAACACAAACACCATCAACTCAATTCAGCACTCCACAATTCACACCGACCAAATCAACCAACCCATGAACAAAAAACAGGGCAACTACTTCTCCCCCTTTAAGAACAAAATTCACTGTCTACGCCGAAACCCACTGAACTTACATAAAAAATATCTTTTTAAAAAAACCCTTTTGACACAAATCAACACAAACATAAACAGAAGGAACCCAGATTCAGAAATCACGTGAATTTTGCCCAGGAGCACTAAAATACCCACCTGGATATTGAGCGAGTCAACTCAGAAATAACAAGGAATAATCACTTTGCCCAAAGGAAAGGGCAAGGCACATGGAACAGAAGAAAAGGAAGACTAGACTAAGAATTGTGTAGAGAGAAAGAATCGCTGTATAGTGATTATGGGAAAGAAGAGAGTGAGTATGCGTTTCATGAATTCTGATGAGAACTCAAAAGAGAAGATATTCACGAGTCAACAAATAACACGCTAAGTTTTTTTTTTTTTTTGGACAAGTTCAGAGAGGTGTGGACTACTGATGAAGACGAAGACTTAACAAGTTTGTTTCTTTGACTAATTCTCACCCTTTTTGCTGAAAATGAGGGGCAGAAAATATTAAAGGACAAAACTTTCTTCATTTTTTTTAATTTTACCTTTTCAAAATTAGGGGGAAAAAACAACCTATATCCTTCCAAAGAGAGAAATCTAATGCGGTGTGGTGGTATGTATTAATGACACGGACACTAATACGATACGAACATGAAGATACGTAAAATTTCTATATACGTAAAATTTCTAAATTATAAGATACGAAATATAGATTTATATATTATATAATTAAAAATTATATAAATTGACATGTGCACAAGTATGTTTTAAATTATTTTTTTTTAAAAAAAATATTTTTTTTATAATTACAATAACAATTTATACAATAAAGTTTGAACTTTTAGAAAATTAATATATTTGTTCTTTTTAAAATTATGTTAGAACCGTATTATAATTGTCATAAATCTAACAAATACTTTTTAAATTGGACACTTCACGGATACATGTCCTACAGGTATCATACGAGTGTCAATGTCCGATATCGAACACACACCATTTAAGAGGAGTGTCACAGCTGTGTAGAGTAATTTACACAACATTAAACTCTATTCTTGATATTATGTTGTACAACAAAAGAAACACAAGACAAAAGAATATAGAATATAGATGTTGTGCATGGTATATAAAAAAAATGAAAGGAAAATAGAATGAATGAGGATATCAATATATAGATATAATAACTTCTGAAATTAAATTTTTATTTTAGTCATAAAAATGTATGATAACAATTTATGTGCATTAGAATTCAAATTTTAAAAATTAATTTACAGTATTTTTGTATTGATTTTTTTGTCTATAAGAATACTCTTAAATAAGTGGAACGCGGTATGGTCTTGGAGTATTTTAGAAAGTTGCTTTCATTAATTAAAATAAATTTAAACAATGATACGTTGAAAATGAAAGAAATTAAAACATAATAATAAAAGTATATGTACCATTATATTAAGGTCATTCTGAAAGTAATCTTTCGTTATAAAATTAATGTATGATTTGATTTTAATTTTTTTAATTTGATTTCTTAAAAAAAATTATTTGGATTCTTACTATTATGTGAGACCATTGAATTACATCAATTGAAGTAAAACCAACTAGTGTTTGCCGTACAGTCTTCCCATATAATACCAAAATCTCTAAAATAAATATTAATTATTTACCAAATGATTTTTTGGAAGAAAAGATGGTGATTATAAATTTGAGAAACTAAAATAAAAATTATATTTATCAGAGACGGAAACCAAAAAAAATTCATTTAAAAAAATTAAAACATCGATTTTAAATTTTATAAAGAAAAATACTATAAAGAGCAAAATCAAAACACATTTACTTTATAAGAATTAAAAATATATTTAATTTTTCCTTAATTTTAATAAATTAGTTAATCGAGCCAAATAAATGAAGGGGTATCATTTAGTTTGAATTTCATAGCCACTCTATTTTATTTTTACGATATACCAAAAAAATTAAATAAAATCGCTTATTCTAAATTTAGTGGGAACTTATATATTATATATTATGTTTTTAATATGGCGTGTATGATTTGTTATGTTATGTTAGGTGAAATCAATGATTTGGTAGGAGAATAATTTAATTAAATACTAAACATGGATAATTAGATATTGCATGAGTAATTAAAATTAAATATAAGTTTTTTTACGCAAAAATTAGACATGAAGTTATGTACGAAAGAATAAATTAAAAGCAAAAGAAAAAAAGTTGAATCCAGATTTTTCTTTTACTTTTTTTTAAAAAAAACTTTAAGGAACCAATCGTTTTAAAGAGTGTTGGAGAGACGTATGAAACCAGAAAAGGTATTTTCAAAAGGATTAAATAATTTTTTTCTTTGTTTTTGAAAACTGAAAAATTAGCTTATAGTTTAAACTATCTAACTAATTTATCAAATTATAAATGTTTGAAAAATTGATTAACTAAATAATATATAAAGGTAAATAATAGAATTAGAAATGTTTATAGGATATTTTTTATTGTTAAAATATATTTTAGGATATTTTTAATTTTATTTCTTTAATTAATATTAAACTCTTACAATATTATATTTGTAGATAAATTATTTAATTATATATATATATATATATATATTACGTATTGTGTATTTATTATCAATCTTATACTAAATATTACAATATTTCTATTTAAATTTTAAGCAAAATAAAATAAAATGAATTTTAAATACACATAAAATATTTAAAACAACATAACAAATTATTAATACACAATGTAATAAAAATATTTAAAAATAATAAAATAAAACAAATTCAACTTATATTAATATATCTAATCGAAGTATAATTCTGAAATAAAAAAAAAATTAATGTGATAAATAATATAATAGTTAAAATACATTACGGTATTAAAGCATCCAAATAATAATAATAGTAAACTTATTTTGTACTATTAAAATATTTTATTTAAAATATATTGTATAAAATATAAAAAATAATATAGAGAAAAAGGTAAAAAAAAACTAAGTAAATATTTGAAGGTTAATATAAGGTAGCGTTTAAAAAAAGTGCTTCTAACAGTGTTTACAAATTACTAAAAACATTGACCAAACACTGCCAACAGAATCACACAAGATTTTAAGCTAGATGTTTTTCGGCTATAAACTACTTCAAGTGACGTGTCAAACATACTTTTATTTTTTTTATTGAAAAAATAAACTTTAATTGAAATAACGCGTTAAACATATTCTTAGTCTCTAATATTTTTAAAATGACGCGTGAAAATACTCTTAGTCTTTTATTTAAAAAAATTAATTTAACCCTCAATTTTGTCTTCTTTTAGTTTTATAGTTTAATTAATTATGATACACACAAATATATATATATATATAAGTAAAATAATAATGTAAAAGTTTTTTAATTTTTTTTACTATGATGTTTTAATATTTAAATTTTATTCAAATTTAATTCTAGTCACTCAAAATATATTTTGTTTCTCAAATTTAAAAATGATTTTTGTAATTCTTCAAATTAAAAAAGGTACTTTTTTTAAAATTAAATAATTTGTTTTCTTCCAAAAATAAAGGAATTCTCGTTTGTCATTTATTTTTATGTTTTTATATACTTTAAGTCTTGAGTATTCTATTGGATAAAATTCTTAAGGTTTTCAAAAATCTGTAAGAAATAAATTTAAAATTTATCTAAAGGCTAAGGATAACTAATAATAAGTAAGAAAAAAAAAATCGGCAATATATAGAATAAAGAAGGAGAGCTTTGAAAAACAAATGAAATAATTATTATTGAGGTAAGTTATGCTCTTTTAATAATTTATAATTTTGGTGTTTTGGGCAAAAAAAAAATTGTATCTCTTGAAGATGGAAACTCCTTATTCATAAGTATCAATCTAATGCTGAACCATGCATTTAATGTAAAGATGTATTAATATTTTACATATTTGCATTATCTTTTGATTTGACAACAACTTCTTCAATCACTTTTTTGAGTTAAACTTTTTATTGTAAATTTTGCATTTTGTCACTTTTTCTAAAGGTTGATGATGTCATGTCTATCTCATTTCAAGAAAAGAGCATTGTTTATAAAGGCCATTTAATCGATGACTTATTTAATGGATGATATTAGAAGATTCTTTACCATTTATTAAAAAAAATATCCAAGTATTAATATTTTGTTATTCAATCAAAATTTTGGAGTGTGAAACAACTTTAACTTGTTCACATATGATTGCATAATGAAATTCATTCTTTTTAGAGTTTCAGGTTGATTTATATTAGTGTTATTTTTGTTTTAAGAGAGGAAAAAGAAACCATAAATCATATAAATTTGTAGAGATTGAAAGTTAAAAAAGATGATATAGTGAATTGAATTAGATATACAATTTTTAATGTTCTAACATGAACTATCTATGTGAATTTAATCATCAAAATTTACTCACTCCATTTTTAAATTAAAATAATCCTCAAGAACAAACATATGAGCCAAATGTAGTCTCCTAAATTGTGAGAGATTAATGTCTGTTATAGACAATGTTTCTTCATGTTGTTTTGTATAGCTGTTAAGTCTTTCAACTCTAGGTGATACAGAGACATTTGAAGTTGGGTTTTAGATGATAGCAAAACCATAACTATGAAGCCAATGTGATGGACCACACATGAACTTATAAAAACACCTCATCTTATACTAATTTTGTATGAAGATTTTAATTCCTCTAAATAATGTAGTGATTATAAAAGTGGGATATGATTCCAGAGGCTATAAATATTGGTTTTCTGATAATTTGTCAAGAGGGTCATATGGTCTTCATAGTGGAATTTGATTTATTATTCTTTGGTCCAAAGTATGTGCAAAATGTGTCATCGTGTTATAATACTGTGACTTGGATTCAAGATAATATATATGAAATGGTGCATTTGCTGATCTCACACTCTTCCACAAGCAAATTAAGTTGCTGTTTGTTTAACAAAGTTTACTTATTTCCTTAATGGGAAGATGGGAATTTTCCTTTAAAGAAAATAGTTATCTCCCACAAAAGAAATATTGTTTACTAAATCCAACACATACACAAACAAGAGAACAAGTTAATGCGCATTTATTTTGTCATGAGTTAATTTTTAATCCATCATATACATACTCTAAAATATTCAGAAATTAGAAGGGAGAAAATTGAGATGGAGTGATTATAGTAGTCGAGATAGTTATTTTCCGGGTACAAATTTTTTAATTAACTTTTGAAAAAGTAAATAAATAAACTTACCATTTAATAAAAAAAATCAGTAATTAAAAAAATAACTTACTAATAATCATAATATTTGTGGTTTTTCTTTGTAATTTGGGTTTGTTTAATAGAAAGGAAAAAGGGAGTAAACAAGGGAGCAACATAGAAGTATGACGCAGCATCCCAATTTCCGAAGACTAACTCAAAAATTATTTGACTTGTTTAACTAATAATGAGAAAGCTGAAAAAGAGTGTCCTTGTGTTGGGTTTTCACATTATCCGTGAAAACGACATGCATTTAAACACGTTGAATGTTGAATCAAAGATGCGCGATTCTCCTTCTATACTTACTGGACACGAGAAACGTCGCTTGCCCAACAAGCACGGAAAACTTAAAACCACTAAAGACTTAGGGTAAAGACTAGGGTGTGTTTGTTGGATTCATGATGGAATGTGCGAAGATTTAAGAGAGTGAATATGTGAGAATGTAAAAGAGAAATGTAAAGAAAGTAAGAGTGTTTTGATTCTGATATATTAGAGTGAATGTGAGAAAAATTTATGAAAATTTGTGAGTGAGATTATGTTAGGAGAAAATTTTATTTTTTTTAAAGATGTAAAATGTTATTTTATAAATTTATCCTAACCTAGTAAAAAAAATTAATAATAAAATATGAGTTAATTTTGTTTAAAAATAAACAACTTTTACATATTTAATAGGTTTAAAAATTATAATTAAAAAATAAATATATATTAAATGTAGATAGGTATTATTTAAAAACTATATAATTAGAAAAAAAAATATGTATTCAACAAATTAAATAAAAAGAAGTAACTTGGACAAAAATAAACAAAGTGACTTAGACAAATCTTTTTTGTCGATAACCTCATACCAATCAATCAAATATTGATTAATATGTAATAGATCGAACAGTACTTGAAGATTATTTTGCTCAGAAATGAAATAGTCCAAATATTTTTGAAAATTCTTGCTTCCATTGGACCATTTGTATCTATATGCATTAGGATCTCAATTCATAGATCTCTCCGTTCAAGAAATCAAAATAAAAGGATCTAATTATTTCTTCTAACACTTTTTCAAATTTGAGAAATATTAGTTAATCGTGTATTTAGAACTTCAAATATTTTATTAAAATATTAAACATATTCTATAGAATTGAAAAATAATTCAAATCTTAAATAAAAATATATTATTTTTTATTATTAAATACATGTAGTAATGAAAAATAAAAAATACAACAAAAATATAACGTAATTAACCATAAAAAATTATTATCAAATAAATTATAACTCGTAAACATAATAATTATTAAAAAAATATTAATATAAACACAACAACAAATTAAATAAAAACAGAATAATTTTTTAAAATATTAAACATATATTATAAAATTGAAAAATAAATCACAATAAAAAAAATATAATTTTTTAATATTAAAAAATCTTGCTTCTGAAAAATAAAAAATATTACAACAATAAAATAAATAAAAATAAATTCAAAAATAACACATGCTGACATGACTTTTTCTTTAGATACATATCTTCATTCTTAAGAAATAAGACATTTTCCAAATATATCCTCTCCTTTTTTCCCACAAATTCCTGAATTCAAATAACTAATATCCTCTATTTTTTTACCTATAAAAGGTACATTCATAAAAGCAAAGAGTTCCTTAAAGATGATTACTTTTACACATCGAATTCAAATATTAACAGGTATTGCGTAAACACGTTTTTAACCATTAAATCAACCTCGATAGATTATTATTATCCTATTTTAACAACTTTTTAAATCAATACTTAAATTGTTTCAAATGAATCGTACATGACCAAATAATTATGGTCAAATATATATAGCTGCAGGCAGTTTTCATTTCAATAAATAACAAAATTCAAAGATACCGAATTGATCATGGTACTCCCTACAATTAAAAATTATGCAACTACACAGGAATAATATTTTTGGTCTCCCAACTGTCCAGGTAATCGGTTGTATAGTATTCATACTGTTAGCAGATTCGTTAATGCAATGATAGATTATGCTAAAATGTGTATTTTTTTTTCACTTCATAAGAGAAAACGATTTCATAGTTAATAGATCACTTTTCAACCGAAGAAACTAAACGGAGACTACCGATCCAGTAATCAACTATGTTCTCTACATTACTAGATATAGAAAACGTAGCTTCACACCTCTTCCCCAGTTATTCGGATAAGAGCCCTTCAAAAGGTAAAGCTCACTCAAATAATTGCTCCAAGTATATTTAAATTTTCATTTCACACGGCACGATGAAAAAAGGGTAGAAAGAAACTAGCAAATTGCAAGTTAGTGGTAGGTGGATGGGCAAAAATAAAAATAGGAAAAGAAAAAAAAGCGTTCCAGGGGTTCCCTCCTCCACATCAAGGGAGGTAACCTTTACCCGTGAGAAATTATAATTTATTGGTTTAAAAGGCAAATTAGCAATCATATTTGCCGTGGAAGTAACCGGAGGACTAAGAAGAATTTGTGCCAGTCAAATTGTAACAAGAGAACATAGTAATCTACAAACCAGTTGAGGAAAGTTTGGGATACTTTCAGCATATAACATCAATGTGATCAAACAAAGAAAAATAGGCAACTTTTCTTACCACGTAATCCACGCCATTCTTGCCCTCCTACCTAATTACGGGACTCACTGATATACATGGATGGGTCCCACTTCCTAAAGGACTCAAGCTATATTACCAATAGGAAAAGACTGCAAAACTTCCTTTGACTTCTTAATCATACAGTAAATTATCATCATAATCTTAAAAAATTATGATCTAAATGAAACAAGTGCACCTATGTCCAAGGCAACTTCGGGAATCCTTTCAGAAATCTAAATGCTGGAGCATCCCAATGTAATTAAGACATGCCAATTTGCTTTACCAGTCCTTGAAAAAAAGAAAGAAACATGTTTCACATCAGATGATAAGTTCAAACTATTTCATTCATAAATTTAGCTACTATGCAATGTCAATCGTCTTATTATAGTCATCATAGACTCTCCAGTGAAGAAAGTAGATATTACATAAAGTTGCACAAACATAAACACAGGAAATCTAAAGTCATCTATTGTATGAAAAATTGAATTTAGATATTTATACAAAATTCCAAAGCCTTTATCGCAAGCTATGATTCAGATGTAGCCAGCACTACCGTAAAAAATATTGAGCACAAGAGACTCCACAAACCAATGTTTCAATAGGTCAATGCAAACGGAACAACAAAGCGATGTTCTAAAATGAACAAAGTAGAGAAATGCCAAGGGCTGCACTCAACATCCTCTTGCGGCATAAAAAAATATTCAATGTTACAACATTAACCCAAACATAGTTTACATTTCTAATAAAATGACAAAATGATCTTTTATAGGGTAAAAAGAGCATAAATGAAAACATACGTCAATCCGAAACACTAACAATATAATATATAAAGGGAAATTATTGTATCCGTCCTTTTCTAAAATATCTAGAATTGAGGTAGTCTGTCGACTCCTGTATCCTAAGAAAAATTTTCAAGTTTATTTTAGAAATTCAATAATTTGTTTTTCCCTTTACTTCTCTCTTTACTACAGTTCTAATGTAGGGGAATGAAATGTCATCTCTGCACTATATCTTTCCCTCGATCTGTTTATTATTTTCATCTATTTAAGTATTTAGAAAAGAGATATAATTGAAAAAAGAGAAGTGACTATAGCCAAGGTTGTCAAACTCGCGAGTCTACGTAGACTCGTGGGAGCTCCGTAGACTCGACTCGCAGACTCGACTCGTAAACTCGTAAGAGTCTACTTTCCTATTAAAAAAAATTAATAAAAAAAATTAATAGTTTTTTAGAGCATTTTTACTTCTATTAGAATATGTAGTTCTATTGGCCTCACTTGAA
>Ga0123342_1003226_pt1 | contig 26393 bp, 14 predicted proteins | sample Turbeawhitnodule_FD_89960 | JGI IMG/M metagenome (GOLD analysis project Ga0123342, IMG submission 89960) | Root nodule microbial communities of legume samples collected from Mexico - Turtle bean Mexico white nodule | ecosystem: Host-associated > Plants > Roots > Nodule | place: Mexico: Nepantla...
GTTTTTCACTTAGTTTGAAAAACACTTTTCTTTTAAAAAGATTGAGAATGCCTATGCTTTGGATTCAATCAAGGGGTGGATTACAATACTCAAACTACCCCAGATCCTAACTAAGACAGCACAACAACAACAAGCACAACCAAGGCTTCAACATCCTTCAAAGGGTTTGGATTCTTCAAAGATTGAACACCACTTGGTTCAACAAAGAAAAGAATAATTGATGGAGAAAAATGCAGAAGAAAATGAAGATTTTTTTTTTTTTTTATAGAATTGGAAAAATCGAAAACAGATAACATAAAACATAAAACTAAACTAAATTACTTCACTGTCTAACTATCTAATTAAGCTTTGTGTCTAATCTACTTTTATGTAATTTGCACGTAGGTTTCTTTTCAGATAATCTCTATTTATAGAGGTTCTTTTCTTTTCAAAGGAATGGGCTTTGGTTCCAACAAAAATCGGGCTCACAAAACTAACTAAACTAGTTTCAGCTTCTTCTTTAAGTGCAACATTGATCGTCTATTGCTAGTTGATTGATTATTGTTTGTTTTCTTCTTATTTTTTTTATATTTTTAAGTCACTTTTCCCAATCTTCATGGAATCAATATCTTCATACTTCTAAGGTCAAAGTCCAATTTAGAATATGTTCATACAATTGATCAAAACACTCGTTAGACGCTTCAAACAAAATATAAGTTGTAAAGTACAATTTTTATGATGTTTTTGCAACAACTGTAATCTTATAAGAAAATAAAAATATGAACTAAAAATAGAAAATAAAAGCAAAAGAAACCATAAAGGAATAAAGTTAACCTAGAAAATTATGACAAAATCGAGTAATTAATGCTCCTAATAGGTTTCACATAATGGACCAATGTACATACACAACCACACATTCTAATCCCACTAGATTAAGAGTCCAATGTGTTCACAACCATTATAATTGGAAGTGTCAGAAAATCTTGCACATCAGAGAACAATATTAGGAGATCCCAAACTCAGAAGGAGTCCACACTTGTGTTACACCTTTAATTTCACAAGATTAAAATATGTTGGGGTTTCGCATAATTTCACAACATATTTGTGAAATTGTGGAAGCGTTCCCATCTACCCCAATTGCCACTATTAATGTTCATATCAAGTCCTCAATTGGATAAACTGTCACATGCAAAAAACTTGGTTGGTAAAACGTGTCCTTGAAAATGTATGCAACAATTGGGAAGAATCATTCAACAAATTGCCCAACCTATTGCTATCGTTGAAGGTGAAACTACATATGCTTGTTTTTCTTCTTAAAAAACCTAAGCATGTACGTGACACCTCTAGATGACCTGTGCTTAATTTCGTATCACCGCAAACCCATTCATGTCACGTACGTAAGAATTTGGGGTGAATAGATTGAAGGTCTATATATGCATGTGTGTTGTATTTTAACATATTATACAAAATTTCATGAGACTATTCAAGAATGCCACTACAAAAAAGGACATGTAAATATGGTTAAGCATTTTTATTTTGAAAGCATTAGTTTTTATCTGCCATGTTGTCCATTCTATCTTAACTTCTTTACTTCCATATGCATCACACACAATGATTGAGCCTTAAGTAAATTACTACTAAAACATAATAAGGGAAGCCAATCTTGAAGTAGCAAACTGGATTGACAAAATTCTTAGACACAAATGGGCACTTGCATGGGACAAAGGAAGAAGATGAAGTTACTTGATGACCAACTTAACTGAGTCCATAAATTCAATCCTAAAAAAAAACAAGGAATCTCCAATTTCCTTTATTATCATAGCCATATACATAAGGTGAAACAAAATTTTCATTGAAAGAGGGAGGAAAATCACTGCAATGATTAATGTTGACCATAATTATTCAGAAGTTGCATCAAAGGTACTAGAAAATGCTCATTCAAAATTAAACACTCACATGGTGCTTGAATTTGATAAAAGTAGCACATGATTTTTTTATGAAGGAGATGGTGAACCCAAGAAAAGTTCGACTAGCTGGAAAATTTGTCCTTAGACTTAATGAACAGTTGTGTGATTGTGGGAAGTTCCAAAAACTTCATTACTTGTGTTCTCACGTGCTTGTAAAGTGCAAACATGTCCACCATGATTTTGACCAATACATCAATCATCTCTATAGTTTGGATGAAGTGAACAAAGTGTATTACAATTTGTTTAGGAGTTTAGATGCAAATATTATTGGACAAAGGCCCTCAATTCTAATTAAACAATACGAGAAAGTTCCAAAGGTAATCTAAAATAATTAAGAATTAAGACTGAATAGATATCAATGAAGAAGGTTGACGAAAGTTATGCTCCTATGATCACATTCTAGAGCACACAAGAAATCATTGTCCCAACAACCCTAATATAAGAGATAAACTTCCTACAATTAATTATGTTATAGTTTTCTAACATATCATTACCATTAATGAATAAATAAGTCATTTTATTATGCACGTCTCATTAATATAATTCCAAAATTATCCACTCACTTCTACTTAAATATTATTTCTTATTTAATTACAAACTATTTAAATTATTAAGAAAATTATTATTATTATTTTTAATTAAACATGCCACCATGATAACTTTGTTATTCAATGCGTTACATTGACACTTCTTTAAAAAATGTACATCACAACACTTTTTTAAAACTATTATTATTATTTTACCTTATCTCTAATTTATTCATTCTTGCTAAATTAACTTATATAAATTTCTACCCCTTACTTTTTTTTTTCATAATAGTATTATTAAATATAATTACCTTTCTCATTATTATTTTAAAATAATTTTTATAATATACACTTTTAGTCCAAATTTTTTTCTCAAATTATTTCATTTCAAACCATTACATCTTTTTACAATTCTTTTTCTCCTATTCTTTTTCATAAATTTCCTTTATTTTATATTTCTTTAAATTTTTCTTTCCTTAAGCTAGATGTATTTTAAAATAATTATTTCTTCAAATATTTTCGTCCTTTAAAATAATATATTACATAAACTTATTTTTTAAAATTAACAGTTTTACAACTCAATTAATTCAATTATATCACATACATTGCATTCCTTTTTTACAATATTTTATTTCCTTTTTTTTCAATTTTTTTCTTGTTTAAGTTTTTTTCTAATTTATAATTTTTTAAATCATATCTATTTCTATATATTTTTTTATCTAATTTTTACCTGTCTAAATAATTAAATCCTACACACTTATTAAATATAATTAATTTCTTCAATTTTTTAAAATAAATTACAATTTCCCCCCTAAATATTTCTTTTCAATTCATTATTCTTTATATATATATTTTTTTTGTATAATGTTCCCCTTCCCATTATTTTAAATTGAAAAAGTAAAAGAAATAACAAGCTACATCAAAACCAGGTGGTATTCCGACCAAATATGCGCTAATCACAGGTCAGAATTCAGCTATCCAAAAACCAAATTCTAACCTCCATCCAAAACCGTGCTACCCCAATAAATATAGTCCAAAGTGTGCTATTAAAAAGAAAAAACAGTGCCATGTCACTAAAATTTCACAGAAAGACAAGTGAGAAGAGGCATGCCCCATTGCTGTAGGGCACTTGGTAGGATGTTACTCATTTGGTGAGAAAAACAATACAAGTTTTACTCAAAATTAATGAAAGTGCTAAAAAATATTATTAGTGAACTAGAATATAAAAAAATGAAAAGTTAATTAAAAAGTATAACGATAAATTTTTTATGATTTTTAATGCCATTCTAACAATTCAATTTTTGTTTTTAATAAGTACATTCAAGAGTCAAGTTAAAGAGATTCAAAATTTATTTTTACATTATATTATAACTTTTAATATTCACTATTAATGAAAATGTTTTAAGAGAAGCGTTCATCTTTATTAATGCGTGTTGTGTATTTTATTTTGAATTATTTATTCATTTTAAATAATATATCGTAATTTTAATGTCTACCTTTTTTTAATTTAAAATTTTGATTTATCATATGAAATCAATTTTTTTTAACTTAGATTTTTTTTTTTTGTATTTTAATCAAAGTTTAAATCTTGGAGACATCTAATTGTAAACGAAGACGAGTCTCAATTAATATTTACTTCACACTTCTCTCTTAAATTTTATCCTTTTTTTTTTCTTTCTCTTTAACCTCATAAACATATATTATTTCTAACAAAAAATTATATTATTATGTTTTAGTTATTATTTTTACATTTAAATTTAAAATCACTACTATTATTCTCTTTATACATTAATTATTTAAGGATAATTTTAAAATTATTTATCACTATTGCAGAAAAATTAGCACTGCTTCATTAACCAATTTCTTTTAGTAAAAAAGAGTAAATTAGTATTACTATTTTATATTTAAGGACAGAGAATAATTCCAAACACTGTGATAAGTTTATTAACTTTTAATATAACTATATTAAAAAATTACCTATAAGTTTGAAATATATGAAAAATGAAACTTGAAGCAACTTAAAAAAAAATGAAACTCAAGAATTTCCCATTCATTCATTTCTTGTGTACTACTTGAATACAACCAGCAAGCATGGCTTAGTTCTCACTATTCACTCGCGAACACTATTTTCTTTTCCGCAATATTATTTCCTTCTCGCTCGGTACCAAAGAAGTCGCTAGAAGAATTAAAGAAAAAAGAGAAATAAAACAGCTAACAACCGAAGAGAGGGAAACGAAAACTGAACCGAACCCCGCGAAGAGAGAGAGATATGCGATTGCGGTGGCGGCGGCGGTGGTCAGGGTTGTTGAGTCCCCAATCGACGGCCAATGCAGCGGTTCGTTGTGACGGCGGACGGCGGCGTTGATGGCCCTGCAGATGACTTGGCAGCCGAGTCTCCTGAGTCAGAAACGCAAAACCGGTCCTCCTATAGGGCTTCGTAACCTAGGCAACTCGTGCTACCTCAACAGCGTCCTCCAGTGCCTTACCTACACTCCTCCCCTCGCCAATTTCTGCCTCACTCTCCAACACTCTTCTCTCTGTAACCGGCTATTCAATTCTCGTTATTCTTTCATTTTTAGTTTTATTTCTGCGCCTTGACCTAATTCTTGCGTTCCGTTTCGAATTTTGAATTCAGGTGATTTCTCTGCGTCCTCGTGTCCGTTCTGTATACTGGAGAAGCAGATTGCGCGTTCACTGAAATTGGATCTCTCGCACGACGCGCCTTCTAAGATCCAGAGCTGTATCCGGATCTTCGCGGAGCACTTCCGTTGTGGCCGCCAGGAGGACGCGCACGAGTTCCTCCGCTACGTAATCGACGCCTGCCACAATACCTGCCTCCGCCTCAAGAAGCTCCGCCGCAAAGGCGGAGACGCTAATGGCGGCGGCGGTGGAGACGGTGGCGGGAGTACGGTTGTGAAGGAGATTTTCGGTGGCGCCTTGCAGAGCCAGGTGAAGTGTCTGTGCTGTGGATACGAGTCGAATAAGGTTGATGAGATAATGGATATTAGTCTTGATGTTTTCCATAGTAACTCTCTTAAAGACTCCATGCAAAAGTTCTTTCAGCCTGAGGTTTTAGATGGCAACAATAAGTACAAGTGTGATAGGTAAGTTACCGGGTGGTACAAGTGCGTGAGTATATTTTTTGATTTTTAAATATATGTTTGGACAAAAACTTATAGTTCCTTAGGTCTTGCGTGTTTTGTTCTCCAATGAGAATTGCAGTTTCACTTCAACAATAGGCATAATTCTTTAATGCAAACCTTTATTATGTGACATGAGATAGAACTATAGTTCTGATTGGAAAACAACTATCGAATTGGATGTGAGTTTTGTCCTATTTGTTTTGTATGTGTTTGTGGGTTTTAATTGTTGAAAGGATGATACTGTGAATGATTGATGTTCAGTTGTAAGAAATTGGTGGCGGCTAAGAAGCAAATGTCCGTACTTCAAGCACCCAACATCCTTGTGATACAACTAAAGGTTAGTTATATGTATATATTTAGTTTTTTTTGGTTGTTAAGATAGGTGGTGGCCTGGGATTTTGAAGGATAGTGTGTTGATGAAATTTGGATTGTAGAGATTTGAGGGCATATTGGGTGGCAAGATTGACAAGGCTGTTGCATTTGAAGAGGTTTTGGTCCTTTCTAGCTTCATGTGCAAAGCAAGCCAGGTATGTTTGGTTTTGTTTTGAACTAGTTACCACTACAAAAGGGTGTGTTAGTTTTTTCATGTGGAAGCACTCGTTGGCATCATTTAGGAAGTGTAGTCACTTTAATAGTAGTCGTGTCTTTATCATACCAGCATTTGCTTTGGACAATAATCAGAAATATATTTTATACTTCTTCACTAATATAGATGGAAATATGACAATAATTAGGCGAATAATAGCATTTTATTTTGTCTGCAATGTCTCATTCTCACCAGAAAACATTTGTTTTCCTTTTTAATTTAATTTTTGTTTTTTATTGCTTTTGTACGTTGTTTATAGTGTAGTTGTATTTATAGTTGAGTTGTATTTATAATTTTTAAGATTTACTGTATAGTCTTGTGTGAGCCTGTCATGTTGTTCCATGCTTTCTAGGACATTATACAAAGTGTGTAATCCATTGTAATGGTCTCCCAAAATTTGTTTTCTCACTAAACCAAAATGGCCACAATATTGGACGGGAAATTTTTTCAACCGAAGTCTTCCAATGATTTGCTATGTTTACTTATGCTAGAGAGTAAACGTTTCTATCATAGGGAAGAGCCACATGGACTAGTGATACAGGCAATAAGCCAAAATAGTGTGGGCAACCTTGAGAGTTAGTTTTTGAGGTTGAGTGAGACTTAACCAAAATTATAATATGGTATAGGAGCCTATCCTAGAGCCATTGTTGAGCTACCTACATTTGCCATGATTTAGGTTGGAGTGTTGGAAAGCTGCTTTAATTGTGAAAAACCCTTGGTTCATCCTAGTTGTGACTTCTTTGGACTGCCTTATTGTAACATTGAATGGGGTGTGTCTAGTGTTCGCAGTCATGGCAACAATAGCTAGAGATGTCTTAATAAAAGTTATAAAGCTTGGGAAATATCAACATTCAAACCAATTTTATGGTTTAGAGTTGGAGTCTTTGTCCTAATTTTTAAGATGGTATCAAAGCCAATCATAGATCTATTGTAGGGTCATTTGAATTGGTAGTTGCTGTGCTCTAGACTTATAGCTCTGGGCGTGAGAGGGGGAGTGCGTTTGGAAAGCCACCTGAGTTGCTACCACTCATAGGCTGGAGAGGGCTACCTTGGAAGGTTGACTACTTGAATTTAGAGAATGACCAAAAACCACTGAGTATACCTCCACTTATGTATTATATATATACATATGTATATATAATGAAAAAATGAGAATGAGACTAGGAAAAGGCTACAACCTATGACTCTTACTTGTAAGCTAGAAATATTCAAAAGGGTACAAAAATAATAAACAATTATGGGTAAATAGTTCATTTAGTACAATAATTATTGATATATTTTGTTTTTAGTACAATAAGAATTTTTTTTACAGTATTATGGTATGTTGCCTATGCAAGTCCTTATGTGGCCTTAAGAAATCACTTTGTGCATGGTTTCAACGGTTTTGGACTGTCATCCAATAGCTTGGAATGATACTAAATGATGTTGATAATTTTCTATTTTATTGTCATTCTCCCCAATGATGTGTCTATCTCATTGTATATTTGGACAACATTGTTATCACAAGCAGTGGTAAAGAGAGTATTGGACACTTGAGGGTATTTCCTTGGTATAGAAGTTGCATAGTCCAAGGATGATTTCTATCTCAAAGAAAACATGCACTGAACATTCTAGAAGAAACAAGGATGTTAAATACTAAGCCTATAGACACACCAATGGATTTGAGTGTAAAACTAGTACCTAATCAAGGAGAATCGCATTTTATTTCGAGAGGAATAAAAGGTTAGTTGGTAAGCTAAATTACCTCATTGTGACTCATCCTAGCATCACCTTTGTCGTGAACGTAGTAAGTCAATTTTTAAATTCTCCTTGTCATGACCATTGGGATGCAGTCATATTAGTTATAAAGTATATTAAGAATTCTCTAGGAAAAGACATCATTTATGAAGATAAGAAAATACTCAAATTGTTGGGTATTTTGATGTTAACTTGGTAGGGTTACGAAGCGATAGACACTCCACTTCAGGTTACTATGTTCTTGTTGGACGTAATTTAATATCGTGGAAAAGTAAGAAACAAAATGTTGGGATAAGGTCAAGTGGAAAAACAGAATATAGGGCAATGACAAAAGTCACGTGTTGGCTCATATGACTAAAACAACTACCCAAATATCTTAAATTTTAAGAAAGTTCTGAAATGCACCTTATATGTTACAATAGAACAACATTACACATTATCTTTAATCATGTCTTTCATGAGAGTACAAAACATATCGAGATACAATGCTATTTCATAAGCAAAAAACTGGAGTCTGGAAATATCACCACTAGATTTGTGAACTTTAGTGAACTATTGGTTGACATATTCATCAATTCTCTAAGAGGACTGAGAATTGATCATATTTGTAGCAAGCTGGACACATACATATTATAAGTTATAACTTATGGAGGAGTGTACTACTTAAAGGAATAAGGAGCAAATTCTATATAATCAAGAATGTATAGATTGTGTATGTATTAGTAGGAATGCTTTTACTTATTCCTTATCATATCTTTATTATCATACATATCAAATTTCTTTCTTTATTTTTTTGATCCATTTTCTCAATATAAATAAAGTATGTGTTGTCTCAGAAACACACGGTATCAATTCAATGTCTCTCTTCCCACTAAATTGCTTCTTTACTCAGTTATATTTCATATGGAAGATATGGCATACACAAGGTCTATTTGCTTGTGAGATATAAAAGCTTTGACCTGTTTTCTGACAGTGGGACACGAACAATCCATTATCCTTTGAATATAAAACTCATACATACATTGTGGTAATATTTAATTGCAAAAGGTGTGGCTAATTTAGGACGTTGAACTAAATGGCGAAACATCAAAGAGGCTAAATTACTAATTATTAGTGTGCCACTTACAGTAAAAAAGACATAAATTGCTTGGTGAAGGCCAATAAAGGTTGAACATTCCAACCCAGGTTGACATCTTTAAGAATAAATGTTGTAACATTGCTAATTTGTAACATTTCTAATATTTCCCTCACCCACACTCACAGTTTTAATATTATTTTTAGCTTCTTTTGTAACGGGCATCATTATGTAGGATCCACAGCCAGAATATAAGCTCTTTGGCACTATTGTGCATTCAGGCTACTCCCCCGAATCTGGTCACTACTATGCTTATATAAAGGTTTGTTAATTTTTAGTTTATCTGTACACAAATTATGTAGCTATTACATCGATTCCTAAATAACTTTTCATTGTGCCAATCTTATTTCCCTTTTTGTTCATAGGATGCAATGGGTCGGTGGTATTGCTGTGATGATTCTAGTGTAACAGTTGCAACCCTGCAAGAAGTTTTGTCAGAAAAGGTTTACATTCTTTTTTTCTCTAGAACTAATCAAAGGCCAGTGTCAAATAGTATTTCTCTTGCTTCAAACGGTGTAAAACCTCATTCCAATGGGAACCAAGCATCTGAATTCCCAAAGGTTGGTGTACCACTGAAAGCTGTGCATGCAAAGTCAAGTTTTGAGCTATCTCCATGGAAGGATATGCCAAGTGTAGCTAAGAATGCTAAAGTACCTTCCAGCTCACGAGTGAAGTTTGACATTAATGGAAGTTCTACTTCCAAAAGAAGTCCTGCTCCTGTAAATGTGAATGGGAAAGTTGATGTTTCTAGGAATCAGCCTTTATTAATAAATGGACATGTTAAAGATTCAGTTTTTTTGGAAAATGGTAAGAAAGATCCTTCACCATTACCCACCAGGAATGGTATTGACAAAAATAAAGTTGATATTGACAAATTCAAAAGAAAGGAGTCATCACTTACAAATGGTCACGGTGATAATCAGATGGTTGATATTCATTCTGTAAAATCGGATCCCAGGGAAGATACTGATAAAAACAGGGTAATAGCAGGGAAAGGTTCTGACAACTTTAAGCTAGGAAAAAATGGCCTCAGCAATAAACCCAAAATATTGGGGAATAAGAGAAAGGTACATGAGGACCCATGCATTTTACTTGCACATGATGGTCAGTCTCAAGCAAGAGTTCAAGAACTGAAGGACAAGTAAGAGTTATTTTCAACTCTTTTTTTTAGATTATAGTTCACTGATTTTTTAGATGATTCCTTGCTATGCTTTATGATTCTGATATTTATGTAAATATTGCATCTTAATACTTTTTTGTCTGCGTTTCATATCTTGGATTGAGACTTTTTATTTATGATATCTTACTTTTACTGAGGCTTTGTTTCAATAATCTTGTTGGTGGGGAAGAGAATACCAAATTTTGAATCATACTCTGATAAGAACCAGGAAAATATGATAGAACAACCTACTCTAATTGTATTAATAAGAGATGTTTCAGCTAGAACCAATGAGATTCAGAACTGGGAATACAATTAGCAATAGCAGAATAACAAAAATGATATAGGGCAATTTATAAAGTGTCCAATTCTCCCCCAAGTCCAATACAATGTCAGCCTCCTCCCGTTTCCCTCCTATACTTTCTCTCTCTCTTACTACTTGTGCACACACCCCACACCAGTAATGCCAAGTCATCGATTAGTTAGGCCCCCAATTCTCCTTCCTTATTATGATAAAGTGTGATACCTCTCTTTTGTCTCCTAACACCTTTAGCTTAGTGGTCTTGTCGCTTATATTTTGGTATCCAAGTCTTATAGCATTCCAATTTGTAGGAAACATTTTGCAATTACTAATGTCAATAGATGTTCTTCAAAGTTTTTTCATAGCATAGTTTATCTCTCTTTCCTTCTATCTTCAATATCTGACATGCTAAAAGTATGTTGATCTGTTTATGGTTAATAGATTTATACTGTACTGAAATCTTCATGCTTGTGATTGGTCACACCCAAACTCGATGACTTACAAGTTAGCAAAATATGCCTATTTCCTGTGACAATCAGTTAACATTTATGTACATATTTCCTGTAACAATCAGTTATACAGCTTTCCATTCTGAATTATATTTTATGTGCAAGTCATGCTGTTTTCTTTCTAAATTATTCATTACATGCCTTATTCTGATACCATGTTTTCAAAACATTACTCAGTCTTGGGAAAGAGGTGAAGTCATATTTGATATCATGCGGCTGGACAAATGTGGTCTATGAATTTATGCGTTCTATAAAGAAGTTACGTGTACAAGATGGAAATTTAGAGAATGGAGATGAAACAAGGTACAGTTGATCATATTCTAGATTTCTTTATTCATTGAACCATTGATATTACCCACAAACGTGGCTGTTGCAGAATTTTTGTGAATAATAACACTCACCATTTTAACAAATTACCTTTTAATTACATAAGAGACTGGTTTCCAATTGTGACTATAGAGGCTCGGGGAAGGGATGTAGTGTTCTAAAAATGAAGCTTATTTGTTGTGATGAAGCATTAGAAAAGTATGATTGACCATGAGATGGTAGAGTAAAGAATTGTTTATAACCATAAGGGAGGACTTCATGTATAACCCGGGATTCTACTTTTGAATCAATTTGTTGTAACCTTCGTATAAGATTTCTATGGAATTAATGTTGGGTGTATTAATTTGAGAAATATAGAGATATGCATTATAGTTTGAGGAGTTTTAGTTATAAATTAGTTGGTAATGTTCAGAAAGTTAAAACTATGATTCTTTTTGGTTGGGGTGATGTGGGGTGGGGTTGGCATTTGTGGTTAAGTGATTGTGAAGATTTCTTTTTGTTACTAAATACATAGTCATTCTTTCTTTACAATTTTCCCCTCTTTTTGGTTCTTGTTGGTTTGAAAGAATTAATTCTTTGGTTTAAGGGAAGGAATGTAGGAGAATCACATGATACCATTGGGTTCCATAAACAAAATAAAATAAAATTCTATAGGATATTATTCACCTTGCAATTATTGGAGCTCAAGTGTGTTATAGTTCTATATTGCATTGAAATGGACAAGTTGAGCAATATATATGTTTGGTCCTATCATGTTGGACTGGACTACATTATGGACAATTATCATGGATGACTTGTTATCACAGAACAATTACATAGGAATGTCCACCTTTATATTAAGGTTATCAAGTATGATCTTATTCCATAATTCACACACTTGAGTAAGGGCTCAAAATTCAGCTTTTACACTAGAAAGAGATACTTTATCACGTTTTTGGCTTCTCCACGTCAGTAGACTTTCACGGTCAAATGTATTATTTCCTAAAGAATAACCCTTTGTTAGCTACGTACATGTGTCTTTTTCTTAGATCTTGCATAAATTGACATGTCACAATAACTACTTAAGCAGTGTTTGGTCTTGTGTGATAAATAAATAAGTTTTCCTAGTATAGGAGAGCTCTCTTTACTTCCAATTCTATGATTACGTTCAATAGGAACTCTTGAGGTTCTATGTTTAACTTATATACTGTCATTTGACCCTATCTTTAGTCGATGTAGGAGCTTCAACATACCTCACGCCAAGGACTAGACATCTTGAGTGTGAGACTAACTATTTGTAGGTGGTCCGACAACGACTCAATATTTGGTGATGTAATATTATATACCCAACAAACCTTACTATAATAGACTCTAATATCAACTTGAACCATGTAAGAAAATAAAGAATTATTTTATTGATAAAAATTACACCAATTATATTCTCTTGATCTCTGTTTGCAATAATTAAAATCTTTAAAAAAAGGAAATAAAAATGTGTTGAAATGAATAGGAAGATTCTGAAGATATATATTTTTTAATTACTTTGGTGATATTGAGAATATTTTTTGTCCTAGTAATTTGCTATTTACAATCCATATAATATTTTTGAAAAAACGTAAGCTTCCACTCAAGGAGGGGTTTACAATGTGAAAGAGACATATTTGAGGTTGTTAGAAAAAATAACTTTTAATAGAATTTATTGTAAATGTGTTGTGTACTTTGTACTGTACCTATTTCCTAGATATATCTATCCATATTCTTTTCTCCTCTCTCTCATACATTACATTGTATTTGATATATCAATAGTTATTATAAATATGAGATCCAAGAGAGGGAAATTCACTTTCTCAAATTCATTTCTAATTTGTTTGTACTGAGCGGGTTGATCCCACTCTGTTTGTCTCTGTCCGTTAAAGGAATTGTCATCCGATCACTATCTGTGCTCGTTTGTCGCTGAAGTTTTGTCCTCTGATGCTTGGGTTCGGTGTTCCTTGAGAAGCATTACCCAATCTCAGTGGTCATGCATCCAAACTCTAACTGACACGCCGTCACCTTCTCTACCAATCTAGGTTCATGCGTCTCATGTGCTGCCTTCTAGAGGTTGGAATCTTTCTGACTCACCACCGTTCAACTTGTTGGAGCATTCTGAGCCCATTTCCATCTTTTGTTTCGGTACCGATGCGAGTCTTCTAGTGTTGATCACAATTTCTCTCACTTTAAGCCTTAGGTTGTATTATGTTCTTTCTCTTTTGCATTGCTGGACTAAACCTTGCCTTTACCTTGTTCAACATGTCTTTAGGAACTATCTGCTCTTTATCCAGGATAACTTTTAAGAAATTAAATGGAAAAATTTACCTATCTTGGTCTGTCTTAGTTGAACTTTGGTTCCTTGGCCTAGGTTTCCATGATCATTTAGAACATGGGAGTTCAATACCTCCATATCAAATTCAACAGTGGAAGAGAACTAATTTTCAGCTTTGTGCTCTTTTGCAATCCGTAGGACCTAATATTTTGACCACTCTTAGGCCATTTAAAACATGTAACTCCTTTTATAAAAAGGTCCAAAATGTTTTTGTGAATGAGAACATCTTTACAATTTGGCTAATCGATTGGCTTTTCTAGTAGTTTGATGATGGCATGCTGTCTTCTATTGTTGAAGCTTAGTCAATTGTTGAGCAATTGAAGATGTTCTTGGAAATTGACTCATTAGATGAGACAACAAAGAAGTTGGATACGTTTAATATGGTTATGATTCTTTGTGCATTGAATCCAGATTTTGATCATGTTAGAGATCACATTTTAACTGGTCAAGAAGTTCCTTCTATGGAAAACTTCACAACACGACTCCTTCGTGTTCCAACTCTTAAAAGAGTAAAAATTTTCAAGAATCCGCTCACTCTTCTGCCATGATTTCTACTTGTGGAAAAGGAAGTCGTGGCACTAAAAGAGTGTGTGGTGGTAGATGATGTCCTCAATGCACGTTGTAAAAGAATGGGCCACCCTCAAGAGAATTGTTACTCTTTACATAGACTTTCTTGACGAGGCATCCGATATTTCCAAATCAAAAGGTTTTGAGCCAAAGTTCTCTAATGAAGTATATCAAGAATATTTAAGGTTGAAATCCAATAACCTAGTCTAATCATCTACAACTCCTATTTTGTCAACAACTTGTATTGAGTCAAAATTCATGAATAATTGACCTAGGTGCATACGATCATATTTATGGCAACATCTCTTTGTTTTATACGTTATTGCTTGGTTCAAATATGCCTGTACATTGTTGGGGTGATGTTATCCTAAGTGCCTCTTTTCTCATTAAGAGAACACCTTCTCCAGTTGAAAATAAAGAGTTATATATGCCTAAATAAAGAGTTGTACATGCCTCTGTATTGGTCCAAATATTAATGATCTTTCACAAAAATAAATAAATCATATCACAGCAAAGGAAACACAATATTATCAATGATTCAGGTAAAAAAGATATAAAAAGCTTTAGAACACCTTCAATGTCAAATATAATTTTTTTTATAATTGGATAACTATTAAGAAAGAAATTATAATTGTATAAATATGAAATCAGAGTACCAAATAATAATAATTGAATAAAAGTCAAATAATTATAGAAAAACTAAATCATCAAATATGTGCTTTAGAACAATTTTATTCATTGAAATTGCAGATTGCATTTCCTGAAATGCAATACATCTATGAACGAAATCGCATAATACTCATTTTAGTCTGATACAATACTCATTCAAGGAGAACTTCTTTCGAGACTTTGTTCTTTAATAATTAATTTGGCAACTAAGAACTGGAAGTTCCCTTTATCATTTCTTAACATATGTACAATGATAATTGTGATTTGACTCGCTGGTTTTAATCCTTGGATGTGCACTACGAGCAATGCAGGAAGTCGTTAATTAGAGATGCGCAGGTAGCTTTCAAATCAAAGATTCCTGAGTCATTGCGAAAGGATATGATTGAACGAATCCAATCCTTTATCCAAGAAAACAATACAGTTTTAAGGACCTTGATCTGAGCATGCGTACGAGGTGAACTATTTGTTTATGCTTATGCAATTTTTCTGTTCTGTAAGTCTTTAAATCAGTTAGTGATTTGATAGTTTCTTTATCATTGTGAAAATATTGCAGCATGTTGATCTTGTCTTGATAGTGAGGCGTGTTGTGTACACACTGTATTACTAATTATTGTAGTGATGGTGGTACCCTTACTGGGATACTAGTTTGGGTTTGTGACATACTAACTCTTTGAGCTAGTTCTGGCGATAGGAGCAGGAGAATATGGAGACTTGTTATCACCGAAGCTTGGCTTTGTTATGCTTCTAGTTCTTTCATGCATATTTGAGCTAGAAGTTCAGATTTCATGTCTTGCCATAAGTTTTCTTTCTCTATATAGGCTGTGAAGTTGTATTGAATCTTGAGGAGAGCATACCAGGAATTATATTCATTATGTACAATCTATTTTTGTCATGTGTACTGGAGCAGAATCTTAATTTTCTATAAAATTGCTCAACAAATTTTGCACCGAAAATTTGGCTGTGCATGACTAGTGATACATGCGCCATCCAAAACTGTATATACTTAAAAACCATAACTTCCTCAAATTGTGAGATTTATGATTCAGTTTTGATGAACAACAGCAACTAAGTAACTTGGTTAAAAAATGTCAATATTTTGGTCGACAAAATGAGTCTCCACTCAAATCTTCAAACTCATCCACTCAAAATGAGTCTTCAAACTACTCGTTCATTTCAAAACCTCTAGACTAACTAAAATTTGTCTGCTATTCATTGTTCTTGAAATTTAGAGTTTTGCAAGAAGTTGTGCGGCTAAATGATACAAGTGTGGCTGAAGAAAATGAAGATAAAAAGGTAAGCAATCATGGTGACGTTTGTTGTCCAAAAAAGCGACATTTCTGTAAAATATGTAAGGCTCTTTCTTTCTGTACTCATGATTACTAGGTGCACCTCCATGTTAACAGAAAAACTAAAATATCTTTCTTTCTTGCAGCATGCTGTCTTCATGATTACAATTACAAACATTGTTGTTACTGTGTTTTCTTTTTCTCTTTTGTACCTCCACTGCACTTACACTGCCATTCTAGTCAGAGAGAACTTTTGCGGCAATCAGATATCAATCAAACAAAGTTTCTTTACTAAAATATAATGTCTGAAATATAAGAGGGACGACACCTATTAATTGAGTATCGTGTGATTAGATTAAGGAAAGGAAATTCAAATTTAAACTAAGCATGGTTAACTCTCTAATCTTATGTCACTAATCATAGATCTAGAGTATAATTTTAAATGTCCTTAAATATGAGAAGTGTGACTTTAAGTATGCCGCTCAATAAGGTTTCTAGAAGCTAGAGTTCTGCCTCCTACTTTAGGCCACAAGGAAGTCCAATTTATTACATTCAAACCTTACTCTAAAGAAATACAAAATATAGAAAACACTTGATGTAAAGGTTCTATTCACTGTGTCCTGATAATCCTTTTGAGGAATGGCAGATCCTAATTCAGTAGTCCTGTGTTATTGGTCATCCTCTTAAAAAGCTGGTTGGTTATTATATCATCCATGATTTCATCTATATTTAAAAATAAAAATAAATTGTTAAACAATTTGATTGGATTTTAAATTAAAATTCATATTTTCAAAAAGAAGACATTTTTAAGTATTTATAAATTTATTTTATATGGGTTTTAAAATTAAATTATTTTCAAAATCAGTTTTAAATCAAAAGTATTTTTACAACTATATATTTTCTAAAAAGTAATATTTAGAACGGAAACTTGTTGAAGTCTTTCATATTTTATAAAATATGTATTTAGTTAATAATTTTAAAAATAAATTAGATTATGATATATGGGACAAACTTTCTATAGAATTAGATATAGGGATGTGAATGGGTAAGTGTGAGAAATTTTCACAGTAGAAATTCCGACTGTTTATTCCTTCCTGCACCTCCATACCTTCTTCTCTCACCTCCATAAATTTTCGTATTTTCAAAAATGTCCCTCTGTAATATTCTGGATTAATCTGGAAATCATTTTTCAAATTTGTAATTAGCTTCCGGATTACATAATCTAGAAGCCTTTTTTCAGATGCATGATTACTTTTCAAATTATATAATCTGGAAGTTTTTTTTTAGTTTCTGGATTATGTAATCTGGATGTCTTTTTTCAAATGTATTTTTGGATTATATAATCCGTAAGCTACTATATGGAGGTGACATGAGAAAGATAAAAATGTATTTTCATGTTTTGTATGGAGGTGACAGATAAAGATATGGAGGTGCAAGGAGAAACCGTAAAAAATAACAAGCATGAAACTTTGGTATGATCACTATGCTCATTGAGTATATCAATTACTCTTTTAAATATTAATTAAATTTTTTAAAATAAAAAAAAAATGAAAGATGATATTTTTAAGATTAAATGTCAAAAGTATACACATTTTTATTTATTTATAAGGAAAAAATAATAATTACATATATGAAATCAAAATATGAAAATGTTTACTTGATTCAACACTTAAAATTAGAATCAAACATTTTCATGTGAAAAAAATAAACTAATGAAAAAATTAAAAAGAAGTAGAAATAATAGTTTTATAAATTATTTAATTAAATGTTATTGAGGTGTGTGTTTCTTGAAATGAAATACACAATTTAAATGAAACTCTCACAAAAAAAAAATGTGTAGTCAAAATTGTTATAAGAGGAAAAATACATTAGAGATTCAAGTGAACTTTGTAGATATTGAACAAACTGAACAATTAAAAGAGAGAGAGAATGGAAATTTTGTAGCAAAAAAAATAAAGAAAGGTTTTTCAAATGAAATAAAACTAAGGACCAAAGACAATAGTGAAGATATACTTTTTTAGGTTAATAAACTATGAGTGTTTTAATAACTTAAAAATGGAACAAATGTAAAGACGAATAGGGATGAAATGGAGACGAGGATGGAGAAGATATGTTCATACTCATCCCTATTCCCTTATCCAATCTAAAAAATTGAATATTATCTATATTCACACCAATACTCTCTTAATGCAAGAACTTTCTCATCAAGAACAATTCAAACAATACACATTGGGAATGACTTATTTTCCATTCCTTAATGTCATTTAATTTATTTTAAGTTACACACTACTCATATTTATTTTTATCTTTAGTTATGTATTGGTCCTATTTATTCATTTATGTTATTTATTTTATCTTCAATTATTCACTAGTCATATTACATATTATTTATTTATGTTTATGTCATTTAATTTATTTTCAAATACACATTGGTCCTGTTTATTATTTATTTATTTATATTTAAGTAATTTAATTTCTCTAGTTATACACTGGTCTTATTTTTAGTTTATATTTTTCTTGTTATTTTATTTTTCTAATATAGTTTTATATCTAATTATTTCTTGCTTTAATTATTATTTTATTTTTTTATAATTATCTTTTTGATCTTTATATTTAAGGTTAATATTCAATTTATTACAGTGATTTTAAAAAAATCAATCAGGTCCTTTCTGTATGCAATCAGGTCCCAAAGTTTTAAAAAAAGTATGCAATTTGGTCCTTTCTGTTAAATTTCCACAAACAACATTAACTTCTGATGATGTGACATATAAAGTGTCACTGTTATTCAAAGGTGGAGTATGATTAGGGACACATGGGACAAATTTTTATTATGTCATTATCTGACACGAAAATTCTATGTTTGATGATTTAGTCTTAAACAAATTGAATTTGGGAAAAGGAAATTAATGATTCAATTGCAATTAGTAATTTGTTGATTTTGAATTTAATGGCTTCAAAATGAACCAACCCCTCAAGTTTAATATTCCATCATTTAATCTTCGATGGAGTCATCGTTTCTAGGCTCAAATGACCTATACGACCAAAATGACAACACATCGCCCTTCCAACATTGTCTTGCTATCGCTGATACTTCAACGGAATCTTTTACTGATGCTTCTATTCTTTTCGACCTCAACCCTCCCTTTTCATCTTTGACGACCACAATTTGTTGCCATTTCACCTGCCATCATTCTTTGGCTTGGGAACCCACAAGTTTCGAAGACACTTCGAAAGAAAACAAAGATTCCCTCGATTTGAAAAAAATAAATTCGTCCCTCTCCACCTCCAAACGTTGCCATCAAAGAGGGTGGAGAGGAATCAACATTAACCGCCAACAAGAAGGACGATGTCCCTCTCCATGTTTTTTATGGACCATTTTGGAGCATTTAAAAAGGTAAATGGTTTGTTGGTGGACATTTTAGGTAGTGTTGTGTGGTATTTATGGCTGCAATCACTTACTGCAATTAAACCATTGATCTCCTTTTCCCAATTTCATATCAAAAGCAGAATTTCCATGTCGATATATTGAAAATTTGTCCCATGCGTCCCTAAGTGTTAAGTTCACAAGTGCATACCAATAGTTAATGTCGTTGGTGGAACAAAATAACATACTTTTAAAAATTCTTGGGACCAAATTGATATTTTTAAAATCACTATAGTAAATTGAATATTGATCCTAAATGTAGGGACCAAATAGGTAATTATATTTTTCTTTTAATATTTTTTAAAATATTTTATTTTTTAAAATATTTTATTTTTATAATTTAAAGAAATATGTCAAGTAATAATTAAAAAAAAAACTAAAAGTAATTACTGTTTTTATTTAATGAGTTTGGATAAAAGTTACCTATATGATTTATTATTATTTTAAACTTTCCTCACACACTCACTCTAATATACCTCAATCCATACACTTACCTTCTTCACACTTTCCTCTCAAATCCTCATTCCTCAAATCCTCACAGTTCCACTCCTCAATCCAAATACAACATTATGGAGAGTCTGATTAGCATTTTCCCTTTGATGTGCATGCTAAGTTTAGTTATTGTTATTGAGATGGAGCGAGTTGAGATGGATTGGGAGAGATTTTGAGGAAGTCAAGTATACATCAAGTTGAATTCTTTGAAGGATGGTAGCTGATCTTATGTAGGTACAATTGTCTTCAGAATGGGGTTGAATGGAGTTTGAACTCAATTAAACTTTTTATTAGTCACTATAAAAAACAAATTATAAGAGATAAGGGATAGAAAATTATACACATATTTATACTAGTCACCTCAAACACTAGGGTTACATCTAGTCCCGTTAAGCTTTTCGCTTAAGAGCCTTAAGTATTATAAACCTCTCCAGGTAATAAGTATTCTTTAGCTCTCAAGGTACACAAATATTCTCCAGCTCCCCAGGTACACAAGTATTAAACATCCCTCCAAGCATCAAGTATTGAACACCTTTCCAAGCAACGAGTCTTAATCTCCCCCTGAGACCAAGACCTCTCAACAAGTGATAAAAATACTCTCGAAAAGAGAGTAAGCAGTGAAGGCTCATAAGGTAAACTTCACACAATGAGATCAATTGTGAGTGCTCTAAATAGCAAATATGAAATATTCAACATTTTGTGTATGTAACATAGTTAGAACTTTATGTTGAATTTTGTATTTTAAACCTTGGTTAGATATTTGTCTTGTTGATTGTTAAATATTTTCATTTGAATATTATGACATAGTAATTATGAATATTTGCTGATAAAAAAAAATTAAAAAAAATTATGAATATTAATTTGTTGTGAAAATATTAAGTAGAATTCATTCTTTTGAAAACATAGATGAAGTAGAGTCAATACAAATTGAGAAAATAGGAGAATGAATGTTAGAGGCTACAACCAAGATAGTTAGTGCATTATTGTTACAAAAATACAGATCACATAGGCAGGAATTCACATAACACACAAAAACAACTCAAGGAGAGGCTCTACTTGGTAAGGTACAAATAGTAAGATCGGGTAAGTGACTAAAAGTATATTCTCATATGGTTTTGTGTTGAATTTAAGATCCAAAGTAAACATATGATGCATGGAAAGGATCAAGGAATTTTTTTTTCTTAAAAATGTTTTGAACCTGATAGCCAAACGACCAACCAAAAAACTCACATGAAAAATTTATCATTGAACCTTAACTGCTAATACACTTACCTTGAACCAAATACTGAAATCCTACCTTCCTCACTGATAGAAAGAGAACTAACCGTATGTATACCAAATCAGGGAAGTGAATCACAACAGTTGGTTATTTTTAAAAAAATGGAAAATGAGCAAAAAGGAAAAATTAGTGTTAAAAAAAATAGAAAAAAATTAGACTATAAGTCCAAGTGAAAAAGTTGACACCAACTGAGCAAAAATCTGCAATGCTTGATGAGGAAATGATAAGTGTTATATTTTAGTAATATTTCATATTAAAAGATAGACACTTATGAATTTTTATTGATAAAATAGTTATGATTCAACCCCTAATTTAAAAATTTAATTTTTTTTACATATTTTATGATTATAAGATGAATGAGAACGATTTATTCCCAAATTTGGGTTAATTTTAGGATTCTAGGATAAACGAATATGAAAGGGCTAAAGGAGAATGAACAAGACAAAGAGGGAAAGTTGGAACATTGGAAACTCGCTCAAAACTTGCCTAAGCAAGATCGCTTTAGAGAAACTCGCCCAAGCGAGTTCACTCCTGTGAAGTTGAGTTTTTTCTCGTCAAACTCGCTTAAGTGAGATGTCACTTAGCTCAAGCCCAATTAGGTTAAATAGAAGGCGTGAGACATAACCCTAGACATCATTGGGAGAATAGAGAGAGATAGAAAATTATAAAGGAGTCAACTGTCAAGGAGACAAATTCTGGATCTTCTTTTCTTTCTTTCCATCCTTGTAATGGCCAACATGAGTGGTTAATTCTCTTTAAGAAAAAAATTGTGTACACCAAAAACAGTTTTGAAGAGGAATCCTCTTTATATATAGGTATAGATTATTATTAATATTATTTTAATTATAACTAGTATTATTAATATTAACAGTATAATTATTATGAACATTTTGAATATTATTATTATTATTAATATTAATAGTATTGTAATTATTATTGAATAGTATTGGCGCCAAGTTATTGACAAATAGTACTGAAAGATAATGTTTCACACTCAATTATAGACGAATTTTGATTTTCACTCATTTTTGTTGAATTTTCAGATTTGTTAGTAAAATTCATCAGTAATTATCGACGAAAATAAATTCATCGATATTTACATTTGTCGGTAAAAATTGTCGATAATTTTCCTTCGATAAAGCAATCATTTCTTGTAGTGCCACTCCTAAATCTTTCGAAAAAAGACTGGTTTGGGTGAGATAGGCCTTAACATATGCCTCTGGAATAAAGGAGCTATCGTACTTTCCAAGACATGACAACTTCCATTTGTTAAGAAGTCGAGCCTTAATGACTTCTGTTGTGAAGGGGTGAAAACCAGCTAGGTTGCCACGCATATTTGCATTCAACACAACTTTGAAAGACATATGCTTATCACATCATGATTTCTTTTTGTGGAAGAACCTTGGATTAGGCCAATAACTTGGGATTGATTCTTGGTATGATTTTTTTTTGTGAGTGAGTTCGTAGGTACCTTTTGCGGTCAAGTACCTTGTACTGGTCGACTTGTATTCTCAATAGGTTTATCGAAACAATGGACTAGACTCAGCGACCTACTTTGTGTCTTGAGTTTTTTTCTTTCAAATTTTGCTCGAATCATGGTGTGATCCAATCTTGGTGTATTATAGTGAGCTATTATTGGATAGCCTACAACTCGCTTCGATGTTTATTCCATAGAAGTTTCAAGTCTTTGTCAAACTTGTTATGCATGATAATGACGACGTTCTAAACATTTTTTTCATTCTTCTAGAGAATAGACTCCATATATGATTTTAAGGCATCAATGGAAGACGAGTTCATCTCACGATATGATGATGTTGATATTATAGTCTGACTTCTAGTGAGTACCATAAGAGTTGTGGTTTGAAAATAGTTTTACCCAAACTCAACAGTGGGCACCAAATGTTCTTACTAAGATTGGGCGAGAATCGTCCTAGGTGGGTTTAAAGAGGTTTTGAGGAAGTCGAGCGTTGATTGAGTTGAATCCTCTGAAGGATGGTAGCTGATCTTCTTTTAGAATTACCAAATGATGGTCCACTTGCAAAAGATTCTCTAACACTCAAGTTAGTAAGAGGTAAAAAAGTGTTTTAGAAATATTTATCGAGTAAATAAAAGATAGATTAAGTACGTACTTCTTAGAGAATCAACTACATTAATAAATTTTTGGGTCTATGTTAATATCCAAATATGAGTTGTTACCATTCAATCTATTATAACACCATCAGTTTTTCAAGTCAATTCATATTGTTTGGTTTCGTAGTTGGTTTTATATGTATATTAGGTGGTACAATTATCCTCTTCCAACTTCGTATATATTGTATGGACCATTCACTACTAGAAAATCATTAAATAAAAACTAATTTTAGAGATAAAAATATAATTAGTTACTATATCGACTAAATTAAAGATGTTATTTTAGAGACTAAAAAAATTATTGGTATCTAAAGTAGTTTCTAAATTTATAAATTATTTTCTAAATTGGTATCTAATTAGCTATTAAGGTCTTAGCTATCAACTATTTAGATTCTAAAATTGATAGCGAATTAGATACCAATTTATAAACTAGTTTTTAAATTTAGAAACTACTTTAATTAGATACCAATAATTTTTTAGTCTCTAATTTAATCAATATAATAACTAATTATTTCATCTCTAAAATTAGTTTTTTAGTTAATGATTTTCTTGTAGTGATTTAGAAATAGGTAATCTCAACTCCATATATATTATAGGGTAGTACAATTATTCTTTTCCAAAAATAAATAAATAAATAAAATTTGTGCTTCATGAGCTGTTTTTTTGAGTGGAAATACTCTTTGTGAACAATAGCATATTTATTAGCACGTTTATAATTCTCACTAATACAACTCTTTTAATTTGCATAGAATAAAGTAACACAACAACAAACACACACATAGAAACTACATAGCACTTATCTTCTTCAAGTAGATAGAACTACAAGTTGGGGTGGTGGTGGTGAAACTAAGCTTTAGGCTTGCGAAGAAGAACTACCGAATTGATCACATCATTTGTGGGGTGAAAGATGGTAAGAACCTCAAAATTCACCATGTCAGGTTCCTCAAGAATAGGGTACAAGAAAGCTCTTGACCCTTTTGCACTTCTCACAAGCAAGATCCCTCCCTCCTTCATATACTTCCTTATGTGTCCCAAAATCTTCACTTTTGCTTCCCTATTCATGCCCACAAGTGCTGCCAAAAAGATGCAATCATATTGCCCCAACCTCTCTCTAACTTCCATGATGTCTTGTGTCACAAACTTCATCCTCTTCTCAAGTGCTGCATCAGAAGCAACAATCTTTCGAGCCACCTCGTTTGCCTTCTCATCAATGTCAAAGTTGTCAAAGTGTGTGGACTCCATGTGGTGAGTGGCCATTATGATGGAAGTGAGTGGCATTGGACCTGACCCTACAAAGGCCACTTTCTTTGCATTAACCATCCCATTTTCTTTGAGGATTTTGTTCTCCATGTGTGCTAGTTTCACATAGTTCCCATAGTAAGGGAAAAGGGTCACATTCTTGAAGGGCTCGGGTGTTAGGCTTATGAAGGTTGAGAATTCAAACTCTAAGAGTCCCTCGGCATGGCCACTAAGGTTAATGAGGCTGTCACGCATCTCTTTCACCTCTTGAGGCAAGGCCTCAATGTCAATGGATGAAGGGAGAGTGCAAAGTTTCACAAGACGAGTGAAAAGGCTATTCACTTGCTTGCAAGGCCTAAGGGATTCAAGTTTGGAGATGCTTTCATGAAGTTGCATAATCTGAGCTATGAGAATCTCTTCTGGTATTTGAGTCTCAATGTTGATGTTTTGGAAAGAAGCCATTGGGTTGAAATGATTTGAAAGATGAACTGGACTAAATTAATCACAACACTGAGGTTTTCTGTTTGCCTTGTGGAAAAAAGTGAGAAAGCTTAAACTATTTATAGCTTCATGGGCATGGATTGAAAGGTACAACCATTTGTTGGACAATTATTTAACTATGTTGTTCTGAAATCCATAACTAGTCAACTACAAAAGGGTGTTTCATGCCTTCAAATTAACCATGTAAACACCTGAATACATGATGGTGAAAGATAGGTGTTGTCTAATAATAATCTGAATATTTGGAATGATACAAAATTTTATGCATCACAAATAAAGACTCAAAATATGTCTAACTTGGCTTATTTCTTGCCTAAGCTAGCAATGTATTTACTATTTATTTGAATTGGGTAAATTCTTTTTAAAAATTTATTTAATTTGAAATATTAGGTTAGCTAAGTGGTTTTTTAATTTAGTAAGTCCTTTAATTTAAATATTATTATTGTTATTATTAATTACGTTTTTATTGTGGGTATATTATTAAGAAATTAATAAATTGAAATTTTTTACTAGAAATTATGTTAGTAATACATTGAATTTGGGTTTAGAATAATATTTTTAATAGTTTTTTATTCTTTAATGCGTGATACCGATTATAACATTTTCCTATAGTTAATATATTAGTATATATACATAATAAAAGTCTTCTCCTATTCAATTACATACAGTTATATATAATAAATCTTTAATAATAACTACTTAAAAATTCACATGGGATTCCTTTTCATGTGTTTGATAGTGCAAGAAAATATGGATTGAATTCTTATTATTATTTGTTTTTTAATAAAATATTTTGATATTGTATTAGTCTTTTAAAAGCTGTATATATAAGTTTACATATATTAATTTATGTATACTTTTATTTTGGTTAGAGTAAGAATTTTGTTTTAAATATTATAATGGTTTTTTCTTGTTTAAGACCAGCATCTGTTTCTATTATATATGTAGGAATTTTAAAAAAAAAATATTATATATGTAAGACCACTATGATAGAAAAAATCTGTGGCCATAACCGTTTAGTACAATTTCATGGACATAACTAAACCTATAACCGCTGATAAAAAAAAAAAAAAAAAAAAAAAAAAAAAAAAAAAA